>Ga0181534_10000512_pt1 | contig 26960 bp, 27 predicted proteins | sample PEATcosm2014_Bin_37_FD_119758 | JGI IMG/M metagenome (GOLD analysis project Ga0181534, IMG submission 119758) | Peatland microbial communities from MTU Mesocosm Facility, Houghton, MI, USA - PEATcosm2014_Bin17_10_metaG | ecosystem: Environmental > Terrestrial > Soil > Wetlands > Peat | place...
CGGATGCGCTTGTCGAGGTTCTTGATGAGCGCGCCACCGCCGGTAAGCACGATGCCGCGGTCGCTGATGTCTGCGGAAAGCTCGGGCGGGGTGCGTTCCAGAGCGACGCGAATTGCGTTCATGATGACGGCCAGACACTCGCCGAGGGCTTCGCGGATTTCGCTGTCGGCGATGGTGATGGTCTTGGGCACGCCTTCGATCAGGTTGCGGCCTTTGATCTCCATGCTGAGGGGCTTATCGAGCGGGAAGGCCGAGCCGATTTCGATCTTGATATGCTCGGCGGTGCGCTCACCAATTAACAAGTTATATTTGCGCTTGAGATAGTTGGTAATAGCCTCGTCCATCTGGTTGCCGGCCATTCTGACAGAGCGGGAATAGACGATGCCGGAGAGCGAGATGACCGCAATATCTGTAGTCCCGCCGCCGATGTCAACAACCATGTTGCCCGATGGCTCAGTGATGGGCAAACCCGCGCCAATCGCGGCGACCATCGCCTGCTCAACGAGATAGACTTCGCTGGCCTTGGCGCGATAAGCGGAATCCTCGACCGCGCGCTTTTCAACCTGCGTAATCTCTGAAGGCACGCCGATAACGATGCGCGGATGGACCAGCATCTTGCGGTTGTGGGCCTTCTGAATAAAGTAATTCAACATCTTTTCTGTAACTTTGAAGTCGGCGATGACGCCGTCTTTCATGGGGCGGATGGCGACGATGTTGCCGGGGGTGCGGCCCAGCATCTCTTTAGCGTCTTTGCCGACGGCTTCGACTTCGCCGGTGTTTTTATTGATGGCGACGATGGAGGGCTCGTTGACAACGATGCCCTTGCCGGCCGCAAAGACCAGTGTGTTGGCGGTGCCCAGATCTATGGCCAGATCGCTCGAAAACATGCTGAAGAGCGAGCGCAGGCCGTGGGAGCGCGTGGATCGTGAGGGATAGCCGTTCAATGACATGGGAAAACTAGTTGTACCTCAAGGCTTATTGTACGGCCCGCGAGCGGTGAGTGGGCGTTTAAGCGTCTTGCGCGGCGCAGAGGAGGTGTCAGCGAGGGTACCCTTGCGGTAAACTCAGGGATTGCGGGCGGTTGCGCGGGTTCGAGTTGTGTTGTTCTCTAGTCCCTGTTCCCTTGTCCCTAGTCCCTGCTTTTCGAGGTTCCCATGTCCCATCCCAAGTACCAGAATCTGATCGGCGGCCAGTGGCTTCCGGCTGTGAGCGGCAAGACCCTCTTCAACCTCAACCCGGCCGACCACTCCGACGTGATTGGCGAATTCCCTTCGTCGGGTGCGGAAGATGTGGCGCTGGCTGTGGCCGCGGCGCAGAAGGCTTACGCAACATGGAGGCTGGTTCCTGCGCCGAAACGGGCGGAGATACTGGTGCGCGCGGGGCAGTTGCTGCAGGCGCGCAAGGAGCAGTACGCGCGAGAGATGACGCGGGAGATGGGCAAGGTTTTGGCCGAGACGCGCGGCGATGTGCAGGAGGCAATTGACGAGGCCTTCTATGTGGCCGGCGAGGGACGACGGCTCTTTGGCCAGACAACGCCGAGCGAGTTGCAGAATAAATTCGCGATGAGCGTGCGCATGCCGGTGGGCGTGGTGGGCATGATCTGCCCGTGGAACTTCCCGATGGCGATTCCCAGTTGGAAGCTCTTTCCCGCTTTGGTTTCGGGGAACACCTGTATTATCAAGCCGGCTGAAGATACGCCGCTTTCGACTTATAACTTGGTCCAGACGCTTATCGATGCCGGCCTCCCGGACGGCGTCGTCAACATTGTCAGCGGCCTCGGCCCTCATGCCGGCGCGCCGCTGGTGGAGCATCCGGGGGTGCGGGCGATCAGCTTTACCGGGTCGAGCGAAATTGGTTCGCTGGTAGCTCAACGCGCCGCCGCGACTTTCAAGCCTGTATCGCTCGAAATGGGCGGCAAGAATGCGCAGATTGTGCTGGACGACGCGAATCTGGAGCTGGCGCTGGAAGGCGCATTGTGGGGCGCATTCGGAACGACGGGCCAGCGCTGCACCGCTACCAGCCGGATTCTGTTGCAACGCGGGATCGCTGAAAAATTCACTGCCGAGTTTGTTGCGCGAGCGAAGAAGTTGAAGGTGGGCAATGGACTGGAAGAGGGAATTGAAGTCGGCCCACAGGTAAATGCGGCGCAGATTGAGACTTCGGCAAAGTATGTGGCCATTGCGCTGGCCGAGGGTGCGAAGTTACTCACCGGCGGCAAGCAACTTACTCATGGAAGTTATGCGCACGGCACATTTTTTGAGCCGACGGTCTTTTCCGGAGTTACTGCTAACATGCGCATTGCGCGCGAGGAAGTTTTTGGGCCGGTAGTTTCATTAATCGAATTCAAGACCTTCGAGCAAGCCATCGAAATCGCCAATTCGATTGATTACGGGCTTTCGACTTCGCTCTATACCAAGGATGTAAACCGTGCTTTCACGGCAATGCGTGATCTCGAAGCAGGCATAACATACATCAATGCTCCGACCATCGGCGCGGAGGTGCATTTGCCCTTTGGCGGCGTCAAGCGCACCGGCAACGGCCACCGCGAAGGCAATGGAGCGATTGATTTTTATACGACGTGGAAGGCCGTGTACATCGATTACTCCGACAAGCTGCAACGGGCACAGATTGATAATGCGGAGTGAGTAAATTGGTGAGAACCAAGTGGGTACCCCACCTTCGCGGCGTCTTTGTTTTTGCCGCTAAGGTGGGATAACTATAACCACAGCTCACTATTGTTTCTTTACTTCTGTCTCCGATGGAGTTGTCGCAAAATCCGTCTCATCGGAGAGAGAACGTAGCAACGCATGTCTCGCCGCTGGAATCTTTTGACGTGCTTCTATTATAAGCCGTTGTGCTTCGTTAATGGCTTCGTTTCTTATATCGCCAATTCTTCTCTCAATCGCAGAATTCGCAGCTCCCATTGCACGATACGCCTCAAGCAGCGGTATCTTTATCGCGTCCGACAGCAGAGAAATCGATCCTTCATGGATCGCTCGCAAGAACTGTTCCTCATAAAACTTGCATCCTTGCTTTTGATAGTCTCCCTCGGCGGCTACTGTCGAATTGAAATCGAGTTCATCAATCAATGCCTGCAATGGCCCCACGTCGGCATCGCGAATCGCGCCCACCAATTTCTCGGGATGCTCTTCGCAAATTTTGAGCCACTGCTCCTTATGAAGTCGCAATTCCTCCGGTTGGAACTTCCGTCCGCGCGGATGCTTGTCGTTGTAGCTGTGAATCTCAGCGTGGCACTCAAAGCAAACGGGTATCGCGTTCTCTATTTCATCGCCACCGTTACTTTCAGTCGGGACAATGTGATCCGTTTCGATTTTTACGCCGCAGAATCGATGGCAGATGCAGCAGCGCCGATGGCAGCGAGAAAGCAGAGCGGAAACTTCGTCTCTTGCGAAGGGCATGTTATTTCCTCCGTTTGATATTCGAAACTTGTTGAAGCCGTGACTTGGGGTAAAGAGTAACTCCCTCAGAGGCTAAAGCCATCGTAGATTTTGAAGGCATGTCGGCTGGACTGAAGTCCAGCCCTGATACAAAACCAAAGCATTTCAACAGGTTGGTAGTTAACTGCCTATTATCGCACTTAGTTCGGGCAATGAAACCGACCTCTTCGATAACGCTCCGGCCGATTCCGCGCTACAATCTCAGCATGGCGCATACATTCGAGGAAATCCGGCAAATCGCGCACGAACTGCCCGAGGAGCAGCGCATCCTGCTGGCCCAATTTCTCTATGAGAGTGTTGACCCGGAGACGGGGGACGGTTCCTCGGATGAGGAGATTGATGCGTCGTGGAAGGCAGAGGTCGAGCGCCGTGTTGCGGATATTCAATCCGGAGCCGCGAAGACGGTTTCGTGGGAGGAGCTTCGCGACGAGTTGGAAGCCAGAATCGCAAGCCGCTCATAGTTTTCGAACCCTTTTCCGCGCTACAATCTGACGATGAGCCGCACTGCCGCTGAAATTCTGGAAGAAGCCCGCCAATTGCCTCCCGGCGAATTGGACTGGCTGCTGCAAAATCTCTTGCCCGAGGGCGTAGCCATGTCGGACGAGGAGTTTGCCGCTTGGCAGAAAGAAGCGGGCGAACCGGAACCCGGCTATGAGGAGTGGTTCCGCGCGGGCGTGGAAGAGGCGCTCGCCGATGAGTCGGGCGACGTTCCACATGAAGAGGTTGTAGAAGAAATCGGCGGAATTTTGCGCGCCGCGCGAGATGCAAAAAGACTGAAAGCCAGTGCAGGAGGGTTGTCTGGAGCCGTGCAGCGAAGCGCGATTTGCGTGGGCTAGTCACTTATATTGCCGAGGACAATGTTTCGGCGGCTGAGTCGGTGGCGGAGCGAATCTTGCAGACTGCGGCATCGCTGGCAAAGATGCCGCGTACCGGACGGACTGGGCGCATCCCTGGAACGCGTGAGCGGATTGTTGGCAATACACCCTACATCCTTATTCATAAGATCGCCTCTGGGAGAGTGCGTATTCTCAGGGTCTATCATGCGGCACGAAAGTGGCCGCAGAAATTCTGATCCGGCATTTCAGTGAAAGCCTGTCTCCGCAGCATGCGCGGTGGGTAGAGTCGCCTGCTCGGCTAAACTGGGATATTAGGGAATCGGGCGGCACGGCTCGAGCATCTTGATAAAGGACTCATGACTCCAACCGAACAAGCGAGCCGGCGCAGTTTTCAGCAGACGCTGGACAGCGCGCGGCGCACGATGCTGCTGAGCGAGATTCTGAAGCTGGCCTATGACAGTTTTTCGGCCAGCAAGATGCGCTTTTTGCTGACCTCGCTGGGCATGGTGATTGGCACGGCGTCGGTGATTCTGGTGGTCACCATCGGCATGACCGGCAAAGAGTTCGTGATCGACGAAATCCAGAAGATCGGCACCAACTCGGTGGAGTTGGAGTACGCGGGCGGCGGCGCTGTCGGCGCAGAGAGCGTTATTTATAACGACTACCTGACGCGCGAAGACGAGAAGGCGGTATTGGCGCAGTTGCCGGGAGTGATCTACTCGTCGCCGATCCTGGAGATGCACGACCGCATCAACTTTGGCAGCGGCGACACCAAGGACACGCTGGTGCTGGGCGTTAGCCCGCAGTATAAAAATATTCGCAATTTGCTGGTGCCGAACGGGCGATTTCTCGACGAGACCGACGACGCGGCCCACACCAAATGCGCGGTGGTGACCGAGCTGTTTGCCAACGAGCGCTTTGGCAATGCCGATGAGGCCGTCGGGCAGACATTTGAGATCAGCGGCATTCCGTTTACCATCATCGGCGTCTTCAAGGAGAGCACCGACGACTTTGGGCAGTCGGAGATTGCCGACCAGACGATTCTGATTCCCTATTCGGTAGCGCGTTACTTTACCGGCACGGAGAATGTGAAGCAGATCTACTTTTCCATGCGCAATATGGACGAAGTGACCGATGCCTCCAAGAGAATTGAAGAGATTGTGACCGCCCGGCACCGCAAGGGGTCCGTCTACAAGACGCAGACGCTCAAGGCGGTATTGACGATGGTGGCGCAGATTGCCAACGCGCTGACCGCAGTGCTGGTGCTGGTGGCGATGGTGACGCTGGCGGTGGGCGGCGTGGGCATCATGAACATCATGCTGGCAAATGTGCGGGCGCGCATTCGCGAGATTGGCATCCGCAAGGCGCTGGGGGCGACGGCGCGGGAGATCAAGCTGCAATTTTTAGCGGAAGCGGTGATTATCTCGCTCACCGGCGGGGTGGTGGGCACGCTGGTGGGGCTGGCGCTGCCGATCTCCGTGCGCCTGTTCACGGATTATGTGCTGCCGGTATCCATTTGGTCTGTCGTCATTGCGCTGGGAGCGGCTGTGGGGGTGGGAGTGATCTTCGGCACCGTGCCGGCGACACGCGCCGCGCAGATGGACCCGGTAGAAAGCTTGAAATATGAGTGAGCTGGAAGTAGAGCTGGAGCCGGAAGAGGGCGATGGGGAGTCGAAAGGCATGAGCCTGACGCTGATGTATGCGCTGGTGGCGCTGGCGCTGCTGGCGGCAATGGGCTTTGCGTGGATGATTGTGCTGCCGTTTGCCAACCGGCGGTAGTGGCGCATCTTTAGACTCGGTTTCGGGAGAAATTGGTAAGGCGTATATTGATAAAGGTAAGGAGATTCACTTATGGCGACTGCGGTCAAGCCAGTTCCCGGGCAAATAATTCGCGCCAAAGTTACCAGCAAAGGCCAGATCACGGTTCCGGTGGAGATTCGCCGGTCTCTTGGAGTGAAGGCCGGGGACAATCTGCGCTTTGAGCGGGAGGAGGGCGGCTATCGCCTGATCAAGGAGACTGAAGAGAATCCGTTTGAGAAGTGGCGCGGGATCGGCGTACCAGGAATCGGGCCGGGGGAAGAAGGATTAAAGACGTATATGCGGGAACTCAGAGGATACGATGAGTACGACGACCTTCTCGGTTGACTCGAATGTCATCGTCTCTTTGCTGAATCAGGAGAAGGAACTCAGTGGCCGTGCGCTGCTGGCGCTGGAACGCTCCAGAAGATCGGGCCATTTGGTTGTCTCAGGGCCGGTTTATGCGGAGTTGCTTGGCCTTCCTGCGAGAACGCCATTGATCCTCGATAATTTTTTCAAGAGTGCCGGAATTGAAGTGGACTGGCACTTTGATGAAGCGATTTGGCACGCAGCCGGTGTCGCTTATCAGGGATACGTTCGCCGGAGAGTTGCCGATTCCAAAGAGCTGCCCCGGCGCATCCTGACCGATTTTCTGATTGGAGCGCAAGTTATAGTTCGCAGCTACACACTTCTCACATTCGACAAGAGACTCTACGTCTCTTCATTTCCCGGAATCCGCGTCGAAACATTCTGAAGAGGGGGCTTCTTGCTCGCCGGAGATCAGCACTGGAATCCCATCGACAATTGGATAGATGCGACCGCAGGAGCCGCAGATGAGCTGCGATTCTTCTGCGTGTAGCTCGCCCAGGCAGGCGGGGCAGGCCAGTTGGGCAAGGATTGCTGCGTCGAAGGGAAGATGCGGGCTGGAGCCGGCAGTCATGCTTACTGAATGGCCGCGCTGGGACGGTCATCGGCGGGCGGCTTAGTGGGGTGGCTGGCGAACTCGGCTTCGATGCGCCCGATTGTGCCGGCATTGGCGAATTCGTAGGCCACGCGAATTCCGTTGTAGATGGCGACATCGTTGGAGGAGCCGTGGCCGATGATGCAGACGCCGCGCACTCCGAGCAATGGCGCGCCGCCATATTCGCGATAGTCGAGGCGGCGGCGGAAGTCGTTGAAGGCGCGGCGGGAGAGCAATGCGCCGACTTGCGCGGTGACGGTGCGGGTGAGCGACTCGCGCAGCACGTCGCGGACGAATCGGCCCACGCCCTCACTGGTCTTGAGAGCCACATTGCCGACAAAGCCGTCGCAGACAATGACGTCGGCGAGGCCGCTGAAAATGTCGCGCCCTTCTACATTGCCGACAAATTTGATGGGCAGCGCCTTGAGCAGCGGGAAAGCCTCGCGGGTGAGTTCATTGCCTTTGGATTCTTCTTCGCCGATGGAGAGCAGGCCGACGCGCGGCTCCTTGATTTTGAGCACGGTGCGGGCGTACATTTCGCCCATCACCGCGAATTGCTCCAGGTTCTGCGGCTTGCAGTCCACGTTCGCGCCAACGTCGAGCAGCACACAGGGATTGCCTTTGGCGGAGGGCATTGGCGTCGCCAGCGCGGGGCGGTCCACGCCGGGCAGCGCGCCCAGCACCATCTTGGCCGTGGCCATTGCCGCGCCGGTGTTGCCGGCGGTGACGAAGCCGGCAGCTTTGCCCTCGCGCACCAGCTTGAGGCCGACGCGCATGGAGCTGTCTTTCTTGGTGCGGACAGCCTGCGCCGCCTTCTCCTCCATGCCGATGCGTTCCGAGGCATGATGGATGACGATGGGCAGGTCTTCGTTGTCGAGTATTTCATCGAGCTGGTCGCGCAGCTCCGCCTCCGGCCCAATGAGGTGGACCCGCACGGGCAGAGCGCGGCAGGCGAGGATGGCCCCGCGAATCTCAGGCTCTGGTGCTTTATCGGAGCCGACGGCGTCGAGCACGATGTCGATGAGCATGTTTGCCCTGGACTAGCTGACTGCTTCCTTGACGTCGAGGACGGCGCGGCCCTTGTACTCGCCGCACTTGGGGCAGGCGTGGTGGGGCAGCTTCTTCTCGTGGCAGTTGGGGCACTCGCTGACGCCTGTAGAGGTCAGAAAGTCGTGGGAGCGGCGGAGCGCGGTGCGGCGCTTGGAGTGCCGCCGTTTCGGATTAGGCATGACAAATTCCTTTCAATTTCCCGGCTTTTCTCTTGCCCTGAAGCACACGTGACCCATAAGGCGGCGCACAAGGCAATTCTGCCTTCAGGCAGTAGCTTCGGGAACCCTCAATATCCCGGTTAGAGAACTTGGGGTTGCTGCTTTGACTAACGCTTAGGACTGAATCCGGCTGCGAAGCCCCGCCAGCGCCTCCCAGCGGGGGTCGCTGGGACCCACATCGCAGGTGCAAGGCTGGCTGTTGCGGTTCTGGCCGCAGCGCGGGCAAAGTCCCTTGCAGTCCGGCTCGCAAAGCGTACGGGCAGGCAGGGATAAGAGCACCTGCTCCCGCAGCACATCTTCAAGCGAAAGACTGTCTCCTTGATAATACCCGATTTCCGTCTCCGGCGCAGTAATGGACCGTTCGGTGGCTTCGGCATCGGCTGCGGCAGGGCGGAAGATCAGGTCAAAGTCCGCGGAGAGAGGGATTTCGACCGGCTCGACGCAGCGCGCGCAGGGAACCTGGAAGCTGCCGGCAAAGCGGCCCCTGAGGCGGATATCGGCGACGATATCGCGCGGGCCGCGATGCTCGTGCAGCACCTCGGCCTGGCCAGAGGCGGCAAGGTTCCCGGCCTGCTCGGCTTCTTCTCCCAGATCGACCGCTCCCGGAGCCAGCTCCAGGTCGAATTCGATTGGTTCGCGTTCCAATTCGCTGACGATGAATTCCATAAATTTAGCCTATCGCAAAACGCTAAAAAATACTCTACGTTTGCCGAAAAGCGCGGTTCTTGCGAGAGCGACGTATCGCCGAACCTATAGGAGACGTAATTGACCTTCATTCAAAGTATGTGATATAATACTAAAGTACCTTTTCGATTTTATTGCTTCATCTACCGCACTCTGAATTGGAGAATCTTGAGGATGGAAACACGCACAGTCAGTTCAATCGAACAATTCTTTCAGCAGTTCGAACTCAACCGCCGCAGCGGAGACATCCCCGCACTTGTTGGTCAGTATGGCGACGCTTTTCTGGTTGCCGGTCCCCAAGGGACGCAGTGCGTCCGGAGCAATGAGTTTGCGCTTGCGTTGCCCAAGCGCAAGCAGTTATTTGATAGCCTCGGCTGCCAGTTTGCCGACCTTGTCTCCCTGCACGAAACTCCGCTTAATGATCGCTTTATACTGGCGCGAACTCAATGGAGAATGACCTTCGGCGGCAATCAGCGTGACGAACAATCTCTGCTTGTCGAGTCCATCTTCATCATTGACACAGGCGCTGAAGGCTTCAAGATCGTCTTTTACCTCCCGCTGCAAGACATCATGGAGCTTCTCAAGGAGAGGGGCATTCTGCCGGCGCAGTGACGCCTCGCCGGAGCCGGGGCACTTACCGGTCAATGACCGGGTTCCAGCCGTCCAGAACGAAGGCGGGATTGCTATAGTCGGCGATCGTCTTGGCATCCTGCGGCAGGGTGAGCTGCTTCGAAACCGGGTGACGGTGGGTGGTGTCGATGGGGTGGCCATCGAGATCGGTGCTGTTGAATTCCCAGAGGTGCAGGTGCGCGGTTTCATCGTCGATCGGTCCCCATCCGATGGGCGGGATGCCTTTCAGGCGGCAGTTGATGAGCACGGCTTCCGCATAGGGGTAATTGAGCCCGTGGTTATTGGGCAAACGGGCGAGCACTGCCAGCATTGGAGCATTGGCTGGGGAACTCGCCTGACCGGTAGGAAATGCGGTAGCCAGTGTTGGGGGGACAGGGCGCTCGATAGCGATGAAGGTGCAGTTGAGAAATACATTGCCGTGATTGGCGTCCGTGTTGCGAATCCACATATAGGGTCCTATGGATTGGATCTCGCAGCGATTGAAGAACGCCGGGCCGACGCCGAGGATGGTGTCGCCGTCGCCGATGATTCTGCTGTCCGTGAGGTAGACGGAGCCGCGGAGGTTGAGTGCGTCGCCTGAGCCCTTGATGTTCATATGGCTCACAAGATTCTTCGAGCCGGAGATGAGCAGGCCCTCGGCCTGACCGCTGTAATAGTTGCTGACAGAGAAGTTGGCGAACTCGATGCCGGTGGAGTTATAGGCAGAGAAGGCGCAGCGGCGGGAGGGACCGGGCATGGGCGGATTGAAGCCGCTATTGTTGCCGTAACCCACCTGCACCTTGTCGCGATCTTCACCGAGGAAGGTAATATCGGCCTTGTCGCGAAAGAAGACAATCTCCTCGTACGCGCCGTTTTTGATGAAGATGGTCACGCGCCGGGGAGGGTTGGCGGGGACAAAGTCAACCGCGCCCTGGATGGTGTTGAAGTCGCAGCTGCCATCCGCGGATACGACAACACGGCTGGCATCCGCGGCGGGCGGAGCGGCTTTGGTGGTGAAGGTCCAGGCTGTGTCGCTGGTGAAGCCGACGAAGACGCCGTTGGCAGGCGCGAAGACGCTCGGGTCAATCTGCACGGCGTATTTATGGTGATAGCGCAGAACGTTGTTGTGGGGGTAGATGGTCGCCACATTGCCGTGAACGATGACGGGATAGAAGTGGAAGTCTGCCAGACCGCCAATGGTGGTGAGCTGGTAGTTGTGCAGGTCGGCGGGCGTCGTCTTGACCGCAGGCGTTGTGGTTGTCGGCGTGGCGGGGTTGAGGTCAATCGCCTGCGCCGGAGGGTGAATGTGGTGAGTGGGATCGGGACCGGCGGGGATACTGAGATCGAGCGTATCGACCAAAGAGTGGTCGGCAAGATCGTAGATGCGAATCTGGCCGGATTTGCCGAGCGAGGGGGCGCTGAAGAAGGTGAGAACCAGATGCGTGTCGGGATTCACGCCAGTGGCTTTATTTGCCGGGAAAGAGACAACCCCGGCTGTTTGCGCCAGGCTAGGCCCGGCAGTCAACAAAACCAGAACGGAAAGCACCAGAGAGAGCCGGATTACCGTGAGAGACCGCATTGAAAAAATACTCCTGAATTGATTGGATCGGTCAGGACAAAACTCTGCTGCCGAACGCATTCACACTGCCTGCATGGCTTGAGACTATCGCGAATGGCTGGCGAAATGGAATCCGCGCTTCGACGATGCGGAACTGATCCACATCTCAACCGTCCTAAGATAGTAGCAGCGGGCATTGAGTAGCCTGCCTGTATCCCGAGCCGGTTGAGAGAACGATGAGCGATGCATCCAATGACAGAATGCGCTTCCGCCTGGCGGAAGCCGGCGATCGCGCTCGGCTGATTCCGCTGATCAATGCTGCCTTTGCGATCGAAAGTTTTCTTGAAGGCACGCGGACCGACGAGCCGCGTCTTGCGGCGATGATGGAAAAAGGCAGCATCCTACTGGCCGAGGACGAGAGTGGGCAGGCGCTGGGCTGCGTCTATACCGAGTTGCGCGGCGAGCGCGGTTATCTGGGGATGCTGGCCGTCGATCCGGCGCACCAGACAAAGGGATTGGCAAGGAAGATCGTCGAGGCCGCCGAGGAGCGGTTCCGTGAACTGGGCTGCGTTGCGGTGGAGATCTCCGTCCTCAACCTGCGCCCGGAGCTGCCGCCGATCTACCGCCGCTATGGTTATGTCGAGACAGGGAGAGAGGAGTTCCGCATGTCCCGGATACTCAAGGACCAGGCCGAGTGCCATTGCATTGTGATGACCAAGACCCTGTAAGAGCCGCCGGACGGACAGGACAGGGCAGATCGGGTCCGGGCAGCTTCAAAATGGGACGATTCCAGCCACATGCAATTCCATTCCAGTAATTTCCCGGCGATATCCAGTATCGGGGCAGAAGCACTCATGTCTGTACGAGTTACGCCGATGAGGGGAGGGAATCGTTTCAAGGATGGTCAACGGATATGGGATTTCTGAGAAATCTGCCTGTTGCGCACAAGTTTGCTTATGCATTCGGGATCGTTTGCGGTCTGTGCATCGTGTTGGGAATCTACACAGTCACTACCTTCCGCGGCATTGCCCTCAAGAATGCGAATGTGAGCGAGAACGCCTTTCCGACGGTGATCGATCTTGCCAATATGCGCAACGCGATCAACACCACGCGCCGTGAAGACCTTCATATACTGCTCTGCCTCAACCCGGCGTGCCTGGCGGATGAAGGCGTCAAGCGCCAGCAGGCAATTGACGTCTACCGCAAAACAGCCAAGGACTACGAACCTCTTATCAGCCTTCCCGGCGAGCGTGAGCTTTACCAGAAGATTTCGACCGGGTTCACGCAGTATTTGGAGGGCAGCGACCGTTCGATTGCGTTGCTGAATGCCTCCAAGACAGGAGATGCGCTGGATCTGCTCCTCTCCGACTCGCTGCGGATCCCGCTGGAGACGGCTTTGAAGTCCACTCAGGAGGACTTTAACCTCAACGTCAAGGCCGGCACGGATGAAGCTCAGCTGGCCACGCAGGACAGCAAGCGCGCAATTTGGGTCAGCAGCGGCGCGACCCTGCTGATCGTTTTCCTTTGCGCCCTCACCGGCAATCTGCTGACGCGGGTGATTGCTCCGCGCCTGGTCAGATTGCTGGCAGCTCTGGAAAAACTGGCTGCAAAAGACCTAACTGCATTTGTGCAATCGACGGGAACCGACGAAATTGGCCGGGTAGCCGATGCCTTTGACGCCAGCGTGGTTGCCATTCGCGAAGTCTTGCAGGCCGTAGCCCGTGGAGCGGAGACGCTTTCAGCCGCAACGGTCGAGATCAGCGCCCGCGCGGTGGAGAGCGCGGGAAATGCGAACACTCAGTCCAGTAAGACCAACCAGATTGCAGCGGCCGCGCAAGAGATGACTGCGACCATCGGCGAAATCAGCCAGAATGCGGAGAGCGCTGCCAGCGCCAGCCGTGTCTCCGCGGAGACCGCAAACCAGGGCGGGGCGGTGATGCAGTCTGCCGCCGCCACGATGGAACAGATTGCAACGGCCACCAGCACGGTCTCAGAAAAGATGACCTCGCTGGCTCACCGGTCGGAGGAGATCGGCAAGGTGGTCAACGTCATTCAGGAGATCAGCGGGCAAACCAACCTGCTGGCTCTGAACGCGGCCATCGAGGCCGCCCGAGCCGGCGAACACGGGCGCGGATTCGCAGTGGTCGCCGGCGAGGTTCGACGGCTGGCCGAGCGCACCAAAGGCGCTACCGAAGAGATCGCGGGCACCATTCGCAGAATCCAGGAAGAGACTCGCGAGACCCTCGATGTGATGCAGAGCAGCCGTTCAGCGGTGGAAAACGGCCTGGGTGAAACGGCCCACGCCCGCCAGAGCCTGGAGGCGATCATCGAATCGTCGAAGCAGGTGGAGCATCAGATTAACCTGATCGCCACCGCCGCCACTGAGCAGACCGCGGCGTCGGGAGAAATCTCGGAATCAGCCGGGCAGATTTCGCAGCTCTCAACCGAGACCGCGCAGGGCGCCGAAGAGGCCGTCGAGGCCCTCAAGAATCTTGCCTCACTGGCCAGCGACCTGGATGGAATGATTCGCCAGTTCCGGCTGGAAGGCGATCAGCCGGGGGGCAAGCTCTTTGGCAAGGGCCAACACTCGTATCAGCCGGCGCTGCGGCACGCGTAGTATTTTCCGCATTGCATCTCAGGCCGCATCCTGCCATCCGGCCCTGAATGCTAGGTTTGACGATGTGGTCCATTCGATCAGAAGGCGAGAAGCTAATTGCGCGAACAAGCTGTCTAGAACCTGTCTCATGAACCAAATTCTTTGACTCGCGAAGTGCATTCAACCCGCTTTGAGGCGGCTCTCACAGCCGGCAAATTTGCAGAGTGCTATTTATGAGACAGGTTGTAGCAGCCTGAAGATCGAATGGACGATCACAGTTGATGCGTAGATGTAACTGCCGGACCATTCTTAAAGAAGTGCATTGAACGATTGCACCACAGCTATTCGGGCCGGAGCATCGATTCGTGAATTTCCGCGAACATCCATCTCCCCGACGACCAAAACCATGCCACTACCCTCAGGAATCGCGTGCTGATTGCATACCCGCGTGCATGCTATCCTGATCCGATTCGCACATCGAATATTTAATCGATCTAACAACTGGCGAAGAAATTGTCATTGAGCATCCGCATCGAATGACAAAGCGATTACATCCTTTTGACACACACTCTTGGTCCGCAGGCATAGCCTCAGTAAGGATTTTTCTGCTCATCCCCCGCGAGCATGAAAATTCAGCCGCGGCCCCAACGCTGTTGGTTAATACGCTCTGTTGGCTAATGCGGCGACACCCCGAAGGCGGGCCTTAACTTATTAGGAGATACAGCATATGAAGGCGACGTTCTTGTCTATGGCCACGGTTGCATTGTTGGCCTTGTCTACGGAATCGTTCGTTTACGCCCAGAACTATACTCAGGTCAATCTTGTCGCGAACACAGCCGGAGTGGCCCCTGTCACCGATCCCAACTTAGTCAATCCCTGGGGACTCTCCCGCAGTTCCGGCAGCCCCTGGTGGGTCTCTGACAATGGCACGGGCCTGAGCACTCTCTACAACGGAGTGGGAGCCATCAACTCACTGGTCGTGAATATTCCCAAGGCGAACCCCACCAGCACCACCTTCGCCACCGGGACACCCACGGGGACTATCGCCAACTCCAGCACCACTGATTTTCTGTTGGCTGCAGGCGCGCCCGCCGACTTCCTCTTCGCCACTCTGGATGGAACCATCTCCGGATGGAACCCAACCGTCGCGCTTGCCGCTGGCCAATCCAAGTCCACGCAAGCTGTCGTCGTGGTTAAAACCACGGACGGCTCCAGTTATACAGGCCTCACCAGCGCTACCATCAACGGCAGCCGCTATCTCTATGCGGCCAACTTCACCAAAGGCACTGTCGATGTCTACAACAACGCTTTCCAAAAAGTCACTTTGCCGTTAAACCACGATGGAGACCGGGATTTTGGCATTGCCAAGCCCTTCACTGATGAATTTCTTCCCCGCAACTTCGTGCCCTTCAACGTCCAGGCTATCGGGAACAACATTGTTGTCACCTTCGTGCTGCACCAGCCGGGCCAAGCTCGTGAAACCGATGGGCCCGGCCTGGGCTTCGTCGATATCTTCTCCTCCGACGGACGGCTCCTCAGCCGCCTCGAACACGGCGACTGGCTCAATGCGCCTTGGGGCGTAGCTCTCGCGCCTCTCGACTTTGGCGTCTTTAGCCACGACCTGCTCATCGGCCAGTTCGCGGGAGCAGGAACAACCGCGGGCAGCGGAACCATCGCAGCCTACGACCTTGCGACCGGTAAGTTTGTCGGCCTGTTGCAGGATGCGGCCGGAACTCCGCTGGCGATCAACGGCCTGTGGGACATCACCCCCGGCAACAGCGCCACGGCCAACAGCTACGACTCCGCCAACTCACCCGCCGGCGAGATCTATTTCAGCGCCGGGCCGGACCAAGGCACGGGCGGCCTCCTTGGCTACATCGCGCCCGTCGCGACGGAACTTGTCGTAGGCAACGATCAGTAGTTCCTCCACTGCTTGTTCTTTGCGAGGTCCGAATATCGATCCCTGGATCCGGGCCTCGCTTTTTTTGAATTTAGTGAATCGCGCCCCGCCGGCCTATAACATCACGTGACTATATCCTTACCGAGCGATCTACTTCAATCCTGATCGAGGCAGTTAGAATCAAGTTCATGACCACATCCGCCATAAGTCTTTGCTTCCGCTACTCAGAAGGCGACTATACGCGGGCATTACGTGCTCACTATGCATCGCGTTTGCGACTTTGGCTGGACATTCCGGCGATAGTTGTGACCGGGATCGCCGGAGTTTACTTTTGGCGGTCGCCAGATTTGCACTGGGTGAGCATCGTGTCGATGAGCGCTTCAGGTTTGCTCCTCTTGATTCTTGCTTTGGCGTTCATCGTCATCCCGCCAATCGCTTTCCGTCGCGAGCCCAAGTTCCGGGATCAATACACGCTGGCGTTTTCCCAGGAAGGCATCCACTTCACTACAGCACACATCGACTCGCAGCTACAGTGGAGCATTTATTCGAAAGCCCTGATAGATGCTCACTCTTATGTGCTCTACTATGGCCGCAGCGCGTTCACCGTAATTCCCAAGCGGGTATTTCCGAATGAAGATCAGCAAAGAGCATTCGATCAATTACTCACACAGCATGTTCCGAAGATTGTCCGCAAATAAGTGTGGTACCCCATCCTCGCCGCTGCGCTCCACGCCGCGAACCAAACTGCTAACTCGCGATGAAACGAATCCTTGCCGCGACTCACTATATAGGTGCTCGCAAATGATAGTTTGCGAAATCTGAAATGAGAAGTGAGATCCCCCAATGGCCGCTTCGGCACCTGTAAAACACGACCTTTCAACCGATCACATCGCGCGTTACGAAAAGAAGATTCATGACGTGCGTAGCGCAGTCGCTCAACTTCCGCAAGAGGACTACTACACCAACCTCCTCGGCATCATTCATCGTCCCGGTTGGACGAGCGTTGCCGAAGGACTGTACTTTGAGGCGCTGGTAGACACCATCCACGCACACACGCTGCAACTGGCCGAGCTTCACAAGCGGCTGGCCGCTGCGGCAGACGCTGTTTAAGTATCCGCTCAGCAGCCAGTAAATTTAGATGCGCCAAAGGCCGTCTGCTTGCCGCGGAGAAGTGCGCGTTTCATCAATGCCCCAGGCTTGGGAATCCAGGCTTGGGGATTCTGCCAGCAACCCCGCGCAACAACTAAGCGAGCAAGACGGCTCCCTTTACCTTCCCTGCCAGCGCCCGGTCAAAGGTGACAAGCTGGCTGCCCGCCGTTTGGCTGAACGCCGCCAGATACGCATCCGCCCATTCCTTCGGCGAGGCTTCGCCCTTCGTCGAATAGGTGCGGAAGGCCGCTTCAACTCCAGCGGCTTCCTCGGCGTACTCAGCGCCTCCCGCATCAATCCAACGGTTATACGCTCGCCATGCCTGCGCCTGTGTCAGCGTGCCCGGTCCCATTGCGGCTCGGGTCGTCAGTAGCCGCAGCAGCCCCAGTTGCGTGTGCCTGCAAAACAGCAGAACCGCGCTCTCTGGCAGCGACTGGTACCACTTCCATGCGGATTGAAAATGTTCATGGTCCGGCGAACTGAGCGCCAGCCACACATTCACATCAGGGAAAACCGATGAGATCGTAGATTTGCTCATTGTTCAGGCGGATAGAGCCGGGGGCGTGCGACTTGAGGACCGGCTGCGCAAGCCGTTTCACTTTCTTCGCTGCCCCGCTCTCCAGTTCCTTGTCGATGCTGCGCAAAACAATCTGGCGGACGCTGGTTCCCTCTCGCGCCGCCTTGGTCTTCAACCGTCGGTACTTTGTATCCGGAATGTCCAGCGTGGTGCGCATGAAATCAATCTACCATATTTATGGAATTTTGGTTGATGCGTAATATTGGTGGATTTCGCAGGCCCCTCGCAGTTGGGGATATGGGAATCGATGAATCCGAATCGAGGAGCGGGCCAGCACCACCCATCCGCGAATTCTTCTAGCGCAACCACCCGTTTGGCGCGATAATCAAGTCATGGCGACTCTGCTCACCCACGATGATTCTCGAACGGAGTTCGTTTCCGTGCGCGAGTACCTCACCACGAGCTACCGCCCCGACTGCGACTATGTAGACGGACGGATTGAGGAGCGGAATGTAGGCGAGTTCGATCATGCATTGATTCAGACATTACTGGCGTACATCTTCACAACTAATCGCGATGCGTGGGGCGTCATTGCGCTCACTGAAATGCGGGTTCAGGTCAACCCCACAAATTTTCGCATCCCCGACGTTACCGTGCTGCGCGCCGGAACTCCGCGCGAACAGATTCTCACTCATCCGCCGCTGATGGTGATTGAGATTCTCTCCTCCGAGGACCGGCTCAGCCGCGTCACCAAGCGAACCGACGAGTATCTTGATTTCGGCATCGAACATATCTGGATCGTGGACCCATCGCGCCGCCTGGCCTATCGCGTCACACGCACTGGACTTGAACTCGCGCCGAACGGCGAAATCACCGTCGCTGATACGCCAATCCGCGTGGTGCTGAGTGAGTTATTCGCTGAGTTAGATCGCGGGTAAGCGGCGCGCCATTTCCCAAGAGCTGGAACTGGGGCAACCGCGCATTGAACCGCCTGTCTGCCTGAATCGGGGGTAAAATCGGATTATGAGTACGGTCCCGCGCTTTGAGTTGAGTCCATGCCCGCGCAGCCTGGCTGTCGATCCTCCCTTCTCGGATGCGGAGTTCGAGGCTTTCTGCCTCATGAACGACAACGTTCAGATCGAGCGCACGAGCGAAGGAGCGATCCGTATGAATCCTCCCACGGGCATGTTGACCGGCGACGGCAACGCCGAGGTCACCTACCAGCTCCGCGCCTGGTGGCATACCCACCACGAGGGGCGCGTCTCCGACTCCAACACCGGTTTTTTTCTTCCGGATGGATCGATGCTGAGTCCCGACGCGGCCTATGTTCTTCCCGAGCAATTGATGGGGCTGACCAAAGCGCAACTCAGTGGACTCTTGCGCCTTTGTCCCGCCTTTGTCGTGGAATTGCTTTCGCCATCGGACAGCCTTGTGGAGACCGGCAAAAAAATGGAAAGCTGGATTGCAAACGGCGCGCAACTGGGCTGGCTTATCGACCCCGACCGGCAGCGAGTCATTGTCTATCAACCTGGCCAGGAGCCGCGCGAATCCTCCGCGCTAAAACTGGATGGGAGCGGACCCGTGCAGGGCTTCTCGCTCGATCTCGGAAAACTCTGGCGATGCTACGAGGTCGATTGACTGTGGTCAGTTGGTTTCCCAGGTCTGAAAATCCAGACCGGAGGTATCCGACTATGTGCTGAATAGTTGGAGTTTCTTTGCGCTCTCCGTTAACTGCACGAGTAGCTCAGACTTCTCCGGGGCCTTCCCTTCACGAAGCGCCGTTTCAACATCGTCCCACAGCGTGTGCACTACATTAGGCGGCTCCATTGAGTAGCCGCCTTCGCGTTGACGCGCAAAATTGTAGCTGAGCCAAGTGACTTCGCTGTTGCCCGCAGACTGTGGGTTCATCGGAGGAAGCTCTGCAAAAAATGTACTATCCGTTGCCACAAAAAACCGCTTTCCCCAACGCCGAAAAATAGGGACTTTGAGAGCAAGCTGTGGCATCAGTCGCTTTTGGGCCGAAGAACGGAAGTCCGGTCTTCGCTTGCCATCGTCAATGAGCGAACCGGTGCGGACATAGCGGTCGAACGCAGGGCGGATGCTTTTGCCTGAAATATATACCGCTTGCACCTCAAGAGCTGCGAAATCGACGGCTTTATCTCCTTCTATGTGCGTAAGAAGAAAATCAACCTTTCCAATCTTCTTTTTCTTTCCGTCTCGCAAAACCTCCAGAACCCGAACCTCCGGCACGGCGACGCATTTGACCCCTCGACCAAAGGCAATCCGCGCCGCATCGCGGAACATCGTTCCGCCTTCGAGAAACCGAACCGGACAAACCACCGTGGCAGTCGTACCATCTGTAAGGGAACAAATACCTAACGGGTGCTCCTTATTCCCTTTGGCGCACTCGCTTCCCTTAAACGGACAACTGTGCAAATTCTGTGTAGGTCGCGTGGCTGGTAACGCTGTATCATGACCAAAGACCTCTCCGATTTGCAAAAGTGCCATGTCAACTCTCGTTTCCCAAAATGAACGCCAATTCGATGAAGGAATTGTAAATGTTGCATCCGTGCGGCAGGTATCACCTTTTCGGTATCCTGGCGGGAAGACTTGGCTAGTACCGACAGTGTCTGCTTGGCTACGAAGACGTGAGGGCGTTAGGGGGGCACTCGTTGATCCGTTTACTGGAGGCGGAAGTGTGCCGCTAGGAATCTTGGGTGAAGGACTCGTCGAGAACATTGTACTTGGTGAACTCGATCCCGATGTTAGCGCGGTGTGGAAATGCGTTTTTAGCCCGCAGCAAGAGGAGTTGAATACCCGAATTGCCACGTTTTCCATGTCAAGAGAAAACGTCATTAAAGAGCTAAGCAGGCACCCCGCAACCGCAGTCGATCATGCATTCCAGGTCCTTTTGAGAAATAGAACATTTCGTGGCGGGATTCTTGCTCCCGGAGCCAGCCTCATGAACGTAGGCGAAAATGGACGTGGTGTGGCTTCCAGATGGTATCCCGAGACTCTAGTTGCCAGAATTAGAGCGCTGGGGTCCATTCGATCATCGGTTGAATTTTTCGAGGGAGATGCATTCGCCTTGATCGATCAATACCTGGACCGCAAGGATATTACATTCTTCATTGATCCACCGTATACCGCGGGAAATGGGAAACGGGCAGGGTTGAGGTTATACAAATACAATGAACTTGACCATCCTGCTTTATTTAAGCTGCTGTCCCGCGCCTCTGGATTGGTTCTAATGACCTACGATGATTGCCCAGAGGTCGTAGAAATGGCCAAGAGATACAGCTTCCAAATTGAGCGCGTACCGATGAAGAATACGCATCATATAAAGAAATATGAACTGCTCATCTCAAATTGCGGCCAGCAGGCTTAGGCGGCATTAGCGTCGTCTCTGCAGGGAACCAGCACCGAAATTCACCCCGCCGCAGGTGGACCATTCGCAAGATGCAATACCCAGCAGCGGCTGCGGCGAGATGCTTGAGCGTGTGTCCGCTGACGAAGTGCAGCGCGGCGAAGATCGGCTTGTCAAAAGTCTCCAACACTTTGGCGAGAGCGTAGAAGCCAATCACATATCCAAAATCGGCGGTTCGCGTATAGCGCCGCGGCATCAGAAGTCCTAGTAAAATCACTAGCGCCGAATAAGCCTGCACCGAAGCGTAGAAGCGCAAATCTCCCGCGCCTTGTAATTCGCTCCAATACCATTGGAAAACACTGGACAAACCAACAACCAGCAGAACCGGCAACAACCACAGACCCAGCCGCACGTTGATGCGCTCTACAATCACCGCCGCTACCATCGCCATGAAGGTAATGGTCATCGGCAGGCGGTCCCACACCAGCGTGGCATTGTTTGGGTTGAGGTGATAATAAGAAGAGCCGAAGGCCGTCAGCAGCAATCCCAGAAAGACAAAGAAATAAGGCCATAGCTCGCGCGGGTCGATAAAATGCTCAGATGTTTTGTTGCTGTTCGTGAGCTGTAAGAAGACCAGCCCCCATAATCCAATCACCGCGAACGGCAGATTGGAAGCAACATCGCCAAAGTTTGGAATGCCGAGAAAACTGCGGTGATCAGCGAAATTATGGTAGCTTTGCGGCTGGGGAATCCGCGGCAACAGGCAACAGACCAGGGCAAGAGCAACAGTAAGAAGAATCAGTAATACAAGACTTGCTTTCCGGGAAATCAATCAACCACCTCGCAGAAGATATTCATTCTAGCGCCATGACCGTTTGATTGTGTAATTGACCAACTGTAGCGCCGGTCTCCAGACCGGCTGTCGTGCGGGCGTCCTCGCCCGCACTCGCGCAGCGGTCGGGTACCCCAGGTCTGGATTTTCGAATCTGGGAAAACGAACCCTGCACCGGCTTACTCTTCCGGGCTTGACTTCCGGCTGAAGGTTCCGCAGTCTACGGACTGAAATGATCCGGGAGTCGCTGTGTGCCGAGATGGTTGCGCAACCGGTGGTCGAGGTTTTCGTCGAACAATACTTTCATGCACAGCGTTGACGGCGCTGGCCATGTGCAAACTCTACCAGCCGCTTGATCTGGGGAATGGAAAGAGTGGGGAAACCCTCATGGATTTCTTCTATGCTGTCGCCCAATTCGTAACTATTTACAATAGGGCCGGGTAGGATGCGCGTGCCGCGGACAACCGGCCTTCCCGAAACCTTGCCGGGAACAGCCTCGATCAGCTCGCAAGCCAGCCAATCGATCTCCGAATTGGTGTACCCGCTCTCCACCTGCCCACCCCTTATATCAGCCTGATTTTACCCTGGAGTAAAAGTAAACCGTCAGCCGGGCTTCCAACAGCCAAGGGGCGCTATCCTTGCGCTTTTCACTAAGGAAGCTCTGATTAAGTCATAACTCCTACGGCGCGATCCCTCAGGGGCTAAAGCCCGCGTTGATTCTGCGAATTTTAGGGCACGGCTAAAGCCGTGCCCTTTCAAAACCGCGACTGAATCAGAGATTCCCTAGCGCAAGGGTTGGAAGGCACGAACCTCAACCAGACACGCCGCAGGCAGCTAGCCCCACCGCAGAGGTTTCGTCGCCGGGGTGATCAAGGGGGGGGGCGAGGCACAGACCTCCAGCGAGCCGGAACCAGGCAGCCTACTCCACGGTTCCACAGAAAATTGGAACCCATTTTCACGCTGAAAACGGCCAAAAGCAGCGCAAAAAACCTCTATTTTGAGGCTGTTTTTCACGTTTTACTCCGCGCCGGCAGGCAGAGATGCCGCATATTGCTTCGCGCCCGCAAACGCTTTTTGCGCAAATTATCCCTCCCTGCTCAATTCCTCGCGATCTGCGCCTACAAAAGCTTTCCTTCGCTCTGCTTATATGCAGAGTTGAAAATGCGGATTCCGCGGCTTCCGCGGTGCTGCCTCCGAACGCATTCAACTGCCCGCAGCAGCCGTCGTTATACTGGTACTGCTCGTTGTTTCTTTTGAGCGTCTTCGCCTGCCTGAGTTTTTTGCCATGGAATCGTTCTTCATCCGCTATCGGAATCTGTTGGTGCTGCTGGCCTTGCTGCTGGCGCAGATGATCGGGCTAGCCGTGCAGGTGCGGCGCGGCGAGAGCGGGCGCAACGGCTTGGACACCGGCGACGGGAAAGGTGTACGGCTGATCCGCCTATGGGCCAATGCACTGGTCTCGCCGGCCGAGTGGGCAATGCACGCGACCAAGCTGGGCACTCAGAATCTGTGGCAGAACTACATTGACCTGCGCCACGCGCGGGAGCAAAACAAGGATTTGCAGCAGACCATTGACCGGCTGCGGCTGGAGCAGGCCTCGCTGCTCGAAGACGCCGCACAGGGACGCCGCTTGCAGGCGCTGGTGGGCTTCCAGCAGAAGTACATCTACAAGACGCTGGCCGCGCAGGCCATCGGATCGAGCGGCACCGATCTCTCGCGGGTTTTCTATCTGGACAAGGGCTCGGCGGACGGCCTGCAGCGGGATATGGCGGTGGTTACACCGGACGGAATCGTAGGCAAGGTGCGCGAGGTCTTTCCGCACTCGGCGCAGGTGCTGGGCATCAACGACCCGACCAGCGGCGCGGGGGTGATTCTCTCCACGACGCGGATCCGCGGAATTCTCCGGGGAAATGCCGACGGGAAGCCACAGATTGTGGACATCCTGGCCGACAATCGCATCCAGCCGGGTGAGGTGGTCTTGACCGCCGGCGGCGACCAGATCTTTCCGCGCGGTTTGCCAGTGGGTGTGGTCGAAAAAGTAATCCGCGATCCCGAGCGCGACGCGTTTATTGACGTGATCGTGAAGCCGGCAGCGCATTTAGACCGCCTGGATGAGGTGCTGGTGATCACCTCCACGCAGCCGCAGTTCTCTGCCCAGCAGCAGCAGGACATGGCCGAGAGCGAGACGCTGAAAGGCCCGGAAGCCGCAGCGATTGAGGAGCAGAAGAAGGCCTCGGAGACAATGGCTGAACGGCTCCCTGGGCTGATTGACCCCAAGCTGCCCCCGGAGCAGCAACCGCTGAAAGACAGCACCCCGCCACTGTTTGTCCCCAAGCCCGTGCCCCCCAAGCATTCCGACCGGTTTACGCCGGGATCAGCGGTGGGCGCAACCCCAGATACTGGAGACGGAACGAAGGCTGAGGCGCCTCCGGCAGCTCCGGCGGACGCACCCCCTGCAACCGAGCCACGGAGGAACCAATAAGAATGTCTCCCTTAGGAGCCGATCTCCGCCGTGACCCTGAGATCCGCCGCTATCCTTACCTGGTTTATGGCATGGTTCCGTTGGCCGCGCTGGTTTTGCAGGCGTGGCTGCCGCGCGTCGTGGGGCGCTATGTCTGGTTCGATCTTCCGCTGGTGATCACTATTTATTTTGCGCTGGGCCGGCGCAGTCCGATTCAGGGAATGCTGACCGGCGGCGTGCTGGGCATCTTTCAGGATGCGCTGACCCACAACGCCATCGGCATCAACGGAATCGCGAAGACCGTGGTGGGTTTTCTGGCGGCCTCCGTGGGCGTACGCATCGCGGTCGAGAATCACACCATCCGCATGGCGCTGAATTTTTTTCTTTCGCTGGCATCGAGCGCCATTTATCTGTTTATCTATCGCGTTCTGCTGGGACTGACGCTGGAGTGGAACTGGTACGCGGTACTGATTACGGCAGCAGCAAACGCGGTGATTGCCGTCGCGCTCTTCCCGCTGCTGGACCGGACGCAGGTTAGGGATTAAGCACCTGCGATGCGGCTGACTGCCTTCGGGGTGGCTCGTTGAGGTTTCCCGTCGGGCAACATCGCATCAATATCTTCAAGGAACCTGGATGAGTTTCTTGGCTGTGCGCGTTTGTGAACATTCGATGAAACCGGATACCGGTCCCTTGACAGAGACGGACGCACTTGTGCTAGCGTCATCGTGTCATCTGTATGGGGCTGGCAGTTAGCCGCTCCTTTGAAAGCTCTTCTGCCATGTCCTCTCTTAACCATGGGGAGATCACGATGACCGGCAAGCAAACCAACATCATTTTAAAAAAACATAGACGTTTTCGCACATCGACCTAAGCACCTCGACTCTTATCTGGATGAGTTCCCCTTCCGCTTTAATCTTCAGCGAGGCCAGAGTCGGGGCAAGTTTTTCTTTCGCCTCGCACTGCGAGCAGCGGTATCCTTCGCCCCAGTGACTTACTAACCGGATCGTCACCCGACTTCGGGGCAGATCAGGGCAGACCGCAACCTGTTGGCGCTTTCTGCACGCAGGGAGTGCTCATTTCAATTAACTAATCCCATTAATACCTGAAAACCGTATCCCTTCGGGGTACTTTTTCGTTCGCAACGGCTTGTTACTAACTTCAATTTGAGGAGGTTGTATGAAGATGAAGATAGTGCGACAACTCAGCCTGCAGCTAACGGTGTCACTCGTATTCACGTTTTTGGTCTCAACCGTTCTGCAAGCACAGAACGCATGGCCGGATGGCGACGTCTATCCTTACTCAGGGAGCGGGTCGGGGGAACGCTTTACCGCTATCTACTACGACTCGTTGGGAAACTCGAACATAGGATCGGTAGACTTTGTTATCTCATCGATCGCTCCGGGAACATCTGGCTGGTCCGCTGGTCAGTGTGTCGTGCGATACGACGTGAACACCAACAGCAATCTCGGTATAACAGCCGGCAATCTCTGGTTGGTTCCAGATGCCGGCGGTAACTGGGGTTCTTACGCGGTGCCTGCCGGATCTTCAGGCGCTCTGTCTAACTCCCAATGCACGGTGAGGGCTTATTACACTGTTGTGTACAACTATCCAGGTGAAAGCTGGGTTGAGATATCTTTTTCAGTAGTGTTTTCGAGTAACTTCCAAGGGCCCAAGCAAATCTACCTGGGCGCGGAAGACGCCAGCGGCAATTGGAGCACCAACTATGCCCAGCAATTCGGCAACTTTAACGTCACGCAGCGCGATTGGCACAGGTTTTATCCCATGGCCCGAGGACAGGGGCGAGGACAACGCGCCGGAAATCCCTGGATTGACGTTGTTGGGCAGACCAGTGCACTCCACGCCCAGATGACCTGGAATCTGCCCGGCGGCCTCGTCCCAGGCGATGATCCGGTGTATAGTGCAAACCGGCCGAATCAATATTTCCCTTCTGTGGCCGCCGCATGGGAACCTTACTATCCCAGCCACCAGCCCGAATACTATTACAACTGGTGGTGCCAGCAAGACACAGGCATCTTTCCGCAAACGACCGAATGCCCTACCATCGGTGGTTACACGGAACTCATTACAGAAGTTCCGGCGGGAAGTATATTTGGCGTGAATCCAGCGGGTCCTATTACTTACCTTGGCCTGTGGGCGCAGGGCGCGACTGGCGCAGACTACAATCCTCCCAATCCGCCTCTCCCTGCCGATCCTCCCAATCTTCCGACGGTTGCTGTCTTCTATAACACGTCGGTATGCGATCAACTCAACACACTCACGAACTTGTCGATGTCAGCTCCCGGCTATAGCGCGACAGTCAATGCAACCAACGCGATGCTTCAAAATACCGGACTGGTCCTTCCAGAACTCTTTGGTATCCCTGCAAACGGACCCTATGTGACCCTGTATGGCACCAGATATATGTACAACTCGACGGTTATCGGTCCGCCTACCTGTGGCGTGGTATTCGATGATGCCTCGGCCCGGGATTACGCTCACATCTACGCCCCTGCCCCGCCAGACGGTTCTTCCACAATCGGGACGAAGCAATTCAGCATTGGATATATAGCAACTAGCCTGTTTGACGACTACGCAGACAGCTCGGGGCACTGGATCGAAGCAGTGAATTATTATTATTCCAATCCTTGCCCACCAAACTACCCGAACGATCCAAACGCACCCGTCTACCCGAAGCCGGTGCCGCCGAATTCCTATATGAATGAATGGGATTCCACCTACGGATTTTACGCGTGCGTAACGCAAGTAGAACCCTATACAATGGTTGACGTCACGAACGAGGTGGAATATAACTCCCTGTACGATGGCTATGGCGGCTATACAGCTCCCTACACACCGAACCTGACAAACGGCATGGTCTTTTGGGGAACTGCAACCCCATACGGTAGCGACCCATATGGCAATTTCGTGCCCAGCTATCTGGGGCAGGACTATGATTGGAGCGGCTAC
>Ga0181534_10000514_pt1 | contig 26944 bp, 26 predicted proteins | sample PEATcosm2014_Bin_37_FD_119758 | JGI IMG/M metagenome (GOLD analysis project Ga0181534, IMG submission 119758) | Peatland microbial communities from MTU Mesocosm Facility, Houghton, MI, USA - PEATcosm2014_Bin17_10_metaG | ecosystem: Environmental > Terrestrial > Soil > Wetlands > Peat | place...
ACATGACTTGCGCGCGAGGTTCGAAGACTCCGTGCGAAAGCGCTTGCGCAAATTACGTCCGGCGACGCGGGAGAGAGTTCCGGGCCTCCCGGGCAAGCAGCCCGGAAGGCATTCCGTGATTTTGCGATTGGCGATCGGGCGATTGAAAGCCATGCAGCCTTTCAACGGCCCGATGACTTAATGGCCCGATAACTCGATAGTTCAATGACCCAATCACTTAATCCTTCAGTTCCCATTCACTCGATTCCGCTCACCGGCGAGCAGTGGGCCGCGCCATCGGAGGCTTATGCATCGCTCATCGCCGAGCATTTCACCCCGCAAACCCGCTGGCTGGACGCGGGCACGGGGCACCGCCTGCTCGAAGACGATATGGATGCTCTGGAGAATTGGTTAGTGCGGCAAGCCGCGATGACCGTGGGCATGGATCTTCATGTCAGTCGGCATTTAAACATTCGGACTCTCGTCGCGGGGTCTATCTACGAACTGCCTTTTGCCGACGGCAGTTTTGATTTGCTTACCTGCAACGTTGTGATGGAACACCTGGGCGAACCGCAAAAAGCACTGATCGAGGTCGCGCGCGTGCTGGCGCCCGGAGGCGCATTCGTCATCAACACGCCAAATCTGTGGAATTATGGCGTGCTGGCCAATGCGGTATTGTCTAAAGTCTTGCCCGAGAAGCTGCGCCTGGGGCTGGTTCGCGCCAGCGACGCGCGGGAACCGGAAGATATCTTCCCAGTACGCTATCGGGCCAATACGTTGCGCCGGCTGAAAGTTTTGTTTGCCCTCTGCGGCTTAAAGGTTCACCGGGCTGCGGTCTTGCCGCAACAGCGCCCTTATTTCCGTAGGACGGCAGGCATCGAAAGGATTTTGATGATGCTGACTCCGGGAGTAAGACTGCTGGTTTGCGCGCACAAGGAAGCTTAATGAATGGGCGAGCTCACAGCTCGGGAGCCGCGCTCGCGCTCTTCTTCTTACTCTTCTTCTTCCCTTGCCTTGGTGGTTCCGCCGTTGCGCAAAATGATGGAGGCGGCATCTGCACCCGGCCTGCGCCTGGCAGTGAGATCACTTCGCCTCGCGAAATCCGCAGCCAGCATGGAGTTCTCCAGGTTTCCCTTGCGCTGCGAGCTTCAACGGACTCCACCGGCGAGACTCGCTACTGCTATGTCGATGAGAAGGGGAACCAGGCTCCAACTTTGCGGCTCCTTCCCGGCGATCTGCTGGTTTTTAAACTAAAGAATGAACTGCCCAACCCTATGCCCGCCGTCGATGGCGCCGACCACCAGCGAGAGGCCGTCACCGCCTTGGCTCTCTGCACAAACCCGGCTATGAGCCCAGCCTCAACCAATCTCCATTTTCACGGCCTTGCGATTCCGCCCGTATGCCATCAGGATGACGTGCTGCGCACTTCCATCGAGCCCGGTTCGGCCTCCTACGAATATCGACTGCGCATCGCTCCATCCCAGCCTCCCGGTCTGTATTGGTACCATCCTCATCCCCACGGGCATAGTGAGGAACAGGTGCTCGGGGGCGCTTCCGGGGCGCTGATCGTCGAGGGGATCGAACGGTTCAATCCTCTGCTGGCAGGGCTGCCGGAACGTCTGCTCGTCATTCGCGATCAGGTCCGGTCAAGTTCCGCCTCTCAAGGAGCTACAAAATACGGGCTGAAACCGCCGTCGAAGGACTTGTCGGTTAACTCTGTTCCTGTGCCGTATCCCGACTACCCGCCCGCAGTAATGAAAATCAAGCCTTCCCAACCAGAGTTGTGGCGGGTACTGAACGCATCAGCGGATACTTTTCTTGACTTACATTTGTTGTCCAACGGCAAGTGGCAACTCATGGGGCTGATTGCGGTCGATGGCGTACCGATTGGTTATGAAGCGATCGGCCCAAAAGCAACCGGCCGCGAAACAACCCGCGAAGATAATCGAGTCCGGTGGTTACAAAACATTCCCATCCCGCCCGGCGGAAGAGCGGAATTCCTATTCGAAGGCCCGCCCGAGGGAGGGCAGGCGCAACTGCTAACTGCCGGAGTGGACACCGCACCCTCCTCCAACGACGACGAGGACGCGGTAACGCCCGCGAATGCGGGCCAACCCATAGCCGACGATGATGACTACACGCCTCCGCGCTGGCTGCTTACCGCGAAGGCTTCTGCGGACGCGCTTCCACCCGCGGCGATCCTTCCGAAGTCCGTCTCCGGTGCGGAAAGCCCAAACCGTCCAACTCTCAAACCCGCCCTCATGAGCATCCGCCCGACACGCGAGCGGAAGCTATATTTCTCTGAGAAAGTGCTGGACGCCAAGAATCCGCGCTCCACCATCTTTTACGTGACCGAAGAGGGGCAACAGCCGAAACCCTTTCGCCCGTCGGCACCGCCAAACATAACGGTTCGACAGGGCGCGGTCGAGGACTGGGTCATCGAAAACCGCTCGCGGGAGATCCATTCCTTCCACATCCACCAAACTCACTTCATTGTGCTCGAGCGGGATGGCACGCCGGTAAAAGAAAACTATCTTCGCGACAGCGTCGCGGTGCCCTACTGGGATGGTGTTTCGTCACTTTATCCCAGCGTGAAGGTCCGAATCGACTTCCGTGATCCCGCCATCCTCGGAACTTTCCCCTACCATTGCCATATCCTGCAGCACGAGGACGGAGGAATGATGGGAACGATACGAGTGCTGAAAGCCATCACGACGAAATAAAAAATGAGGTTATGCTTGGGATATGCAGGCGTCTGAGCTGACTGTAAGCCGCTGGCGGCGGCCTGAATAGCCCGCCAAGTCGCGGTTGACAGGCCATAAGCCCAAGCTGATACTCAAGGAGTTCGTTCATGCCAGAGCCTAATTCTTCCGGTCTTCCGCCTCAGGCCCAAGCGGTGATTCCAGGAAAGCATTCGTCGTGGTTGCGTTTTCGCCTTCCAATTGCCTCGGTCTTTGTATATTTGTGCGTTTTGCTTGTCGGCACGCTTAGAACTTCGGAGCATCTCCATCTTGTTCTGTTGTTTCTGCAGTATGTTCTGATCTTGCCTGCCGTTCTCGTGTGTCTGCGTCGCGCCCGCGAACCGCTTCAATCCGTCCCGAGTATCCCAGGGATCAGCCTGCCCTGGATCGTCGTTTGCTTCTCTGTACTGGCGATCCCTCTCAGTTGGTTTGCCGCCCGCGGACTGCTGAATCCGGATGAGTCCGCTTATTCTTTCCAAGCCAGAATCTATCGCAGCGGTCGGGTCATGGCTGACCCATTGATCGGGGTTTCCGCCAACTTCAGAGAAACTCCAGCTGAGCTTTGGTTTACCAACCATGTGCTCCGCCCGTCCGGCTGGTTTCCAAAATACCCTCCGGGATGGCCGCTCTTACTATCGCTGGGGTATCTGATTTCCACTCCTTGGCTCCTCGCGCCTGTGTTCGGCGGGATGGGGTTGATCGCGATCGCGGCCTGCGGATGGCGCTGTGGCTCGAGGGAAACCGGTTCCCTGGCGGCATATATGGCCGCTCTTTCCTCGTTCTATCTAATCAACTCGGTCGGCGTAATGTCGCATGCTTTATGCGCACTTCTCGCAGTCACGGCATGCTGGTGCTTGTTCAGCGGGTTGGAAACCAGAATCATGGGATATTACGCGGGCATGTTCGCCTGTCTGGCGGCCAGCCTGCAAGCCCGCCCCTACACCGGCTTTGTCCTGACTTTAGTGATGACGACAACGGCTCTGTGGCTGAACCGCAGGAACAAGCTCCACCTGTTGAAGGTGGGTGTCACGGGCATTGTGTTCGGCGCCATTGCTTGCGCCGGCGTTCTTAGCTACAACCATCTTTATACCGGCAGTTGGTTGGTGTCGCCGTACGCCATGTTCGCCGGGGCCAGCCTGCCTCCCGAATTGTCCTTCAACCCCGCCAAGATCTGGCGAGGCATCCGCCAGTTCGCACCCCAGACGATCGAGGAAAGTCTGATCGGCACTTTTCCCTTTGCTTATCTGCTGGCCGGTTACGCGCTGTGGCATGAGGCCAAACGCCGTAGTGAGTTGAGGATCCTGGCCGCGCTCTACACCGCGCTGGTGCTGGCTTATCTGGCGCACCCTCTGGATTCGGGCGGCCTTCCATTTGGGGAACGTTTTCATTTCGAGGCATTTTTTGCCCTCTTGCTGCTGGCGGCTCGAGGAGTGCAGCTCCTGGTCGAACGCTGGCGAATCCCGCGTTGGGCAGTCGTTTGCATGGTGCTGTTGTTGGGAGTCATGCAGGTTTCGCAAGAGGCGGCAGCGGTGAAAGCAATCGCCCGCCGCGGTGAGCCTTATCGTAAAGTTCGCGAGGCGATTGCCGCCTCCGGATTTTCCGGTCTGGTGTTTCTCCGCGATGGACCGGGATTCGTCGCCAAACATTTCAACTTGAACGACGCTGACTGGCATCACTCCCGCCGCATTTACCTGATCGACGCGGAACCGGGCCGACGTTCCCAGTGGGCCTGTTCCTACGGAGCGTTGGATTATACGGTGCTCACCTATGACGCGACGACTCGCCAGGCGATTCTTATCCCGGGCAAGGCCAATTGCGCCATTGGAACGCATCAGCCCTCAACGAACCGTTGCGCCTCATTAAGGAAGCCTTCCGTAAACCCTTGCCCATAGGCCCATTTGGGGCCAAAAGCTCCACGATCCGTGATGACAATGATTGACTCCTTTAATATAGAATTTACATTAATATAGGTTTTCCCCCCGATTTAGCGCGCTATAATCTTACCCTGCGTCAGATCCATCAGAGGACCCTTTCGATGAGCACATTGCGTGGAATTGGACTTGTGTTTGCTATCGCCCTGGCCGCTGCCTTGCCGTCTCTCGCGCAGCAGCTTTACATCACCAATGAGGGCAGTGCGTCCATTCAGTTGTGGAATCTGAACACCAATCAGCTGTCTACGCTCTACACCATCGGCGTGGGGAAGGAATACAATCCGGACGATCTGACGCTGAACGCCGCCGGTAAACTTCTTTATTCCGTTCCCAATGCCGGGACCGTCAGCCTTTACGATCCGGCGACGGGACAAAATACTGTTCTGGCGAGTGGCATCGCCGGGGCGCGCGATGTCATCGTCGAACCGGGCGGGGCCAGTATGCTGATCGCACAGTATGCTCCGGGTCAAGTCTGGCGATACAACTTTACCTCCAAAGAGACAACACTACTGGTTTCGAAGAAGGTCACCAAGCTGGGAACTTGCGACGGAATCGCCTACGACAATTATGGAAACCTCTACGCCGTCGCCGACCACAACACCATCGTCCAGATCAATCCGACCACTGGAGCGATTCTGAATACTCTTGTCCTGGAGCCTCACAGCGGGGTGAACGGTGGGGACGGCCTCACCTTTGACAGCTATACCGGCGAGTTGTGGGGCACTCACGATGGCAAGAATCTGGGAACGGGTTTGCTCGAGATACCGGTCTCTCCCTCAGGGTTTACCTCGGCGGGTTACACTTTTATCCCTTTGCCGGGTATTGGGAACGTGGACGGGATTAAGTCCGACGGCAAAGGCAACCTTTACTTAGGGGCAATTTTCAACGCCTTGGCTTATAGCATCCCGAAAAGGACCATCACCCACAGTATCGTCGTACGCGGCGCGGACGGAGTGTCTCTCGTGCCCGGAACCTACTAAAAAACCAGGATTTGACTCTTAATTGTCGACCGGGGGATGGGTACGTCCGGATTTCTTTATTCCTGGGTAAATCATGGGTTGCCTTGGCGGCGTTGTCGCTTCGTGCGGGGGACAGCAGCGGAGGGCCATGTTAACTCACTTCGTTTACCACGACCCTCCGGCTTTTAGGAAGCTGTTATTTTCGAGATTGCTTAAGAGCGTGGATGGGTTTTGAGCGCGTCCAGCGTGTTTAGCGCATCAGGCGCCGTCGAATCACCCCTGCCATTGACAAGAGCCCCGTTCCCACCAGCAACAGCGACTGCGGTTCCGGGACTTCTACAGCGGAAGAACAATGGCTCGAAAAAATGCAGCCCTTGGCTTGCTTGCCGATTGTCCAGGTGTTCAGGTGAGTGCTTGCCGTGTTATCGACCGCCATCAGTTCGCCGGTCTTTCCCCCCAAATCGCGGCTCGCTACTTGCTTTGGATTCTGCAGTTGTCCATCGCCCAGACTTGCGATGGGAGTTGCATGAAGAATTCCGCCAAACAGCAGAACAGCCAGGCCTAACCCGGCTGCCTCTTTGCTTAGCGTCCAGCGTGACGGTGTTAAAACGCCAACGTCTCTAACGTCCACGTGTTTCCTAACCGACATAGTGCCCCCCTTGGTTAACCGGAGCCCCACTCGCGGCAGCCCCGGGCAATGCTCACAGTCAGTGCTCACATTCTTGGACGCAGCAGGACAATTCGATCCTGCCCGGTGTTGCTCCCGATGGCGATGATTTCCCCGTGGTTGTTGATGCCCAGCCCCTGCAGAAGCTCCCAGCCGGTTCCCGGATCCAGGAATTCGTTCAGATCGTGCAGTTGGTTATCCCGGTAAACGAATCCATGGAAGTTTTCGTCGCCTTCGGTGAGTGACCCGCCAACAATTTCGCCGTGGTTGTTCAGGTCGCGGGCAATACTGAAAGAGCCGCCGAGTGTTCCCAGCATGCTGCGCGCTCCCGCCTCTTGTTTAAAGGCTTCGATGCGGCCAGTCTCCGGGTTTACAGACACGCCCACGTATTGCTTTTTATCGTTGAGCGCAAGCAGATCGTTGCGGTTATTGTCAAAAGGCCCGAGGTCAATGACGTCGAACCTCTCCGGATTGCCGGCGCTTTTCCTGTCCGGAGCGGTGGGTGCAATGTCCGGAGCCGTAGGTGCTGTTCGAATTGGATTCATAGGACTTAGTTACTCCCTCGTGTGCAGACTTCTGCCCCCGGACAAATACGTGATGTGGGCCCGCATGGCATCCATGGCTTCGGTCAGATCCCCTGCGGCTCCGTCAAAAAGATGCTCGCCGGAATTGGCGCGCCAGAGGGAATAACGGTAGAAGTTATGGTGCGCCCGCGAACTCAATTTGACCTTTCCCCCAAAATCGTTTTCCTGAATGGCCCATGTCTGCATATGGTTCTGCTCCCCAGTTCTTGGGTATCATCGTCGCTCCGGGAAAGGGTGTAATCCCTCAAATGAGGTATTTGGGTATTTCTTCCGTTCTCGAGTAACGTGGTCGCATTTGGAGCAGGGGCAGGAAGGGAGGTGCGAGGAGGTTGGGGTGGGCTCCTAACGCGAAACTAGCTTGATCGGCTTAGCCTTCGTCGAGGGACTTTCTACAAAACGGAAGAGAATATCCGGACCACCAATTCAGTTTGCCGGTGGGTGTCGGTCTTCATGAAGATGCGCTTCAGGTGAGTGCGGGCGGTATGAGGGCTGATAAAAAGCGACGCCGCAGCTTCTTCGATCGATTTACCACGCAAGAGATGCGTAGCCAGCCCTGCCTCTCCTCGCGTAAGCCCGTATAACTTGATCAGCACCGATTCGTCGATTTCCAGACCCAAATCCTGGTCGTAAAGCGTCATCAGCGCAGCCCGGCTATCGGTGCCCGGCCAGCATCCCAAGCCGGGCCCGGGAATCACGCGAACAATCAAAGCGCTGTTGGCTAATCTCCGGGGCAGGGTCACGGGCGAACCCTTCGGCTCTCCTAGCTCGGGAGTTGTGATGGCATCGTGCAGCAACTGCTGCAGTAGGCGCGTGTCCGAGGCCCGGTCGGCTACCAGGCCTGTCCGGGAGAGGGAAAGGCCGTCTTTCTTTTCGAGGATCGCAAGCGCCGCTCGATTTGCAAGCTGTGGACGCCCTTCGGAGGCAACCAGCATGGCGCCATTTCTTACCAGCTCCAGCCCGTAAGTCAGGGCAATCAGAACGTCCCGCGGCGTGGTCGCTTCGCCATCAACCGGAGATTCTTGCTCGGTTGGCGAACTGGAAAGCGAACCCGCCGCTTTTCTGGCTCCCGAGGCTAAGGACTCTGCGGCTTTCCTGCGAACATTTTCCATCGAATTCAAATTTTCCGCTCCGCGAGACCGTCGAAATCAGCTTGAATGTATGCGGTTGACATCTGTGTGGCCTTGTCCCGGAAAGTGATCGCTGAACTTTAGCCCTGCTCTTTAGTGCAGCGAGTATCGTGGAAGCTTGTTGCGAGAAGATGACGCCTATGTTAAGCGAATGTGAATTTCCAGCAGTAAACATAAACTCTGTGGAAATGAAATGACGAAACCCCCAAATGGAGCCGCCATCTGATTCTTGACTTCCCCGGAGCCTAATTTTGTTTCGTTCGATTGGTGATGGGGTCACGCGAGGATTAGTTCGAATGGGCAGTAAGCCGACGCCCAAGCGAGACACACTTCGCACAACTGCACTGATACGACGGCTGGTCTGGAATCACCACATGGGCGCAGTGTTCGCACAAGAACCAGTGGCCACCGGCTCGCGGTGTCATCAGGCTGAAGTGATCGACATCCACGCAATAAGGGCATTGGATGACTTGCAGCATGTCCATCCTCCGGTGGTGTTCATTGAGCGGTGACTTGGCCCGCGGCAGTCACTGTACCCAGAGTCGCCGTGATCGTGGACGATCCGCTGCCCAGACCCGAGACCACGCCGCTTTGATAATCCACGGTGGCGACGGTTGGCATGGAGGACGACCAATTCACCAGCGGCGTAAAGTCCTGCGTGCTGCCGTCGAAGAAAGTGCCCGTGGCGGAAAATGCCGTCGTAGCCCCGCTTGCAACCGAGGCGGTGGCAGGCGTCACCGCCAGCTTAATCTGGGACGGAAGAGCGACAATTAGGTCTGCCGTCCCCGTGATGCCGTTCACCTTCGCCGTGATTGACGATTGCCCCAGCCCCAGCCCCGTCGCTATGTTGGAAGCAGCAGTGGCCACACTCCCGGACCCTGACTTCCAGATGGCGGATGTCGTAACGTCCTGGGTCGAGCCATCGCTAAAAGTGGCAAGTGCCGAGTATGCGAGGCTGCTTCCCGGCACCATAAAAGCGGTTGCGGGACTGACGGCCACCGATTGCATAGTCGCCGCGGAGACCGTAGCCCCGGTCGACCCCGCGATTGACCCGAGCGTGGATGCGCTGGTAGCAGTCACTGTGACCGAGCCGGCAGATTCTCCCGTGAGCAAACCTTTCCCGTCCAACCCGGCAACTCCCGATCCATTCTGGACGCTCCATCGAACCTGCGGACTGACCAGGTCTTGCTTGCTGCCGTCGCTGAAGATCCCGACCGCCGTAAAGGCCACCCTGGTCGTGGCCGCGACGGTGATGTTGGCGGGTGAGAGGGCGATCGACTGCAATGTCGCCCCGGAAACCGTCAAAGGTGTGGATGGACTGAAGGCGCCAACCGTGGCTGTGATATTCGCCGTTGCCGGTAGCTGCGAACTGGCTGCGCTGAATACGTTTGCCTGGGCGCCAAAATTCGTCACTGCGGCACTATCCGAAGACCACCCGGTGGCCAGGCTGGTAACATCGCGAGTGCTGCCATCGTTAAACGTTCCCACCGCGGAAAACTGCACCTGCGTATTATTGGCAATCGTGGGAGCCGTCGGATCGGCGAGATTTGCCGCCACCAGGGCCACCGATTCCAGATTCGAAAGATCCACGGTGAGGGTGGGTTGCGGGCTTTGGGAGTAGCTCGACGCGCTCAAGAAGGAAGCGCTCACATTGAAAGTTCCCAAACTATTTCCAATGACCAGACCGCTGCCTGAAGTGTAGAACGGCGCCGGCGAAGCGGAGACCGAAGAAACCGACCAGGAAACTCCGGGCTGGCTGGTCACGTCCTGCGTGGTGCCATCGCTGAAGGTGGCCGTCGCCTTATACTGCTGTTGATTTAAGTATCCCAGGGTCGCCGTGGCCGGAGAAACCGTCAGGGATGCAATCGTCGCCGAGCTGATGTTGAGCTGTGCACTCTCGGAGATCCCCCCGAAGGTCGCGGTGATGAGCGCCGTGACCGGGTAGGCAATGTTGCTGCTGGTGGGGATCAGCGCTGTCGCCCAGCCCTGCGTCGGAGGGCTATTGCTGACGCTTGCGATCGAGTTCAATAAGCAAGACCATTGGGCCGTGGTGGTCAAGTCCTTGGTGCTGCCGTCGGAGTAGTGTCCGGTGGCCAGGAAGGCTTGGCTGGTGCCTTGTGCGATCGCGGCGGTCGAGGGGCTGATCGAGATCGACTGAAGGGTGGGGGGGCCAGCGGTGCCGGTTGTCTTCGAACCGGAGCTGGCAGTAGTGTTTCCGCTGCCACAACCGGCAAGAATCATCAAGCCGGCTAGCCCCACCACCGGCCACAAGCTGCGCATGGCATCTCCCCCTCAAAAAACGGCACAAACACTAATGATACGGGCCGCTCAGCGCTTCCATGATGAATCTTAGGTTAAAATTGCCATCACCTCGGCCGGATGGGCCGGTTGCGGCGCAGTCCCGGGGGATGGCCGGTGAGAGCGCAGCTGACCTGCCCTTCATCTTGCCGTGACAAACCCGTCGTCGTGACAAATCTGCCACGTGCAGGCGATCCACCCTGCAAGTTGTCTGGCATTCACCGTGGTGGGCGGCTGGTAGGGGATTAAGAGGGTGGATTGCTACACGCGGACTGCTACACAAAGCTCGGCTTGGGAGGAGAGCAGACGGATTCAAACCAACGACTGATATACACCTGGGCATGGGCTTCACCGCAGTAATGCCGGGATCCCGGAGCATCGGCCGTCGCGGACTCCCATCGGTACAACGTCACCCGGGAATCGTCACAGTGAATTACAAACCAGTGCAGGGGGGTCGTGCTCATGATTCCGCACACTTCACATCTGTACTCCTTCAGGGTTGTCATCGGTTCCGCTTCCGTCCGGGGCTCGATGCGTCGCTTACTCAGGGATTCAACAATTGCCTCGCAACCAGCGCCCGATAATAACCAGAAATCCTACCATACGATACAGCGCCAGGTATCCGAAGATTGGTCAACTGTATAAAAGTTGGACAGAATCGAAAGGAAGCAAGTCTCCTGTGATTAGGAACATTCTCCTCTCTTTCCTTAAGGATACGGGGCCCGCCGCGAGCCGAAACTGATTTTGCAGACTTGGCAGCAGAAGTGCAAACCTCCAACAGGACGGAAGACTGGAACTTGGGCTGTGCCCACAGGCGCCGCCCCAGATCGAAGGTGGTTGCCTCGCGCGAGGTGGAGATCGCCACGCGTGCCAGCCACCGGAAACGATCAGAATTGCGAAACGTTGCAGTCCGTTATCGCTGTCAGTCAAAACTCCGAGGGAAGCAGCTTGAAAGAGGAGAAAACATATATGGGAAACAATTGGCTTGAACGGACACCATGGAAGAGACCGGACAGCCCCGCGATGGGTGAGGAGGGGAAGTCTGACGGAGAGGTCCAAAGGATCGAGGCCAGCGACCCAACGTCCGTCGAGATGGCGGCGCTTAGAATTTCGGCGGAGTCCGAAAAACGCGCCGCTTTCAAGCTGGATCTGTCGGCTGTCGAGGACGTTTACCGCGCGGCCGGAATCGTGAGCCCGCAGAAAGGCTACAACGTTCACAAGGTGGTGGAGACCTTGCACAGCGAGCCGATCGCCAAACTTCCCGCCGACTTGAAGCGCGCCGCGGTATTGATGGCCCTGGATGCGGCCGGCGTTTCCCTGGACCAGATTCACATGGACGCCCAAGCCCGCCAGGACGCCCTGGATCGCTACGAGGCCGAACAACGCAGATTGGCCGAGGCCGACTGGGCCCGCCGGGCGGAAGATACCATGCAGATTCAGGCGGAACTGGAGCGCGTCAAAGCCTGTTACATGTCGCGAATCACCCGCAATATGGAAAGCGTTGTCCGGGAGAAGGCCATTTTCAACAACTGGGTCGAGCTCAAAAAGCGTGAGGTCAAAGCGCTGTCTGTGGCCATGGATCTGTGTGCGAAAACCAAGACCCACAAGCCCGCCAGCGCCCCCATGGCCAAAGCCGCGGCCGCAGGGCGTGGTCGAGGAAAAGCAGACTAGCTTTCCATGGCGGGGGAAATCGGGGATCGGTAGAACGTCGAATTTCTTCTGCCTGGTTCGCTCCGAGGGCAGGGAATCATCCCTGCGACCCTCCATCTCCCATGCAGTCCGTGCCGCCATATTCATTCCACCCCCGCGCTCACAACTCTTAAAGAAACGAACTTCCTCCGGGCGGTTTTCGTTTCCATGCGGCCCATGGGGCGATCACAATCTTGGTTCCATTCTGCCCTTTGTCGCGCCACACCCTTGCACATTTCAGGGGCTTCTCCAGCCTGACGCGGTGCGAAATGATGTAGCTGGGATCGATCTGGATGCATGTTGGTCTGTCCCATTTTCATGGTGATCCCTTTGCCGAAGGCAGCGCCGAAAGGCACTTTGTCGAGCGGCTCTCCATATACTCCCGGCAACGAGACCGTTCCCCCCTTGTGCACTCGCTGGATTGCCCGTCGCAATTGGCTTTGAGCGCATTCCGCGCAGTTGCAGGGCATTGCGGCGCATCGGCACGCCGCTCAGAGGACAGAGTGTGAAAGGTTGGAATAACTTGTCGGAAATTAAGCGCTACGGAACTCTGCTGCCGGCTGGCATCTGTTTCTGACGGCCCGAGGGCACCATCGACAAATCGTTGGTGCCCACGTAAATCCCGATGGCCACGAGCATGGCGATAAGTCCGAACCAGAAGCGCCAGTCATGATGCGCACGTCTCCAATAAGGAGTCTGGTTGCTATGGCCATGATGACTCTCGCCGTTCGGATGCAAGTGTTCGGTGTTATTCATGCTCATTCTGCTCTCCCGAGAGAAGATTGGAAGTGACGCCGGGAGGCTGCCGCATGAGCTGAAGTCATGGGCAGCAGCCTTTCCGGATACCAAATACTTTCCACTAAACTCCGATCAGGGAAGGAATACCCTTCTCGTTATCTTCGTGAATCCAGTAAGGCGGCCGGCCGTAATGCAGGTAGAGCTGACGTTCGTATTCACGAGAAATGGAAACCGAATCGGTGAAGATCGGCGCCGTCTTGATCGCATCCCGGTAGAGGCCCACATACACCTTGGAGTCCACCCAGCTCACCTTTTGAATCCACTCCGGCGAAATCAAGACCTTCTTGCCCGGCCACCAATTGCGGGTGGCCACTTCCAGGTAGCGGATAGTCCAGGCTTCATCGTCCATCAAGAATCCTGCCACGTGGCCGATTTCGCCGTCCTCTGCTTCGATGTGATAGCCCGACACTGCCTTGGTGCTTCGCAGATGCGAGTCCATCGACGACCTCCGCACATCTTCTGCCAGCTCTTCCTTAGGCGTAGGGATCCGGTTCGTGAAGCCGTGTGGGTAGGACCCCGGGCCCCAGGTTAAAGGTCCGCCCCAATATAAGGGATAGCCGTAATAGCCGAGATATTTGGTCTCGTACTGCCGGGAAACGGGCCGCTCCGTGTCAATGCTGGGGCTGCTTTCCACTTCTCTCTTCGTGAGCGCCACGTCCAACCGTCGGGCGGGCCAATTCACGCCGGTAACGGAGAATGGCGAAATCAATACCTTCCGGTCGCCAAGCCAGTCGGTGTCCACCGTGAGATAGCGTATCGCCCAGGTTTCATCCTCGAAGTAGACTTGATCGACGGTTCCCAGCGGACCGTCCGTGGCATGGATTGCAAGACCTTTCAAGTGGGAGGCATCGTTTACCATTGACTTCACCCTTCCTGAAGCTTTTAGCGATCGGAGCCGGTCAAGCTGCTGGCCGTCTCCGCATTCACTTGTCTCTGAAATTTGAGGATAGCAGTGGCATTCTGGTTCTTTCTGAGCAAGAGTGACCAGTCTGGCTGAGGCGCGGGGGCAGGTGCTCCAGGAGTCGTTGCTTCTACGAGGAATTGCAAATTCGTCTGCCCGGAACATCGCAAACCCGATGCCGGGAAGGAGTCGAAAAAAAGCTAACTCCCTCGCGCCGGTTCTGGTTTGTCCATTTCCTTTTTGGCCGCTTCATCTGCGGAGAGTTTCCGCTCCCGATGGGCTTCGCTGCGCGGAGCTCCCGTGTTCAGTTCGCAAACTTCTCCAATCGACGCCCCGCAGGTGGTGCAGGGCACCGAGAGTACCTCTATTGCCTTAGGATCTTTAATCTTCACTATCGGATAATGCAATCGTTTAAATTTGAAAGCTGTTCAAAACTGCTCATTCTCCGAGCATTTTGGCCCATTCGCGAGGCCTGAGCTTTGAACGCGCGACGCTTTCGGCATTGTGAGCAAAAGTGAACACTCTTGGGAATCCCCGTTCTGGCAAAATGTTATCTGGTCTAGCTCCATACCAGGAGCCTCGATGCACTCCGCAATCCCATTGGCTCAACCGCGACGAGACTTCGATCCGAAGACGTTTCTTGCCACCATCGGGGCGGGTAGAAAGGTCGTGGCTTTTTCCCGGAAACAAGCGATCTTCACGCAGGGAGATGCGGCCGACTCAGTGTTCTACATCCAGGAAGGCAAAGTTCGCCTCACCGTCGTGTCCAAGGCTGGCAAAGAGGCGACCCTCGGCATATTGCACGCGGGAGAGTTTTTTGGCGAAGGCAGTCTGGCTGGGCAGTCCTTGCGCATGGGCTCCGCCACCGCGATGACCGATTGCGAGGCTCTTCGCATCGAGAAGAAAGCCATGATGCAATCGCTTCACCGGGAACACGACTTTTCCGACTTGTTCGTGGCCTATTTGCTGGCGCGCAACATCCGCTATGAGGAAGACCTGGTCGACCAGCTCTTCAACTCCAGCGAAAAAAGACTCGCCAGGGTTCTGCTGCTGTTGGCGCATTTCGGCAAAGAAGGCGCGCCCGAGACGGTAATCCCCAGGATCAGCCAGGAAACGCTGGCGGAGATGATCGGCACAACCCGCTCCCGCGTCAGCTTTTTCATGAACCGGTTCAGGAAGTTAGGCTTCGTCGACTATGGCGAAGATGGGCTGCAAGTCCACAGCTCACTGCTAAACATTGTTCTTCACGACTAGAATTCCTCACGACTAAGTTCCACGACGAGTAGTCTCTTACATCGCGCACCGGGAAAACTGTCCGCATTGCCAAACAACCGGATTGCCCACTCAACGTATTCAAGGCCTTGTGCGCACTAGAAGACCACCCTGGCTGCCAATTGCCCGATGCGGGCTTCTCTCGCTCCCGAAACCTGCCCGAAGGGAAACTGCGCGTTGCCGCTGGGGTAGGTGGTGTTTACTCCGTTCCACTGGGTATGATTCCAAGCGTTAAACGCGTCGGCACGAAACTCGAGGCGCACCCGCTCATACAGCGGAAACGTCTTTGCTACGGAGAGATCAAGATTGTTCTGACCCGGACCTCGAATGGTCCCCAAGCCCGAGTTGCCGCGCACATTCTGCGGCGGTAGGGAAAACTTCGAGGTGTCAAATTGGCGGCTGAAGCTCTTCTCGCCATGACTCAGATTGGGATTGCCTGAAACGTAAAGTTCATCAAAGCCGGCGTAGTCGTCTGCGCTCGAACCGCAGACGCCGTTCGCCAGGCAGTTGGCGGGACCGCCGTTGGTCACCGTCAGGGCGTCGCCCGACTCCAGCGTGCCGATTCCGCTGATGCGCCAATCGGCCAGCGTAATTTTCGCCCACCCCGGCCAGCTCTTGCCGTACTGTGGAGTCCAAATTCCGCTGTAAACAAAACGGTGTCGATGGGACAGGGTGCTTTCGCCCCGGTCGCGGATGTTTGGGTATTGAAATCCGCTGCCATATCCGCCCAGCACCGCGCCCCCTGACACATTGTTGGCATAAGGATAATCCGACACCGTCTTGCCAAACGTGTAGTTGCTCAGGAACTGAAATCCCCGGCTGAAATCGTGCCGGTACTGCGCGATTCCGGCATTGTAGAAGGAGTTCAATGTGGGCCTCATCACATAGATGTCGCCGAAATATCCGGCATTGTTAGGCCGCGCCGCGTCATACGCATTCGCCGTGGGCCAGCCGGTCGCGTAGGGCGCCAGGTTGATATTGGTTTCATTCGACCCTTTCCGCCCCTGATTGCCGACCAAAGACACAGTCACAATGTCATGCGCCTTGATTTGGTGCTGCACGTCCAGCAGATAGCGCTGGTAATAGGGCAACGGCGTTGATTTCTGATCGCTGTAGATAATGGTCGAATATTCACCGGCGCCGAAGTTTCCTTCCCCCGGACCCGAACTCACCGGAAATTCTCCCGGATGCAAGTTCGGCGCAGCCTGGAAGATTTGCCCCAGGTTCAATGCCGGAGTGTCGCTCGGGTAGCCCTCGCTCACGTTGTTGAGATCGTTTCCGCTAAAGTAGCCGGGAGTTCCCGTAAGCGCGTTCCCCAGCGCCGTGGAAATCTGCGTGGCGCCCGCATTAAAGAAGATGCCATAGCCAGCGCGCACCACCCATGCCGGAGTCGGGCTATAAGTGACGCCAACCCGCGGCGCGAAATCTTTTTTGGGAGCTGACAAATAATGCTGCGGCACTCCCGGCGCGATCCCCGGAATCTTGAGAACTCCGCCTGTTGCATTTGGAACATAAATCGCGCAGCACAGATTATTGTAGGCAAAGAGCGGAATATCCAGGTCATACCGAAGACCTAGCGAGAGCGTCAATTTGGGATTGATGCGCACCTTATCATTGATATAAAAGCCCCAGTAAGGAAACGCTTCGTTGGCTTCGGGAGCGGTGGCGTCTCCGCCCACAAAGTTGAAGCGCTGATGGATATCTGCGGGGATGCCCATCAGCAGGTCCGCCATACTGTCACCGCCCACGTAGCCTTGGTCAAATCCGCCGGCGCTAAACGCCGGGGATGCAAAATTCACATATCGAATGAAGTCCCAGTCGTACTCTCCCTTGCGGAAATAGTTCATGCCCGCGGCCAGCGTTTGTCTGCCATGAATCCAATCGAGGTTGTCGGAAATCTGGAAGGTCTTGTTCTCGGCCCGAAATATTTCACCGAAACCGGGGCTGGCGTAGCCGGGCACGTTCACCGCCAGGACGCCGCGGGTTACGCCGGGGCCGGTGTTCTGGAACAGGCTGTTGAACGGGTTGCTGCGGCTGTTCAGATAGCTTAGTTCGCCCGGCGGTTGCGTGACCGTCGCCCCGTGACCCATACCGAAGATGAATTCGTTGGTCAGCCGGGGATTGAATACGTGGGCGTAGTTCACGGTTACCAGGTTCGCCCGATCGTCCACGTTCTGGATGTAGAGCTGCGCGGGCGGAATGCCTCCCGAGTTGGTGTTATCACCAACCGAACGCGACCAGGTAACGAAGACGGAGTCTTTCGAACTTAGGACGGCATCGAAGCGCGAATCGATGTGGTAAACGTGGAATCCCAGCGTCTCCAGCGCGTAATAGTTCGATTCGTTGCTGGGATTGAAGCCGGGGCCGTTGGCGTTTGGAATGTTCGGCAGCGGCCATATCTGCAACAATTTGGCCGCTGCCGGATCGACCAGCGGCCCCGACGGTCCCCAGGGTCCGGCGGGGTGCGTCAAGCCCGTGAGAATGTTGCCCGGAACCGGTGTCCGCGTGCTGTTTCCGCTCGCGTCATAGGTGGTTGAGAAGGGGTTATAGAGTTGAACGGGATTGAGATTGCCACGGCTGGCTAATAGTTCGCTGAAGTCTCCGTTGCGCTCGGCGGCAGAAGGCACCGAGAGGTACTCGGGCTGGGAGCCGTTGTGCTCGATGTGATCTTCAAAATTTGCGAAAAAGAAAACCTTATTCCGGTAGACTGGGCCGCCGACTCCGCCGCCAAACTGGTTGCGTTGCAGGGTCGGCTTCACGCTGGGAGTTTGCGTGATGATCTGCACTGCGTTCACATAGGGATTTACCGCGTTCAGATCGGTGTTCTCGAGGAAATCGTAAGCTTCGCCATGGAACTTGTTAGTTCCACCCTTGGTTTGGATCCCTAGTGTGGAGATGTCGTGGCCGTTGGCGGCGGAGAAATCCGCCACTTGAATGGTGGCCGTAGTAATCGCCTCGGCGGAAGGCGCGTAGCTGATGGTGCTTTCATAGTTTTCTGTGATGTTGACCCCATTCATGTAAAAGCCGTTGTCGCGCGAACCTTCAAAAGACCCGCCCGTGGTGAAGGCGGTTCCACCCATGGCGAACATCGCGCCAGCCGCATAGGTTCCCGTGGGGTTGATGTTCAACTGCGGGGTGGTGCTTACTCCGGGGGCCAATGCCGCCAAAGACGTAAAATTTCGCCCATTCATGGGCAGTTCTTCCACTTGTTTCGCGGAGATGTTGGTGTCCACATCCATCTGGTCGGTTTCCAGGCCGGCTGCTTCGGCCGTCACAACCACCGATTCCTTTACCGAGCCGGGATGCAGTTTGAAATCGTAGTGAGCGGTTGCTCCAATGTTGACGGTGATCGCCTCGGATTTTTCGGTTTGAAAACCTTCGTGCGCCGCGGTCAACTGATATTGTCCGGCGGTAAGGTCGTCGAACTCGAAGTGGCCGATGGTGTCGGTCTTGACCGTCCGGGTGCGGCTTTCGGCGATATCCAGCAAAGTGAGCTGAGCCTCGGGCACTGCCGAACCGAGAGCGTCGAAGACCGTGCCGGACAGCGCGCCGCGCTGCGCAAACTGGCCGCAGGCGTGGTAAGCGGAGAAGATAAGGAAAAAACAAATCCCGAGACGGGGGACACGTCGGTTCATCTTGCTGGCCTCACGACGGAGTGAAGTGTTTGGAAGGGTAATTTGAAACCTTTCAAACTGGGACAGGGTATGCCAGTTTGCTTAAGCTTGTCAAGGAAATGCCGAGACCGGCGGTAGCGGAAAGAGAAGTGACTAAGTGCGGCTAAGTGTGGTGGAGGCGGCGGGAGTCGTTCTTTTCCACAGCCTTTGGAATGTGTAAGTTGCTGATTTTATTAGTGCCAAAAATGCCAAAAGTGCTACACAGCCGGGTTCATCGTACACCAATCGTACACGGCTGAAGCGAACATAAGGCGAATCAACGGCCTCATCCTTCCAGCTCTAAGCGATACCGCCCAGTTGCTTATTAAAGGATAAGCTTCTAGCCTTTAATAGCGAGATTCGTTATTAAAGGATGAGGATGGCACCGTCGAAACTAAAGCGGCGGCTTGGAACTTACATCTCCAGCTCCGTTGGTGGGGAGACTGTCCGAGTCTTCATCCCGCCTCCGCTGCCACCAGTACCCGACCCGTTGCTTAATACATTGCATCAGCACCTCAGCATTCCTGACCATGCCAGGCAAGACTATAGCAATCTCATTCCCCTTCCTCCCCTCACTTTACTTCCGCTTGAGTTCCAGCGCTGCTGTAGGTACCGGGCTGACCCCCGAGCAGGAAACCTGACTGATAAATCTCAAGGTTCCCTGGAAGTCCTCGAATGCCAAACCGTAGCTTTCTGATGCCCCTTTGTAGGTGCCCCAATCGGCTGGAATATAGGCAAGGCATCGAGTCTGAGTTTGGGCAGCGACCTTCACGGGCCGACTCGAAGATGCGACCAGCAGGAACACACAAATCGACGACAGTGTAATCACAGTTCTCTTCATACGAATCCTTTCGTTGGTGTCTTGCTGAATTTCGGTTCAAGCAAACGTAGCCAGTCGGTATTAAGGTGCGTAATGGGTAAAGACAAAGTCGCGCGCTTTGACAGGTTCGTGGCACGGGAAGCATGTTTTCAGCAGGGCCTCATCTGCAGGTTTGCCATCTTTGAATTGAGCGAAACCCCAGCCGCCCGTGGCGGCGTATTTTCTGGAGTCCTTGACCATAAACTGAACGTTCGTAGCTGACCCCGCCACGAAAGATTGGGCGCGGCCAAATACTTTGTTGTTTTCTTCCGACGAAACGTGATTCCATGCGAGTCGGGCAACGATGGTGCCGTCCGGGAACGGGAGTTTGCCGTCGCGGTAGGCCTTGATCGCGACATCGTTGCCCAGAATGGCGCGCAGATCGTTGAGGTTGCCCTCTTCATGGGCCACAGAAATCAGCTTCCAGTCGCGGTATCCGCGTGGGATCTTTAATCCGAAAACCGGAGCGGCTTCTTCATCATCGTGTCCAGACGCGGGGGCCGACGAGGCGACAACACCAGCTACCGTTACAACTGCAAGCACAACAGACGAGATCCGTTTCATAGCTACTGCTCTCCAACCTTCCATGTTCTCTCCTCCATGCGTTCACCTGAATCGAAGCTCTGGCGTGTGCGAGTGACTGTCGATGTTGCCGCGTTTCTGTTGGAACTAAGGCGCCCAACTTTTGAGCGCCTTGCCCCGGTTTCCCCTACCGCAGCGATCGGAACGCTACCCGAATTTCTTCTGTGAAGAGTTCCGGTTGTTCCCACGCCGCGAAATGACCGCCTTTATCGACCTCGTGCCAATAGATGAGGTTGTGAAAGTTCTGCTCGGCCCAACTTCGTGGTGCTCGGTAGATCTCCCCAGGGAATACGGTCACTGCTACTGGGATCGAGATATCGATGGCGTTGAAGGGACTTACGCCCCATACCTCCCAGTAAGACTGCGACGAAGAAGTGCCGGTGTTGGTGAGCCAGTAGAGCGAGATGTTGTCCAGCATTTCGTCTGGCGTAAACACTCGCTCCGGTTCGCCTCCGCTGTCACTCCACGCGGCGAACTTGTCGTAGTAGAACGCAGCCATACCCACGGGGGAATCCGCCAGGCTATAGCCGATGGTTTGCGGGCGGGTGTTCATAATCGCGGCATAGCCTGCGCCCTTCTTATAGAAGTCATCGAGAGAAGTGAATGCAGCCTTCTCCGAAATGGACAGGTTCGATGGCGCAACACCGCCACTGGCGAGAATTTTGGCGACATCCGGGGGCACCGTCGCCGGCATATTCACGTGAATGCCTAACAGTCCCGGAAGCGCCTGACGCGCCATTGCCTCGGAGACAATCGCACCCCAATCACCGCCTTGTGATACGTAACGCGTGTATCCCAGGCGTCGCATCAACTCCGCCCAAGCCCGCCCGACGCGGTCCGGAGTCCAGCCTATATCGGTTGGCTTACCCGAGAAGCCGTATCCTGGCCATGTGGGTAGAACGAGATCGAAAGCATCGTCGGCGCGCCCTCCATAAGCAGGCGGATCAGTGAGCGGGCCGATAACCTTCATGAGTTCGAAGATAGAACCGGGCCAGCCGTGGGTCATGAGCAGCGGCATCGCATTCCGATGACGCGAGCGAACGTGCACAAACTGTATGTCCACTCCATCGATCGTAGTCACAAACTGAGGCAAGGCATTCAGCTTCGCTTCCGCCTTGCGCCAGTCATAGTCCGTCTCCCAGTAGCGCATGAGTGGTTGGATCTTTGCCAGTTGCACGCCTTGGGATTGGTTGGGGACAGTCTCGCGGCCAGGCCAGCGCGTATTCGCAAGACGACGACGAAGATCAACCAGTTGCGCTTCCGATACATGGATGTGAAAAGGGCGGATGGAGGTGTCGTCAGTGTGGTCAACTGTTACGCTCAGTTTCGCCGGAAGCAGGCGGATCCCCGTGTCGCGTGCGGCGGAAACAGAGCGAAGGGGCCGGAAAGCCGCGCGCATCTCTTCGCTGAAAAGTCCTGGTTGTTCCCACGCCGCGAAATGGCCGCCTTTCGGAAGTCGGTTGTAATAAATCAGATTGGGATACGCATTCTCTGTCCAACTCTTCGGTGCGGCATAGATTTCATCGGGGAAAACGCTCACCGCAGTCGGAACCGGGACACCTTTTGGGGTGAAAAAGGCAAGCTTGCTTTCCCAATAGAGGCGAGCCGAAGAGACCGCGGTGTTCGTCAACCAGTAAAGCGTTACATTGTCGAGAATGTCGTCTCGCGTCAGGCCCTCGGACTGACCGTCGAAAACACGCGCGATGAGCGCCTGACTGCGTGCATCGTGGTCGAGCATCCAGGCGGCCAGGCCGATCGGTGAATCCGCAATCCCGTACAGCGTCTGTGGGCGGTTCGCCATCTCTTGCGCGTACCCCAGACCGTGCTTATAAAAGAAGTCGAGCTGCTCCCACGCGCCTTGCTCTTCAGCTGAGAGGCCGGTCGGCGCCGGTTGGCCAAACTGGAGAGCCTTCGCAACCTCGTCTGGCACAGTGGCCGGCATGTTGGTGTGGATCCCAATCAATTCCGGCGGCGCCAGCAGAGCCATCTGCTCCGTAACCGCGTTTCCCCAATCGCCGCCTTGAGCCACAAATCGTGTATATCCGAGGCGCTTCATCAGAACTACCCAAGCGTGTGCGACACGGATGGGGTCCCACCCAGTCGCGTCAGGCTTCCCTGAAAAACCGTAGCCCGGCAGCGAAGGGATGACGACATCGAAAGCGTCTTCCGCATTTCCACCATAGGCGGTTGGATCAGTGAGCGGGCCGATGATCTTGAGTTGCTCAATGATCGATCCGGGCCAGCCGTGTGTGATGATGATCGGCAAAGCGGTGGGATTTTTCGAGCGGACGTGAATGAAGTGAATGTCGACACCATCGATCGCGGTGACAAATTGCGGCAAGGCGTTCAATCGAGCCTCCGCCTTGCGCCAGTCATATTCAGTCACCCAATAGCGCGCGAGGTTCTGCATGGTCGCCAGTTGGACGCCCTGTGTCGCATCACTCACCGTTTCCCGCTCCGGCCACTGGGTCGCGGCGATCCGCCGCCGCAGGTCGATGAGTTGCTCTTCTGGAACGTTGATGTGGAAGGGGCGGATTTCCGCTGTGCCCGTGTGCGGCGCAGCGTCGAGTTGCAGAGTGCTGAGTTGGCACATGCTAGTGTCCTCTTTCTTGTTCTGCGCGGGGCTGGCCGCAGCCACCAGGAGCAGGCCAAATGCAGCCACGGCCAGCCTCGTGACACGGAACACGCCCCGGTTCTGCTTTAACATTTCGAGTGTTGTGGTCGAATCGACCAGTGAAGTGGAAACTGGCTCCAGGACACTCTGCGCGGCTTTTGTAGGAATGAAAGTCATAGTCCTTCTCCTTGCTTCTTCGAGCGGCTTACTCACCGCCGCTCGTCTGTACCGGAAAGCCCGGCGGATGGGAAAAGGCACTCAAGTAGCCACTCCCAACCGGATTGCAAGCAAAGCTCTTAGCGCGCTGGAACGGCGCTGGCGCTGTCAGTTTGCTCGCTGAAGGATCGGCATTTTTCTCAAGTCGGCATTTTGCAGCCGAAGACGGCCCTGATGGCTCTGACATCACGAATTCCGTATCTCCCCAATCGGCGTGAGTAAGATAGAATCCAAGTTTTGTTGGGGAACCGGCGAAATTATGGGACGAGAAATCGATGCGCGGTCTGGAGTGCATTCGGTCGCGCGCTACGCTCTCGCGCTAGTTCTGGTGACGCTTGCGCTCTTGATCTCTCTTGCATTCCAAAATTCCATCGGCAATCCGTTTTGGTTTTTCTTCTCGGCAGCGGTGATCCTCAGCACCTGGCTGGGAGGAACGGGTCCTGGCTGGCTTGCCGTGATTTACAGCACGCTTGCGGTGATGTACTACTTCATGCCACCGCTGCACAGTTTTGCGATAACGCCCCGCGAGCTTCCCTATTTTGTGACTTTCGTTGCTTGCCAAATCGGGGTGACCCAGCTGATTTCCTGGCGCAGACAGACTGAAGAGGCGCTACGGCAGGCTCGCGCTGAACTGGAGGTGAGGGTTGCGGAGCGAACGGTTGAGCTGAAGAACGCCAACCAAGCGCTCTTGAGAAGAATGGACGAGCAGAGGCGTACCGAGGAGATGCTTCAGGCTACTCAGGCAGAACTAGCTCGTGCAGCCCGGATAACCACTATCGGCGAACTGACCGCGTCCATCGCGCATGAAGTGAACCAGCCGCTCGCGGCGGTGGTAGCGAATGCGGACGCCTGTGTGGCGTGGCTTGCTCGTGAACACCCCGATCTTGCGGAAGCACGGGCTGCCGCGGAGCGGGCTACCCAAGGCGCCACTCGCGCGTCGGATGTGATCGCCCGCATTCGTTCGTTGATCACCAAAGCCACACCGGAAAAATTACGGGTTCAGATTAATCAAATTGTGGAGCAGACCGCCATCCTCGCCGAAGGGCAAGCGGCCCGGACCAACGTGGCCATCGACCTCGAACTCTCGCCCGACTCACCCATCGTGCTCGGCGATACCATTCAGCTGCAGCAAGTGATTCTGAACCTGGTGATGAATGGAATTGATGCGATGTCCACCGTCAACGATCAACCAAGAACCCTGACCCTACGGTCGGAAAGGCAAGATGGTGGACACATTCGCGTCGTAGTGCAAGACTCCGGCATCGGACTGACAGAAGAAGTGAAGAGCAGGTTGTTCGAACCTTTCTTCACGACCCGGTCCAAAGGAATGGGTATGGGACTCTCGATCAGCCGCTCGATCATTGAAGCGCACGGTGGCCGATTGTGGGCGGAATCCAACGCTTCCCGCGGAGCCACTTTTCAGTTCACCCTGCCGAGTGAGGATGGGCGGGCCTCATGAAGGAACAGGATCCAATTGTCTTTGTCATCGATGACGATCGCATGATCCGCGACGGACTCCAGAGCTTGATCAGATCGGTAGGACTTCGTGTGGAAACATTCGCTTCAGCCCAGGACTTCTTAGGGACGAAGCGTCCAGATACGCCAGCCTGTCTGGTGCTGGATGTGAGAATGCCGGGTCTCAGCGGTCTCGATCTGCAATTGAAGTTGAGGGATGCCGGAATTCCGATTCCTGTCATTTTTATTACCGGCCATGGCGATATTCCGATGTCCGTGCGAGCAATGAAGGAGGGGGCGCACGAGTTTCTGACGAAGCCTGTTCGTGGGCAGGATCTCCTCGATGCCGTACAGAAGGCACTGGCCAGCGATCGAGAGCTTCGTCAAAAACGCCGGGAAGCAAACGAAATCCGTGCCCGGTTCGAGTCCCTCACGCCGCGGGAGAAGGAAGTACTTGAGTTGGTGGTTGCCGGCCTTCTGAATAAGCAGATTGCCGATCAACTAAGAATGAGCGAGCTCACGGTGAAGACGCATCGTGCCCATGTAATGGAAAAAACCCAGGCCGAATCCCTGGCCCACCTTGTCCGCATGTCCGAAAAGCTCAAGACCGCCACCCGGAAGTAGGGAGATCCCTCCTCCTAAAGCAGGAGACTATTCAAGACAAAGCAGGATAGTTTTCCGATCGCCCGATTGGTAGTCTCGTCCTCGTGGCCGATCAAACGCGCCGCAGACTGGGTGAAGCGAAGTGGATGAGACTCTAACCAACGCCGGCGTTATCGCAATCGTGGACGATGACGAACCCTTGCGCGAAGCGCTGGCGAGCGTGCTGAAGGCGGGCGGATTTTTTCCCAGGACCTTTGCCTCGGCGGAGCAATTCCTTGCCTGTGACGATTGCGATAATACGGCCTGCCTGATCCTCGATGTGCGCCTTCCGGGCATGAGCGGAATCGAGTTGCAGAAGCAGTTGAGCAACACGAACCGCCGGATTCCCATTGTTTTTGTAACTGCCCACGGTAATGACTCGCTGCGCGACTCGCTGCTGCGGGTCGGGGCCGCCGCTTTTCTTTATAAGCCGGTTCGGAGCGACGCATTGCTGAGAGAAATTCGTAGGGCGCTGGAACCAAGCGGCGCAAACAACCAACGGTGAATGGAGATGGCTATGGCTTCCGCGTACACCCTAAGGACGACCGACGAAACCCCGGCGAGTTTCAATCTCGCACGACTGGCGCAATCTCGCGCGGTCTCGAACGACATTGTGGGGGAGAGTTCACAGCTGGAATCCGTGCTCCAGCAGGTAAGGCGGGTCGCGCCGACGGACTCCACCGTTCTGATTCTGGGCGAAACGGGCACCGGAAAAGAACTGATCGCACGTGAAATTCACCGGCTCTCCAATCGTTCGTCACGTCCGTTTATCCGTGTAAACTGCGCAGCGATTCCACCTTCCCTGATCGCCTCTGAATTATTCGGACATGAAAGAGGCGCGTTTACCGGCGCCCTGCAGCGGCGGCAGGGCCGTTTTGAGGCGGCCCATGGGGGAACGATCTTTCTCGATGAGATCGGCGAGTTGCCCATGGAGACTCAGATCACGCTCCTGCGCGTGATTCAGGAAAGAGAATTCGAACGCGTGGGCAGCAGCCAGCCGATCTCAGTGGATGTCCGCATCGTCGCGGCCACCAACCGCGATCTGGAGGCGGCCGTAGCGGATGGAACGTTTCGTTCGGACATGTTTTACCGGTTGAATGTCTTTCCGGTTTACGTTCCTGCTTTACGGGAACGGCTGGACGATATTCCGCCGCTGGTGGAGCATCTGGTCGACCGTTTCTCCAGGAGAGTGGGCAAGGCATTTCGCACGATCAAGATGAATACCGTCGAGATTCTGCAAGCTTACGATTGGCCGGGTAACATCCGCGAACTACAGAACGTGATCGAAAGGTCGGTGATTTTGTCCGAGGGAGATGTATTTTCGATCGACGAGGGGTGGGTGAAACGCGAGCTGCGGCGGCCGCGGACGACGGCTCCGCTTGGCATTTCGATTGCCGACCGGGAACGGGAGATGATCGAAGCGGCTTTGGTGGAAAGTGAAGGGCGCATTTCGGGGCCGTCCGGCGCTGCCGCGAAGTTGGGAATCCCGCGTCAGACTTTGGACTCGAAGATAGCGAGCCTGCAAATCAACAAACTCCGTTTCAAGTCGCGACGAAACGGAACGCTTGCCATGCCGCAAGTGAATGAGGCGGATCGAGATGTCGATTAACGAAATTGATGGCGCCATCGCTCTCGTGTCGCTTGTAGTCCTGATGTTCATCCTCAACGGGCTGGGGTTGATTGCCTGGTGTTCGTGGGTGAGCCGCCGCAAGGACCCGAATCAAGATTCCTCCACCAGAAAATATTGGAGCGCGCACGAGTAGCCGGCAAGGGCCGGCGCGGGCTCAACTTGTTCCCGACACCCCAGATTTCTGCCCCGCATTTCTGACAGTTCGGCATTGCCTCAGACTTCAGCATCTTTCCTCGCACTAACTTCTCCTGTTTCAACAGTGGCTCGTGGGCGTTTGATTGCACGTCTAGCGGAAGCGGCGGATAGCCGCATGCAACTTTCCTTAAGGAGGAAACGATGCGAGAGAA
>Ga0181534_10000515_pt1 | contig 26931 bp, 30 predicted proteins | sample PEATcosm2014_Bin_37_FD_119758 | JGI IMG/M metagenome (GOLD analysis project Ga0181534, IMG submission 119758) | Peatland microbial communities from MTU Mesocosm Facility, Houghton, MI, USA - PEATcosm2014_Bin17_10_metaG | ecosystem: Environmental > Terrestrial > Soil > Wetlands > Peat | place...
AACAAAGAGGGCTGGCAGGAACGCACCGGACACGACTGGTACGACGACTACGTGCCGGTCGCAGATCAGATCGTCGACCGTTATCTCACCAGAGGAGGAACACCATGAGTGGCAAGGACACCCTCGAGCCGACACCCGAGGACTGGCTGGCCGGTGCTGACGAGGAGTTCGTCGTCGACCAGAAGATCAGCCATTCCGATCCGGCGTTCGACGAACTGCGCGACAAGGCCAGCGAACGTCTGCGTATCGAACATGACGTCGTGGCCACGCTCGGCGAGCTGCGGAGGGCTGCCGGCTTCAACCAGTCGGAGATCGCCGAGCGATGGGGGAGAGGCCAGTCTCAGGTGAGCAAGGTGGAGCGAGCCCCGGACTCCGTCGAGATCGCCACGCTGGCCGGATACGTCCGTGCGCTCGGGGGCAATCTCTCCATCACCATCGAGGTGGGTGGCCACACCTACCACGAGGATCTGGTCGCTTCGTAGGTCAGCCGTTCCGAGGGCCGGATTTGGTCACATTTTGGTCACATCGGTGATGAAAACCGCCGGTTTTCCACAACACCCGATGGACGGGCCAATCGGTGAAAGCCCAGCTAGATGGCACAATCTGGGATGTGCCAACACAGGCCAACATGGCGCTTATCTGGATGACACGCAAGGGGTCGTGGGTTCAAGTCCCGCACGGCCCACCGAGAAATCCCAGTTCACAGGTTCAGTTTGTGACAATGCGCGGTTGTAACATCTCCGCAAAGGGAGCCTGAGGCCGTCCACGCCGTTCCGGTCGTTCCATCCAAACCTCCGATGAGGAGGGCCGTACGCTCGTTGCTTCGGTGAAGGCCTGCGACCTCACGATTCGGTGAATGCACAACAGGCAGAAGCCGACACAGGAGAGCCAGATGAAGCCCGACCAATACAAACCCGTATCGGTATCTCGTCGTATCAAGTCCCCGGCCAGTGTCATCTTTAGCCTTCTGGCCGACCCAGACCGGCATCCTGAGTTCGATGGGTCAGAGATGCTGCGGACGGGAGGCAGCAATGAAGTCATCGTCGGTGTAGGAGACGTGTTCGTCACAAAGATGTACTTCACGGCAATGGGCGACTACGAAATGCATAACCGCGTCGTGGCATTCGAGGCGAACCGATGCATCGCTTGGGAGCCTGGAAACCCCGAACTCGCCAGGAACGGGTCGCGCTGGAGATTCGACCTCACCCCAGACGGGCCACGTGCAACGGTGGTGACCGAAACCTATGACTGCGCGGATTCTCCTGCGAGCGTCCGCGAGGCAGTCGACAACGGCCGGGCATGGCTGTCGGGCATGACCGAGACGCTCGTGCGCCTCGACCGGTTGTGCGCCAAGCAGTAGCCGGGAGGATGCGGCTACGAGTGGTCCCTCGGTCATGCCACCGCGGCGCGGATTGCAGCACCTCAACCGCCGATTCGTCCGCCGTCGGTCAAGTGCCCCGGTTGGTGCCCCAGCTTCATGAGATCGACACGTCGCCCGCTGCCACGTCGCCCGTCTTGACCTCCATTCAGCGTTGCATACGCTTGACGGATGGAAGCGCCGACCATCGAACTGCGACACGACGTGCTCTCAGACAAGACGCACATCGCTGACGGCATCGGATTCCTTTGCGACCGCCTCTATCTCGGGTGGCAGGGCAGGCGCCAACAGGCCACGGAGGTTATCCGCGCCGAACAAGGCACGCTCCCCGACGTGAACTGCCGCCTGTGCGCCCGCTCCTATGCCGATGCCCGGCGACCACACGTAACCGCTGCCCGGCGACCACCCGTAACCACCCATCGGGAGAATGATGCCAAGCATCTACCCGAAGGCCTGAATTGACCGCCGAGGGCCGATCCATATCCGCCGGCCGGCCAGGGCTCGATAATCAGAAGCAGTAGGTTTCCCGATCCTCGTCTCTCCAGTGTCACAGGAGATGAACCTGTCCACACCGGACCTGCACTGCGGGACGACTGGTTGAGGTCGACCTGCTTGATTCTCAGGCTCCGAAATTATAAAGTCGTTAATGTAATGGGGAAGTGAATGAATTCGGGGGAACAATGGACTCGCTCGACGGCAAGGTCGCGTCTGTCACGGGGACGAGTAGAGGCGTGGGCGTCGGCGAGCCCACTGACGCGGATGGTCGTCATCGGTTCCATTGACATCGCCGACGATCATCGTGCCCTGGGGATCTGACCATGCATCCCGAGACCCGTGGAGACAGTGACCTCTCCGGGACTGCTGGCACACCTGTCGCTGAGACCAGATCGGACAACGAGTGAAGGAGCGCACGATGGCGCAGAACCCAGTCGATTCACCCGAGCAGAGATACAAGGTCGTCGTCTGGGCGACCGGGCGCGTCGGCAAGCTGGCAATCAGGACCATCGCCGATCGCCCAAATCTCGACCTTGTCGGGGTCTGGGTCCATTCCGAATCGAAGGAAGGTCTGGACGCCGGTGCCCTCGCCGAGATCGATCCTCTCGGGGTGATATCCACACGCGACAAGGAGTCGATACTCGAGGGCGACGCAGACTGTGTCGTCTACACGGGACCTGCGACCAATCGTCCCCGCGAGGCCATCGAGGACTTCTGCCGCATTCTCGAAGCCGGCAAGAACATCGTGACCACGTCGCTTCCCGGTCTGGTGTACCCGCGGGGATCCATGCGCGAGTCCACGGTTGCCCGTATCAACGAGTCTGGAAAGCGAGGGCACAGCTCGATCTACTCCACGGGTATCGAGCCCGGCTTCGGATGCGACCTGTTCGCCGTGGCGCTGACATCCATGTCGAGCCGCGTGTATTCCATTCGCGGGCTTGAGATCACCGACTATTCCCGCGACAACTTGGCCTACGAGATGCGTGAACTCTTCGGCTTCGGCCAACCGCTCGACTACCAGGGCGGTGTCATGATGCCCGGAGTCATCACGTTCGGTTGGGGCGCTGCCGTCACCATGGTCGCGGAGGCACTCGGAGTCCAGCTGGACGAGATCCGTGAGTCCTGTCAGTTCGCTCCCGCACCGCGTCGGCTCGAGACCGGCACCGGTGTGATCGAAAAAGGGACAGTGGGTGCCATGTGGTTCCGGTGCATCGGTGTGGTCGACGGGGAGGAGGCGATAACCATTGAGCACATCGACCGCATGTGCAGCGATGTTGCGCCGGACTGGCCCAAGAGCCGTGCGGGCGGGATCGACGGTGTGTGGCGGGTGATCATTGAAGGTGAGCCGAGCTTCGACGCGGAGTTCGAAGTTGGATTCAACGCCAACGAGGACTCGACACCTCACGGCCTCCTGGCCACAGGAATGCGAGCGGTCAATGCCATCCCTTGGGTCTGCGCTGCAGAGCCTGGAGTCGTCGACGCCCTCCACCTTCCCAACACCCCGGCGATCGGCGCGCTACGACCCAAGCGGGACGGAATCCCGACTCTTTGAGCCCAGAGGGCTCGGATCCGATGGCGCATGGGTCCCCCGGTGCCGTGTCGGTCCGGCTCGTCCCACCCATGGGATAGGCCACACCGGCCAGAGGGGGATCACTCGGGAGTGAGGCTGCAGGTGCCGGTTACCCGAGCCGGTGCTTCCAGAGCACGGTGGTCTCGCCGTTGCTGTAGCTGAGTATCTCCTGGTAGAGGCCGAACGCCGATTCGCCCAGGTTGTCGGCATAGATGGCTCCACCGGGCGAGAAGGCGAAATCCTTCATGTAGAAGCAGCAGCGGCCACGACCTGCGCCGAATGGGTGAGAAGGGACGAGGTGATCGCCGGAGGCCCGAACGACAGTGCCTCCGTCTCCCGCGTACCCGGTGTCTCCCGGCCCGAGCTCGACGTCCGCCGTCGTGCCGCCGCTTCCCCGTGCGGCACCGAGGTAGGTGGCCGTGCCCTCTGGCGTGATTCTGTAGACCGACCATCCGATGTCATCTGAGGACGCATAGATATCGCCTCGGCTGTCGACGGCGATCTGCCCGAACCCCCTGATGGTGGCGGGAGCCTGCCCGGTGCCAGCGGCGTCGATCGTCTCGCCCACGGCCGCGACCGGCTGGAGCTGGTCGGTCGAGGTGAGGCGGTAGATCTGACTCGGGGTTGCCGCATAGATGACGTTGTCCGGATTCACCGCGACCGAGGTGATCTGGGACGCCGCCGCGGCGGAGCCAGGGGACGCGCCGCTCGTGACGAGCCCGTGGGCGGTGCCCGGCGACACGATCGTCTCGATGACACCTTGCCGGTCGATCACTCGGACCAGCCCGTTGTCGGCAAGGTAGAGGTCACCGTTGGGGCCGAAGGTGAGATCGGTGACGTCGGACAGCTCGGCCTTGGTGGCCGGACCTCCATCCCCGGCGAATCCGCTCACGCCGTCACCGGCCACCACTCGGAACGTGCCGTCATCCAGCCGAACAAGAATCTCGTGTCTCGTCTCGTCGACCACGAACAGCGATCCTGTGGCGTTGACGGCGAGGGGTCCGGCACTCCTTAGGGTCCGGGTGGCACCGGTGGCCAGCCCCACCGATCGCGGCGCTGCTGGCCCTGGGTTTCTGGTGCGTGCCATCGATGGGCCTGGCGAGACCCTGTAGCTGTTCACCACGACGACGACCGCGGCAATGACGACCAGGACGATGCCTGAGACCAGCCATCGCCGCCGCCGACGGCGCCGGGCCTCCCGAAAGAGGACCTGAACGTCATCAGGCTCTGTCGTGCGGGGGGGTGATTCAGTCAGCGCCATCACATGGAGCTACGTCTACAGCGACGCGGCGATGGCCTTGGCCTGCTGCTGGGTGAACCCGCCGCTGATCTGGAGCTGTCCGTGGAACGAGGTGGGTAGCGACTGCGTGGGTTGCATGATCGGAGCCGACACGACCTGGCCATGGATGACGACGGCGCTGATGGCATGAAAGGTCTGTTCGACGAACGAGTCCCACTGAGCCGACCCCCTGGGCGTGAGGACGAGGGCGATGGCCCATTGCCCGTTGTTCTCGGTGACCCGGGCCCGGGCGATGGCGCTGCGACTGAGACCAACAGGCCCAAGCACATAGCGATTCGGTCCGCTGCCTGGCGATCCGGAGAGGATGACCTCATGCCCCTGTGCACGGCTCGATGACGTGGTCGACGGGTAGCCGGCGAACTGAGGATCTGCAGCGATGGTGCTGTTGGCGGTGTAGCCGGCGACATTGTTCGACGCCGGAGTCACCTGCAGGTGCGAGGCGGTCAGTTGGTAGGGCGGAGCGCACGTGGGAAGCGGTCGGGTCGGAGGGGCCTGTCCGGTCGACCCGTCGAAGGGTGGTGCGTAGCAGAGCACTGGGCGAATGCTGAAGCTGGAGGCGGTTGCCGCCGCCGCCGAAGGTGCCGGCGCTGCGGGAGTGACCGGTCGGGGTGAAGGTCCGTTGCCCTGGGTCACGAGAAGGCCGACAGCGATCCCCACCAGGACCACGGCGATGACCGCCATCCCCCCAACCAGCCTCCGGCGCTTCCGGCGTCGCCTCGCCTCTTCGAAGAGGACCTGGGTCTCCTCCGGCTCGGCGCGGTGCGTCGGGGTCTCGATGACGGTCACGAGAGGTCTGGCCATTCCGCATGCATAGGACTACTATGAATGGCACCATGTTCCCTGTCAAGATTGACCGGTCGGACCCCCTTGCCCTCCACGACCAGGTGGCCGCCGAGATCCGCCGGGCCATCGCCGATGGCGAGGCCGGACCGGGGGAGCGGCTGCCGCTGGCCAAGGACATGGCGGCTGTCCTGGGCGTGAACAAGAACACCGTGCTGAGGGCTCTGCGCATCCTCCGGGAGGAGGGACTGCTCGACTTCCAGCGGGGGAGGGGGATCACGGTGGCGGGGACCCCCGAGCGCAGTGCCGTGGTCAAGCGGGTTCGGGATCTGGTCGACTTCTGCCGGACCCAGGGCTACCGGCCCGAAGAGGTGATCCAGATCATCGAGGGGCTGTCGTGACCCGGGCTACGGGGACAGTCGAGCACCCGTGACCCTCCTGGACGTTCGCCCGACCGATGCTGAGCGCACTCGGCACGAGGCACTGTTCAGGGAGGCCCGGAAGCGCCGGCGCCGCCGTTGGTTCCTCGGGGTGGGGATCGTCGTCCTCATGGCGGCGGTGATCACGCCCTTCGCCGCCCGCACGAGTGGTCGGACGCCCTCGTCGAAGCTCGTGCACGTGAAGCCGCCCCCGAGTGTCCCGGCCTCGGACTCCCGATCAGTTCCCATCGCCGCCGCCCTGAAGGGTCCCGAGGCCCTGGCGGTGGCGTTAGATGGCGGCGTGCTGATCGACGAGCAGGCGTCCAACCAGATCGTCGAGTGGGAGCGGAGCGGTGATGTCAGGCTGATCGCAGGCAATGGACGGGCCGGTATCAGCGGTGACGGTGGTCCGGCTGTTGATGCGGAGATGGATTCCCCCGTCTCCATGGCTGCGGCACCGGATGGCACCGTGTACGTGGCCGATCTCGGCAACAACCGCATTCGGGCTATTGCACCTGATGGCGTCATCTCCACAGTGGCCTACGTGTCACAGCCGGGCGGAGTGGCCATCGGTCCACACGGGCTCGTGTACGTTCTGGATCAATCCGGCGTCCAATCGATCACCAGTCATGGCGATCTTGTCCCGGTCATCGCGTCGACCACCATTCCAGCCGACACCCCTGGATTTCCCTATGGAGCGGCTTCGGTGCTGACGGTGCATGGAACGCCGTTCGCCTTTGTGCCCAGCGCATTGGCGGTGTCGAGTTCCGGCGACATCTATGTGGCCAACTTCTCGCCGAAGGTGGTGATCCGATTTCCCCGGAGCGGCCCTCCGAGCCTCGTCGGCCAGTCCTCGGTGGCGGGCGGGGAGATCTACGTCAGTCCTGGTGCACTGGCCTCGGCGCCCGATGGAAGCGTCGTGGTGGGCGATTACGGGACCTTTGCCGTCGATCGGATTGCCGGGTCGAGTATCACCGCCGTCACACCCTTCGGTTTGCACACCGTGGCCGGTCTCCCTGGTGGGCTCCGTCCCTCCGGGGTGGCCGTGGCTCCGAGCGGGGAGACCTACGTGGCTACTGATGGCGAGAACGGCGGCACGAACGTTCCTGCCCTCGTGTCGATCGACCCCGACGGTCATGTGCACCTGCTCGCCAAGGGCGTGCCGGTGACATCGGGCGCGTAGGGCTGGCACCGTCCCACAATCCTCCGGATCGCTGCGGACCTGGTCGTCTACGCTCGGGCATGGACTCCGTCACCGACGTGCTCGCCACCGTCCCCCTGTTCAGCATGCTGTCCAAGCGGGAACTGGCCAAGCTGGCCAAGGACGTGCATGAGCGCACGTTCCCGGCCGGTGCGGTCTTGACCGAACAGGAGGAGTTCGGCTCGATCTTCACGGTGATCGCGGAGGGCCGGGCCACCGTCTCGGTCAACGCCAGGACAGTGGCGACCCTGGGCCCGGGAGACTTCTTCGGTGAGATGGCCCTCATCGACAGCACCAACAGGCGATCAGCGACGGTGACCGCCGACACCGATCTGCGGGCCCTGATGCTGACGCAGCCGGTGTTCCGACCCTTCGCCCTCGACCACCCCGAGGCCATCTGGGCGCTGCTGGAGCTCATGGTGGCCCGGGTGCGCGAATCCCAGACCCGCGAGTGGTGACCGGTCGGGGGTAGTGCTCAGGATCCTCCCGGTGTCGTATCCCTCAGGTCAACCTCGACCGACTCAGCCGACCCGGCCGCATCCCGTGGCCGGGCCGGCTCTCATGGTCCTCCGGCTCGACCGTTGCCCCGGGACACCGTTCGTCCCCGCGTCGCCACGACCAGCATGCCGGCAGCGCCTGGTCAACCGTGAGCGTCTCGTCCCACAAGCGCCTCAAGTTGGGACGCGGAACGGTCGATGAGAACGCAATGGCCCTCCTCCGACAAACCATGCCCGAGGATGACGATCCGATCAACCTCCTGAACGGCTATTCGCGGCTCATCGGGTACGAGTACGCGCTCCGGCGGGAGGCCGGTCTCGAACCCAAGGAGGCCATTCGCTGGACGTTGCGCCGTGTCCTCCCCCCGCCCGACGGGCTTCATCCCGCCATCGCCATGATTGCCGGATACGAGGTCGAGCGGGGTGTGTGGGAGGAGCAGGCGTCATCGTTGATGCGGACGCTCATCGTCAGTTGTGACCGGTCCTGGCAGGCCCTCCGCAAGGTCGAGGGCTGGCAACCGGGTACGACGGGCATGGGCTGGTGACCTGAGGGCCATCCTGGGTCTTTCGATATCCCGACCAAGCCCGTAGGGGCCGGACCGGGGAACAGGGAGGCGTCTGGTAGACGGAGGGAGGTCAGGTCCCTGTCCCATGGTCCGGCAATTGGCCATCGGCACGAAGGCCCCCGGACTGTAGCGATTTTTCAAATTCTTTTTGCGTTGCCATTCGGGCAGGTCAGCATGGTCGTCCATGGCCCGGGCCCCGGGCCGGGCCCGGTTCCGGCGCCATAGGCTCCCTGGCATGTGCGGCCGGATCGCCCTGTACTCGGATACCCCTCATCTGGCCCTGCTCCTCGAGGCCGGGATCGACCCCGATCTGGTGGACGGTCTGCGCCCCAGCTGGAACGTGGGGCCGACCTCCACGATCCTCGGGGCCTCGGAGGATCGTGAGGGCCGTCGCACGCTCGGGGCGTACCGGTGGGGTCTCGTGCCCAGCGGGGCCAGGGACCCTGCCTCCATCCGGAACACGTTCAACGCCCGGGCCGAGACCGTCGCCACCAGGCCGATGTTCCGATCGGCGTTCAGGCGGGGCCGGATCCTGGTGCCGGTCGACGCCTTCTACGAGTGGCAGGCCGGTACGCCCAAGCAGCCCTATGCCTTCACCAGGGCTGATGGGGCCCCGGTGGTGTTCGCCGGGCTCCGGGAGTGGTGGCGGGGAGAGGACGGCACCGAGTTGCACACGGCCTCCATCATCACCACGGTGGCCGGGCCGGACATGCCCATCCACGATCGCCAGCCTGTGGTGCTGGAGCCGGACACCTGGGGGCTCTGGCTGGACCCCGCGGTGACCGACCGCGGCGAGTTGGAACCGTTGCTGCGCCCGACCGAGGAGGGGACGCTGGTCCACCATCCGGTGGGTCGGGCGGTGGGGAACATTCGCAACGACTGCCCCGAGCTGGTCGACCCGGTGGCCCCGCCCCCTGACGCCCAGCTCTCGCTCCCTCTGCCCTCCTGACGACCTGCCCTCCTGACCTGGCCCCGGCGCCGACAACGGGCCAGAGCCAGATCCCCGTGCCGGGGCCGGTCCTCAGTCGGCACCCTCGAACGGCGCCCCGTAGCTGAAGATTCCCCCGTCGGCCGCCACCAGCCAGTAGCCCCCGGTCACGGGGTCGGTGGCCATGCCCACCACCGGGGCGTTGAGCGGGGTGGCCCCGGCCGAACCCCGGAAGGCGGCGTCGCCGAAGCTGAAGATGCCCCCGTCGGAGGCCACGAACCAGTAGCCGCCGCCGTCGGGCGTGGCCGCCATCCCGTTGACGGGGCGGTTGAGGGCCCTGCCCCCGGTGGAGCCGAAGAACGGTGCCCCGAAGGCGAAGACGCCCCCGTCGGAAGCCACCTCCCAGTACCCGCCGGTGGCGTCGTCGGGAGTGATCCCCACCACCGGTCGGTTGAGGTGTTGTCCCCCCATCGAGCCGTGGAAGGCGGCATCCCCGAAGGCGAAGACGCCCCCGTCGGAAGCCACCAGCCAGTACCCGCCGCCGTCACGGGTGGGGGCGATGTCGACCACAGGGGCGTTCAGGTGCTTGCCCCCCATCGAGCCGAAGAAGCCGGCATCCCCGAAGGCGAAGATGCCCCCGTCCGCCGCCACCAGCCAATAGCCCTTGCCGTCCGGTGTGGACACGATGTGGTTGATGGGCGCGTTGAGGTGCTGTCCGGACATGGAGCCGTAGCCCACCGCCGATCCGTGGCTGGAGACGGCACCCTGGGCGTCGACCAACCAGTAGCCGCCGCCGTCCGGGGTCGAGGCCATGCCGGTCACGGGGGCGGCCAGGCCCGGAGGGTCGAGTGTGGCCGGCGCCACGAACAGGCGCCGGGCCCCGCCGCAGGAGTAGGAGGTGCATCCGGTCTGCCAGGCGGCGTAGTCGACCATCCAGTTGCCCGACGCATCCTCGAAGAGCGATCCGCCGCCGGGCCCGGCCGCTCCGCCGTAGGAGGACAGGATGGGTGCCTGTTGGTACTGGACGCAGGGACCGGACGGCCCGTCACAGGTGGCGTAGGTCTCGGAGTAGGACGTCGAGTTCCAGATGCCCGCCGAGAACATGAGGAAGTAGGTGCCGTCCGAATAGACCATGTCGGGGTTCTCGATGGTGGACTCGAAGGGGAAGTCCACGGTGTCCTGGACGAGCAGCTGATGCGGTGGGCCCACCAGGGAGAGGCCGTCCGGGCTGAGCTGCTGGGACCAGAGCACGGCCGGCTGGGTCGAACCACCGTCGTTGGACTTCCAGATCAGGTAGGCCAGATCGGTGGACGGGTCCACGAAGGGGCTCGGATCGACCGACCCCCCGAGGCCGGGCTGGCACAGCAGTGGCTGGGTGGAGTGGTCGGTGAAGACGGGGTCGGTGGGCGAGAGCGTGGCCGCGGTGGCCACCGAGAGGCAGTTCCATCCGGTGCCGGCGGCGTGACCGGACTGCGAGGCGTCGTAGTACATGAGCCACTGCCCGCCCCAGTGGAACACGCCGGGGGAGGTCTGGGTGTTCATCTGCTCCCAGGACGGGACGTCGGGCAGGGCAGTGGAACCGTGGTCCTGTCCGGTGAACGATGCCCATCCCGACAGGGGCGATCCCGAGGTGTCCACCAGGGCTTGCAGGTGGTTGCCCAGTGCTGTCCCGGTGGTGAAGGCGAAGTACGTCGAGCCGCTCAGCACCACGTCGGGGTCCGGGGCGTCCTGGTCGAAGGCCGGCGTGGGTGAGGCCTGGATGCTCATCCCGCCCAGGGACAGGGCGCCGGCGGCATGACCGGTGGCGCTCACGGTGACAGCTGCGGCCACGGTCGTGAGGGCCATCACGGCAACGGTGCCGGCAACCAGCGATCGCCGGCCGGATCGTCGTGTCCGCTGGCCCGGCCTGCTGTGCCTGTCGCCGCCGAGTCGACCCATTGGGGGGTTCATCGGCAGGTTGGGGTCCCAGCCCAAGGGGTAATCCCGCTTTTCAGACCCGGCCGCCCTACGGCCGCCCCCGTCCAACCCCGTGCCAACCCCGTGCCAACTCCGGCCGGCCCCCGATCCCCAGCCGGCCGACGTGCGGGCCGGTACTGTATTTCCACCGGTGCCAACGATCACGGCACCGAGCCGAGGAGGGGGAGGGGGAGGGTCATGAGCACGCCGGGGGAGCGGTTCCAGTTCGGGGGCGTCAACCACCTGGCCCTGGTCTGCCGGGACATGGCCCGGACGGTCGACTTCTACACGAACGTCCTCGGGATGCCGCTGGTCAAGACCATCGAACTGCCGGCGGGGATGGGCCAGCACTTCTTCTTCGACTGCGGGGGCGGTGACACGTTGGCCTTCTTCTGGTTCCCCGACGCCCCCGAGCCGGCCCCCGGGGTGGCCGCGCCCGCCGGACGCCCGGACCAGGGCAGCCTCACCAGTGCCATCGGCTCCATGAACCACGTGGCCTTCTCCGTCCCCCCCGACCGGATCGACGAGTACCGGGATCGCCTGGTGGCCGCCGGGGTCAGCTGCACCGAGGTGGCCAACCATGACGACAGCGAGTGGGGCATCGCCGAGGAGGTCCACCCCGGCGTGTTCGTCCGGTCCGTGTACTTCCAGGATCCTGACGGGATCCTCTTGGAGCTGGCCTGCTGGACCCGGCCCCTCGGGGTCGACGACGTGCGCCACCAGCCCGCCCGGGCCGTCGACCGGGTGTCCCGCTGAGCCGATGGCGCCCCGACTGCGCCAGGTCCCCCGATCCGAGGCCACCGCGCCCATCGTGACGGTCATGTACGACCACCTCTTCGGCGAGCGCGATCCCGTGGCCGAGCCCGGGGCCGCCGGGGGGACCAGTGGCGACTGGTGGACGGTCTTCGCCCTCGTGCCCGACGTCCTCGAGCACGCCGTCCAGGGCTTCGGCCTCTACCAGAGCCCGAAGCGCCGCTTGGACCCGCGCCGCCGCGAGCTGGCCCAGGCTCGCGCCGGCTGGGCCGCCGGCAGCCGGTTCGTCTTCTCGCAGCACTGCAAGGCCCTCCGGGAGCTGGGCGTGGGGGACGAGGTGATCGGGGCCGTCCCGCACTGGTCCACCGCCACCTGCTTCGATCAGGTCGAGCGCCTGGTCCTGGCCTACACCGACTGCCTGGTGTACGACCGGGGACGGGTTCCCGACGCCCTGTTCGACGAGCTGCGGACACAGTTGGACGACGAGGAGATCCTCGAACTGACCTATATCGCCTCGCTGTACCTGCAGCACGCCGTCATGTCCCGGGCGCTGCGGACGGAGTCCGACGATCGGGACGAGCCGGTCGTCGAGGTGGTCGCGCCCGTCGCCGACGTCGCGCCCCTCGCACCCCCGCGTGGCCCGACATGACCAGGACCATCCAGCCCGAGCTGGTGCGGCGCCCCGAGGACCTGAGCGGCGAGTGGCTGACGGCGGTGCTGGGCGGCGCCGGCCTCCTCGACGAGGGGTCGTCGGTGGAGGGCTTCGACGTGATCCCCGTGGGCACGGGGCAGATGGCCGACACCGTGCGCGTGACCTTCCGGACCGGCACCGGGGGAGAGGCCCTCCGGACCGGTAAAGGGAGAGAGGCCTTCGGGACCGTTACCGGGGGAGAGGGACCACCGGTGCGCTCGGTGGTGGCCAAGTTCGCCTCGGCCGACGAGCAGAGCCGCTCCACCGGCCTCATGACCCGGGCCTACGAGATCGAGGTGGGCTTCTACGGCGAGGTGGCCGGACGGATCCGCACCCGGATGCCCCGCTGCTACCACCAGGCCTGCGATCCCGACACCGGCTGGTTCGTCCTCGTCCTCGAGGACCTGGCCGACGCCGTCCAGGGCGAGCAGCTGGACGGGTGCGGCGTGGAGGTCGCCGCCGCCGCCCTCGCCGAGCTGGCGGCGCTGCACGGCCCCACGTGGCGCCAGGGCCACCTGGCCCGGCTGGAGTGGTTGGACCGGGGGGGCGCGGAGGCCGACGAGTTCCTGGCCGGACTGGTCACCTCGCTGTGGCCCGGATTCGTCGAGCGCTACGGCGACCGGCTCGTGGCCGACCACCTCGCCCTGTGCGACCGGCTCATCGCCGTGCTCGGCCCGTGGCTGGCCGCACGACCCGAGGCCACCGCGGTGACCCACGGCGACTTCCGCCTCGACAACCTGTTGTTCCGACCCGGCGACGTGCGACCCTACGTCGTCGACTGGCAGACGGCGTCCTGGGGCCCGGCGGCCTCGGATGTGGCCTACTTCGTGGGGGGGAGCCTGACGGTGGAGGACCGCCGCCGGCACGGCGAGGCCCTGCTCGACGGCTACCACGCCGCCCTGGTGGCCGAGGGGGTGGCGGGCTTCGACCGGGACCGGCTCGACCAGGAGTACCGGCGGCTGTGCTTCGGCGGGCTGGTGATGTCCATCGGCGCCTCCATGCTGGTGAAGCGGACCGAGCGGGGCGACGACATGTTCGTCACCAGCGTGGCCCGCTACGCGCAGCAGGCCCTGGACCTCGAGGCCGAGGCCACGCTGCCATCGGGGGCGGGCCGGTGACCCCGCCCGACGAGTCCGTGGACACGGGCCGTCCCCACGCCGTCGATCCGGCCGACGAGCAGCGGCATGCCCCGGGCCCCGAGCAGCTGTGGAACGAGTCCTACTACCTCGACTTCGTGGCCGACGACGGCCGGGTCGCCGGCTACGCCCGCATCGGGCTGTACCCGAACCTGGGGGTGACCTGGTGGACGACCATGCTGGTGGGCGAGGGCCGTCCGACGGTGTCGTCGGTGGCCTACGACCTGCCCGTGGCCGGCGGGACCGGACTGCTCATCGACGCCGACGGTGTGGCCATGAGCGGTGTGGTGGACGAGCCCCTTCGCACCATGAGCCTCCGGGGCACCGCCCCGGGCCGCCGTCTCGACCGGCCCGAGGGGGTCTACCGGGACGAGCCGGGCCACCCGACCACCATCGCCCTCGACCTGACCTGGATGACCGACGGCGTTCCCTACCACTACGACCTCACCACCCGCTACGAGATTCCCTGCCTGGTCCGCGGGGAGATCGCCATCGGCGACGAGCGGCTGACGGTGAACGGCCAGGGCCAGCGCGACCACTCGTGGGGCGAGCGGGACTGGTGGGCGTTCGGCTGGTGCTGGGCGGCGGCCCGCCTCGACGACGGGACGAGGGTCCATCTGGCCGACATCCGCATCCCCAACCACCCGATGGCCTTCGGCTACCTGCAGTCACCGCCGGCACCAACGCCACCAGCGCCACTGCACGCCCCGGGCCCGACCGGCCCACCGGAGGACCCCGTCCGGCCCGTGACCTCGCTCGAGGTCACCGAGGAGCTCGGCGTCGAGGGCCTGCCCGTCACCGCCACGGCGCGGGTCGAGCCGGACGGCCTCGACCTCCGGATCGAGCCCGTGGCCTTCGGCCCGGTGATGCTGGTGGCACCGGACGGCAGGGTGAGCCGCTTCCCCCGGGCCGTGGCCCGGTTCGTGGCCGCCGACGGGCGCGCCGGCCTCGGGTGGATCGAGTGGAATCAGCCCGAGGGGCCTGACGGGGCACGGTAGCGTCGAGGGGTGCGCCTCTCGCTGACCCCGTCGAGCGACCCCGCCGACTACTCGTTCGTCCACCCCATCCGCACCCGGTTCGCCGAGACCGATGCCATGGGGGTCATCCACCACGGCGCCTACGCCACCTACCTCGAGGAGGCCCGGGCGGCGCTGCTCCGGCACCGGGGCCACCCCTACGACGAGGTGCGCTCCGAGGGGATCGACCTGGCCGTGCTGGAGCTCTACGTGCGGTACCGCCGGGCCCTCCGCTTCGACGAGGTGGTGGATGTGCACGTGGCCGTGGGCCATCTCACCCGGGCCACCTTCCAGGTGGGGTACCTCCTCACCGTGTCCGGTGAGACCCGGGCCACGGCCGTCACGGTCCACGGGGCCACCGATGCCGCCGGGCACGGCCGCCGCCTGCCGCGCTGGTTGGCCGAGCTGGTCGACCCCTCCCGGTGAGCGCGTGGGACCCCAGCACCGTGATGGCGCGTTTGCGACGGTTCTTCGCCACCGACATCGCCGGCAGCTGGGTGCTGGTCCTGGCCGTCGGGGTGGCCCTCCTGTGGGCCAACAGCCCCTGGGGCTCGACCTACGCCACGGTGTGGGACCACCCGGCCCACCTCGGGGGCTCGACGTTCCAGGACTTCACCACCGTGAAGTCGTGGGTGAACGGCGGGCTGATGGCCGTGTTCTTCTTCGTGGTCGGCCTCGAGATCGGCCGGGAGCACCGCACCGGCGAGCTCGGCCATCTCCGGACGGCCGTGGTGCCGGTGGTCGGGGCGGCCGGGGGCATGGCCGGCGCCGGGCTGGTCTACGTCCTGTTCAACCACGGCGGCACGGGATCGTCCGGCTGGGGCATCCCCATGGCCACCGACATCGCCTTCGCCCTCGGGGCCCTCACCCTGCTCGGCCGCCGGGTGCCGCCCGGGCTCCGGCTGCTGCTGTTGACCCTGGCCGTGGCCGACGACGTGGGCTCGGTACTGGTGCTGGCCATCTTCTACTCCTCCAGGACCCGTCCCTCCGCCCTGATCGGGGCGCTGGTGGTCACCGTGGCCATGGTGGCGTCACGGCGGTGGCCCCGGACCGGGGTGTGGCCCGTCCTGGCCGGAGGGGTCGTGCTCTGGGTGCTGCTGGCCGCCGGCGGGGTCGAGCCCGCCCTGGCCGGGGTCATCGTGGGCGTGCTGGTGCCCAGCTCCCTGCCGGGCCGCCACCGGGATCCCGCCGAGGACCTCGAGCGCCGGGTGGCACCGGTCTCGGCCTTCGTCGTGCTCCCGCTGTTCGCGCTGGCCAATGCCGGGATCGTCTTCCACGCCGGGATGCTGAGGCCCTCGGGGGCATCCTCCGTCTTCCTCGGGATCGCCGTGGCCCGGGTGGTGGGCAAGCTGGTGGGCATCACCCTGGCCTGCTACCTCGTGGTGCGGCTCGGACTGGGCCGGCTGCCCGAGGGGGTGCTGTGGAGCCACGTGGCCGGCGGCGCCGCCGTGGCCGGCATCGGATTCACGGTGCCGCTGCTCATCGCCGAGCAGGCCTTCGCCTCCGATCCCCCCCTGGTGACGGCGTCCGAGCTGGGACTGCTGGTGGGCTCGGTGGTCGCCTTCGGCGTGGGCGCGCTGCTGCTGGTGGCGCTCAACCGGCGCATGGAGTGGTCGGAGACCCTCACCACCCGGGCGGTGGCCGAGGGCGGGGACGAGCCCCGCATCCCCTGGTGACCGGGCCGCCCGGCTCGCCGTATGCTGCTCCCTGAACCCAGATCACCCAGCAACCGAATCACCCAGCGACCGAACCAACAGAACGAGGACATCCACATGGCCATTGCCGTCGGCGACACCATTCCTGACATCGAAGTGATGACGTTCGGTCCCGACGGGCCGACGCACGTCCAGACCTCCGAGGTCCTGGGCTCGGGCAAGGTGGTGCTGTTCGCCGTGCCCGGCGCCTTCACCCCGACCTGCTCGGACTACCACCTGCCCAGCTACGTCATCCGCCACGACGACCTGGTGGCCAAGGGCGTGGACACCGTGGCCTGCATCTCGGTCAACGACCCCTTCGTGATGGACGCCTGGGGCAAGGATCAGCAGGTCGGTGACACGGTGACCATGCTGGCCGACGGCAACGGGGCCTTCACCTCGGCCCTCGGCCTCGAGATGGACGGCAGCGGCTTCGGCCTCGGCACCCGGTCGCAGCGCTACGCCATGGTCCTCGAAGACGGCGTGGTGACCGTCCTCAACGTGGAGCCGGGCGGCGGCCTCACCGTCAGCGCCGCCGACGCCATCCTCGAGGCGCTCTGAGCGGGCAGACCACGTGGTGCGGGGCGCCCGCCCCGCCACTACCGTCGTTGTCGTGGAACTGATCGAGGCCCTGCGCACCACCGGGGCGGTGCGCGAATTCCTGGACACCCCGGTGCCCGACGCCACCGTCCACCGGTTGCTGGACACCGCCCGCTTCGCCCCCAACGGGGGCAACCGCCAGGCCTGGCGCGTCGTCGTGGTGAAGGACCCCTCGGTCCGTCGGGGCCTCCGGGACCTCTACCTGCCGGCCTGGTACCAGTACCTGGCCCAGGCGGCGGCCGGGCTGACCCCGTGGGCGGTGGTCACCGACTACGAGTTGGAGCGCACGACGGTTCTCGGGGTCCCCGTGCCGGACGCGCCCCCCGGCGACGACGAGGGGGGATTCGCCGAGCACCTCGACAAGGTCCCGGTCATGCTGGTGCTGCTGGCCGACATGGCCAGGCTGGCCACCGTCGACCGTGACTGCGGCCACTACACCATGGTCGGAGGGGCGTCGATCTACCCGTTCGCCTGGAGCATCCTGCTGTCCGCCCGGGCCGAGGGCCTGGCCGGGGTCATGACCACCATGGTGGTGAGGGAGGAGACGGCGGTCAAGCAGCTGCTCGGAGTGCCGGACACCGTTTCGGTGGTGGGCCTGCTGGCCCTCGGCGTACCGGTCAGCCAGCCCACCCGGCTGCGCCGGGCGCCGGTGGAGTCGTTCGCCACCGTCGACCGCTTCGACGGCGCGCCGCTGGCCGGTCCGGACCCAGAGGGTGCCCCCCGATGAAGGTGCGTGTCGGTGTGGGCGCTGGAGTGTTGCCGGCCGGCGGGTTCCCGTCCCTGGCCCGGCTGGTGGACGACCTCGACGGTCTGGGATTCGACTCGCTGTGGCTGCCCGAGGTGCTGACCGCGCCCACCGTCGACCCCCTGGTGGCCCTGTCGTTCGCCGCCGCCCACCAGCCCCACCTCAAGCTGGGCACCACGATGCTCCTGCCCGGTCGCAACCCCGTGCGGCTGGCCAAGGAGCTGGCCACCCTCGACGTGCTCTCCGGCGGCCGGCTCCTCACCACCTTCGTGCCCGGCCTGCCCCGGCAGCCCGAGTCCGGTGCCACCGGGGTGGGCGGCCGTGACAAGGCCGCCCTGATGGACGAGATGCTCCCGCTCCTCCGCCGGCTGTGGGCCGGCGAGACCGTTTCCCATCACGGCCTCAGCGCCGACTTCGACGAGGTCACGGTGGCGCCCCTCCCCGTCCAGCAGCCCCTGGAGTTCTGGACCGGGGGCATGGTCCCCGCCGCCCTCCGCCGGTGCGGGAGGTTCGCCGACGGCTGGCTGCCTTCGGCCTGCACCCCCGAGGAGGTGGCCAAGGCCCGGATCGTGATCGACGAGGCCGCCGACGAGGCGGGACGGGCCATCAGCCCCGAGCACTTCGGCGTGTCCATCGCCTACGCCTCGGGCCCGCTCTCCCCGTCGGCCACCCGGGCCCTGGCCGCGGCCCGGCGCGGGGTCGACCCCGCGCTGGTCGTCCCGGTGGGCATCGACGGGCTCCGGACCATGCTGGAGGAGTTCCTGGCCGTGGGCTTCTCCAAGTTCGTGGTCCGGCCCCTGGCCCCGCCCGATTCGTGGCCGGCCGAGCTCGAGGCGTTGGCCGAGGGCGTGCTCGATCTGCAGACATGACCCGGAGCCGTCCCGTCGAGTTCGAGTTCGTGGCCCACGACGACCCCGAGCTGCTGGCCCGCATGGGCGAGATCGAGTCGGGTGGGACCGGGTGGATCAACGTGCGACCGGTGATCGAGGAGGAGCACGAGCCGCCGCCGCCGGGGCCGTTCGCCTTCCTGGGTGGATCGACCCACCAGGTCCCCACCGTCACCTGGATGCCCGGCAAGCACCTCCCCAACGGCACCGCCCGCCCCACGACCGTCGGCATCGAGCACGCCGTGGGCCCCCACCTGGCCTGGAAGCTCCCCGACCTCGGTCTGCCCCTGCCCGACGGATGGCGGATCACCCAGGACCACCCACGCCGCGGCCTGGTGGCCATGGTCCCGTCCGGTGCCGGCCACCGCCAGGTCATGGACTGGTTGCTGTCGGTGGCCGCCGCCGTGTGCACCGTCCCGGCCACCGGCCGATGGGAGGCCTCGGTCCACGCCGGGCTGCCCTAAGGTCATGACCCGGGCATCGCCTGGACCCCGAGCCGGGTCCGGGCGGCTCGGCATCAGATGGCACACATCAGACGGCACACATCAGATGGCACACATCAGACGGATCACAGTCGGGCGGCACGAGGACAAGGAGCGCACCCCTCCATGGTGAAGGAGTTCAAGGAGTTTCTGTTGCGGGGCAACCTGCTCGACCTGGCCGTCGCCGTGGTCATCGGCGCAGCCTTCACCGGTGTGGTGAACGCCTTCGTGAGCAACCTGATCACACCCCTGATCAAGGCCATCTTCGGGGGCAAGACCCAATTCAACCAGCTGGCCTTCACGGTCAACGGTTCGAAGATCACCTACGGGAGCTTCCTCGACGCCGTGGTCTCGTTCGTGATCGTGGCCCTGGTGATCTTCTTCGTGGTGATCAAGCCGGTCAACGCGCTGATGAACCGGATGGGACGCGGGGCCAACGAGGAGCCCATGCGCGAGTGCCCCGAGTGCCTGAGCAAGGTGCCCGAGGCGGCCAGCCGGTGTGCCTACTGCACGTCCACGCTGACGCCCATGGCCTCCGGCACGGCCAGCTGAGGCAGGGCCACCTCGGCCCCGTCGCCGCCGACCGGCACGGCGGACCGGTCGACCCGGCCGGGCACCGTGCGCCACACCGCCGCGGCCACGCCCAGGCCGATCATGCAGATGGCGGCGACGGTCACGAAGGGTAGCCACGTGGCCAGGGCGAAGGCGGCACCGGCCGCCGCCGCCGACACCGCCGTGCAGGCGGTCTGGCTGGTGGCGAACAGCCCTTGGATCCGACCGACCTCCGACGGTGCCGAGCCCTGGGTGAGGAGGGACTGGACGGCGGGCATGGCCGCGGCGAAGCCCAGCGCCTCGGAGGCCCCGAGCAGGACCAGTGCCGGCACGCTGTGGATGAACGGGTAGGAGGCGCACAGGACGGTCGAGGCACCGATGCCCGCCAGCACCAGGCCGCGCCGGTCCATGTGGTCGGCCAGCCACCCGCTGGGCCTGGCCGCCAGCACGAAGGGGACGGCGAACAGGGTCCAGGAGATGCCGATCTCGAGCCCGCTGGCCCCGCGGGCCACCAGCAGCAGCGTCCAGCAGATGTCGTAGACGCCGCTGGTCAGGCCCAGGGCCGCCCCGCAGATGAGGGCCCCGGTCATCGAGCGGTTCACCCGCACCCGCAGCAGTGGGCGCAGGGTCCCGTCCTGGCGGGTGCGGGCGGCCCGGGCCAGGGCGATGTCGTCGGACTCGCGGAGGGCCAGGGCGGGCACGCACGCCCCGACGGCCAGGAGGCCGGAGGCCAAAAACATGGCCCACATGTAGTGGACGCCGACGATGCTTCCCACCAGCGGGCCGATGGCCATGCCGGCCAGCTCCCCGCTGTACACGGAGGCGAAGGCCCGGCCGCGCCGCTCCACGGCCACCGATCCCGAGATCATGGCCAGTGCCGCCACCGTGGCCGCCCCGGCCCCGACGCCCTGGAGCGAGCGCAGCCCGATGGCCGCCGAGGCGTCGATGGGGAGGAGGAAGGCGAAGCTGGCCGCGCCGTAGGTGAGCAGTCCGGCCACGAGCACCGGGCGGCGGCCGATGCGGTCGGTCACGCGGCCGATGGGGTACTGGGACAGCACGCCGGCGGCGAAGAACGACGCCATGACCACGCCGGCCAGCGCGTCGGTGCCGCCCAGGTGCCGGATGTAGACCGGCAGCATGGGCACGATGGCCGTGGCCCCCATCCACTGGAGGAAGACGGTCAGCGTGAGGGTGCCGATCAACCGGCGCGACCGGTCGGCGCCCGTAGTCGGGCTCATGACGGCGGGCGGGCCATGAGGTCGAGGGCCCGACCGATGGCGGCACGCGGCGCGGCGGCCGGTGGGGCCAGGCCGAACAGGTCGCACATCCAGAGGCCGTCACAGGCCAGGCGCAGCACGGTGGCCGTGGTGCGGTCGAGCCCGTCGTGCTCCAGCCGGTCCTGCCAGCGGGCGGCGGCCTCCTGCAGCGGGACCAGCAGGTCGGGCTCGGCGGCGGCGGCGGCGATGAGGGCCGCCCCCAGGCGGTCCTGGCGATCGGGCCGGGGCGCACCGGGCTCCATGGTGGCGCCGATGTAGGCCCGGGTGAAGCAGCCCGGCTCGCCGTCGTCCTCGAGGCGACGGTCGATGTCCCGGTCGAACTCCTCGATGATCTTGGCCACCATGCCGGCGACCAGGGAGTCACGGGTGGGGAAGTGGTAGAGGACGCCCCCCTTGGACAGCCCGGCCTCGGCCGCGGCGGCGTCCAGGGTGAGGTGGGCAACGCCGTCGCGCAGCACCACCTCCTCGGCGGCGTCGAGGATGCGGGCCTTGGTGCCGGTCCCGGAGCGGCCCTGGGCGCGGCTGGTGCCGGACGGGGTGGTGACCATGGCTGGAGTATACCGTCCGGACGGTACAGTCGCCGCCGGCCGGCTACTGGGATCGGTTGCCGAGATGCCAGCCCCCGCAGAAGCCGCACCGGTAGGGGTCGAGGTCGGCACCCCGCTCCAGGCGGGCCTGGAGGGAGGACCGGTTGGCCTCGCCCTGGGTGGCGAACCGGGTCTTGGGCTGACCGTCGGCGCGCCAGTGCTCCCTGCCGGTGCCGCCCGGGGGTGACGCCGACGGGTCACGGGGGGGACGCGGCGGTCGGGTGCGCCTGGCGCCCCGGCGGGCCTTGGCCATCGGCGTGAGCCCTACCCGCCGCTACCCGGTGGCCCCGGCGTGGTCGCTCACGGTGGCCACGGGGGCGGGGGTCATGGCCCCAGCCTCACCGACGCGGCCGGCCGGCGCCACTCATCGTCCCGTGTGGGCCATCATCGTGGGGTGCCGATGGATCCCTTCAGCCCGTTCGAGCCCTATGGCGGGCAGGCCCCGCCCGAGCACCTGACCGGGCACCTCCTCGTGGCCAGCCCCCGATTGGCCGACCCCAACTTCACCCGCCGGGTGATCCTGGTCCTCGACCACGGCGACCACGGGGCCCTGGGGGTGGTGATCGACCGGCCCGGGGGCGTGGCCGTCGGGGAGCTGCTGCCCCAGTGGCACTCGTTGGCCACCGCTCCCGCCGAGCTGTTCACCGGGGGACCGGTGGCCCGCAACGCCCTCATCGGGCTGGTGCGCCTCACCTCCCGACCGGAGGCATCCGAGGAGGGGCGCCTGGAGCAGTCGGGGTGGAGGATGCTGGTGGATGCCGACCGGCCGGTGGGCACGGTGGACCTCTCGTCGGACCCCGCGCTGATCGGCGACTCGATCGTCGGGGCCCGCCTGTTCTCGGGCTATGCCGGTTGGGACTCCGACCAACTGGAGGAGGAGATCGAGGAGGGCTCGTGGTACGTGGTGCCCGCCGAGGCCCGCGACCCCATCTCGGCCGACCCCGAGGGCCTGTGGCGTCGGGTGCTCAGGCGCCAGGGCGGTGCGCTGACCGTGGTGGCGGGGTTCCCCGAGGACCCGGCCATGAACTGAGCCCGACGGCTACCATCGTCGGGCGTGGAGACCGGAGCGGCACGACCATCGGTCCGCCTGGTCCGAGGTGAGGATGTCCCTGCCCTGACCGAGGGACTGGTCCGGGCCTTCGCCGACGATCCCGTGGCCAACTTCATGTTCGCCGGCGAGCGGCGCCGGCGGCGCGGGCTGCACTCCTTCTTCACGTCCCAGATGCGCCGGCAGTACCTTCCCGGTGGCCATGTGTACACCACCGAGGACCTGGCCGGCGCGGCGATCTGGGGTGCGCCCGACCGGCACCGCAACGGTCTCGCCGAGCTGGCCCAACTGCTCCCGACGGCACCGTTCCTCGTGAGCACGCGCACCGTGGCGGCCCTGCGGCTGCTCTTCGAGGTGGACGGGCTCCATCCGAAGGAGCCCCACTGGTACCTGGCCACGCTGGGCACCGCACCCGAGCACCAGGGCCGGGGCGTGGGCGCCGCCCTGCTGCAACCGGTGCTGGCCCGGGCCGACGAGGATGGCATGCCCGCCTACCTCGAGTCGTCCAAGGAGCGGAACGTGCCGTTCTACTCGCGGTTCGGCTTCGAGGTGGTGGAGGAGCTGCGGTCCCACCCCGGCAACCCTCCCCTGTGGCGGATGTGGCGGGAGCCACGCCCACCGGCACTCTGACCCGGCGCGAGGGCGCTCAGTTGCTCACGTGCACGCCGCTGGGCCGGTCCTCGGGGATGGCCACCACGGCCCGCAGCAGCTCGACCAGCGCCCGGGTCGGGGCGGAGGGGAGGCCGCGGCTCCGCTGAGCCACGCCCACACGGCGCCGCGGGAGCCCCACGATGGGCACCGGGTGGAACTGCGACCGCAGGTAGGAGGGGATGGCGGTGGCCGGCAGGATGGCCGGGCCGTAGCCCTCGAAGGTGAGGGAGGCGATCAGGCGGAGCCCGTCGATCTCTGCGGCAGGTAGCAGGGTGATCCCGAGAGGACGGGTCACGGCGTCGAGCTCGTCGCGGAAGGCGGTGCCGGGCAGCGGGAGCAGCAGCTCCATGTCGGCCAGGTCCTCCAACCCGAGTGGGTGGTCCGGGTCGGCCATGGCGTGGCCCTCCGGGACCATCAGCATCAGGTCCTCCTCGAAGAGCAGCCGGGCCACCAGGTCCCGACCCGACAGCGGGAGGTTGAGGACGGCCAGGTCCAGCTGCCCGCTGGCCAGCTGGGGCTCGAGTCCGGTGCCGATGCCCTCCACGACGACCAGGCGGAGCTTCGGGTGGCGCTGGCGGGCCATGTCCATCAGGCGGGGCACGAGCCAGCGGGCGGTGGTCCCGATCATGCCCACCCGCACCGTGCCGGTGACCTCGTCCTTGCAGGCGGCCACGTCGGCCACCAGGGCATCGAGCTCCGACAGGATGCGCCGGGCCCGGGCCACCACGACGATGCCCTCCTCGGTCAGGCTGCCGTCGGCCCGGTCGACCAGGGGGGAGCCCAGCTCCCGCTCGAGCCGGGCCACATGGGCCGAGATGTTGGACTGCACCGTGTTGAGGTGCTCGGCTGCGGCGGAGAAGGTCCCGTGGTCACTGATGGCGGTCAGGGCCTGCAGGTGGCGTAGCTCCATCGCAATAGATGATAGCAGCTATCAATATAAGCTGCTTGACTGATTGCTAGCAGTGGTTATACACTTATCAAAGACCACAGGACACAGGAATCCCCCTCCTATCTTGTTGAGTCAGTGCGAAGGGACCGCCTACCCCCCCTGGCGGTCCCTTTGCCGCGTCCGGGGGCAGTGTCCGGCACCGTCCTACCGCACCGACCAGGGACCATCCAGGGGTACCCCGGGGCGTGGCCGGGCGGTAGCGTGGGGCATGGCTGCAACGACCGGTGCCGTGTTCGTCGACCTCGACCGCACGCTGCTCCGGTCGGCCAGCGGGCCGGTGGTCCAGGCGGCCATGGTGGCCGAGGGCGTGGTCGGCGGCGGGCACCACCTGCCCGGGGACCGCCTCCTCTACAGCTTCTACAACCGGTTCGGCGAGTCGGTACCCTCCATCGCCCTGGCCCGGGCCGCCGCCGGCTACATGCGGGGCCGCTCGGCCGAGGCCACCCGCCGGGCCGGCAAACGGGCCGTCGAGCCCCTGACCGACCTGGTCCAGCCCTGGGCCCTCGAGGCGTTGCAGGCCCACCGGGCCGAGGGCCGGCCCATCGTCCTGGCCACCACCTCGCCCACGGACCTGGTATCGCCCCTGGCCGACGCCCTGGGTCTCGACGACGTGATCGCCACCCGCTACGCCGAGTCGGACGGTCGCTACACGGGGCGCCTCGACGGCGGGTTCGTCTGGGGACTGGGCAAGCGTGCCGCCGTGGGCCAGTGGGCCGCCGACCACCAGGTCGACCTGGCCGCATCCCATGCCTACACCGACAGTGTCTTCGACCTGCCGCTGCTCATGGCGGTGGGCCACCCCCATCCCCTCAATGCCGACCCGAGGCTGGTGGCGGTGGCGTTGGCCCGGCGGTGGCCGCTCGAGCACTGGGACCGCCCGCCGGGCATCCCCTCGGTGATCGGCTTCGAGCCCTACCACCTGGTCCGGCTGTTCTTCCGGCCCGAGGCCTTCCCCTATGCCCGCTTCGACCTCAGCGGGCTGGAGCACATCCCGGACGAGGGACCGGTGCTCCTGGCCACCAACCACCGGAGCTACTTCGACGTGGTGGCCATCGGACTGGTGGCGGCTCGCCTCCACCGGCCGGTGCGGTTCATGGCCAAGCAGGAGGTGTTCGACGCCCCGGTGGTCGGTCAACTGGCGCGCTCCCTCGGGGGCATCGCCGTGGCGCGGGGCACCGGTTCGACCGAGCCCATGCGGCAGGCCGCGGCCGCCCTGCGGGCCGGCGAGGTGGTCATCGTGCTCCCGCAGGGGACCATTCCCCGTGGTGAGGCGTTCTTCGACCCGGTGCTGCACGGGCACACCGGCGCGGCCCGCCTGGCTGCCGAGACCGGTGCCCCGGTGGTTCCCATCGGGCTGTGGGGGACCGAGCAGGTCTGGCCCCGGTCGTCGAAGGTCCCGAACATGACCACGCTGGCCCACCCGCCCCGGGTGACCGTCACCGTGGGCGAGCCGGTGGCCCTGGGCCTGGAGGACGCCGTGGCCGACACCACGGTGCTGATGGCCACCATCGCCGACCTCCTGCCCGACGAGTCCCGGGTGCCCCGCATCCCGACCGCCGAGGACCTGGCCCGCACCCGACCCTCGGCGTGATCACCCCGACCGACGCGTCGGCGCCGGCGCTCTCGGCGCGCGCCTCGTTGGCCGTCGGCGCTCTGAGGGTGACCAACTGGCTGTCCCGCTCGCTGGGCCGGGGCCGGGGGACGGTGGCCGGTGGCCGGGTGGGTCTGGCCGTCGATCCCACGCTTCTGGCCACGCTGGCCCGGGGACGGCGGGTGGCCCTGGTCACCGGCACCAACGGGAAGACCACCACCACGCGCCTGCTGGTGGCGGCCATCACCGGTCCCGGAGCGCCGGCCGTGGTCTCCAACGACACGGGCGCCAACATGCCCGCCGGCCATGTGGCGGCTCTCGCCGGGGCCCCGGCCGGGGCGAGTGCGGTCCTCGAGGTCGATGAGGGCTACCTCGCCCGCCTCATCGAGGAGACCTCGCCCCGTGTGGTGGTGCTGTTGAACCTCTCCCGTGACCAGCTCGACCGCATCTCCGAGGTGCGGATGATGGTGGAGCGGTGGCGGACCGCCCTCGGCCGTCTCCGATCCCCGGCCGACCCCGGGGACCCGGGAACGGTCGTGGTGGCCAACGCCGACGACCCCATGGTGGCGTGGGCGGCCATGGCCGCACCCGACGTGCGGTGGGTGGGGGCCGGCCAGGTGTGGCACCTCGATGCCGTGGGATGTCCCTCGTGTGGGGGCCGGATCGTCTTCGACGACGCCGGGGGCTGGGCCTGCGATCGCTGCAGCTTCGCCCGGCCCGAGCGGCAGGCCTGGCTGGAGGGCCCTGAACTGGTGCTGGCCGACGGCGGGAGGCTGACCGTTTCGTTGGGACTGCCGGGGCAGTTCAACCGGGCCAACGCCGCCATGGTGGCGTTGGCCGCTCCCGTCATGGGCGACGGCCCGGATGGGCGGACCCCTGCGCCCGCCACCGTCATCGGTGACGTGCTGGCCCGGGTGGCCAAGGTGGTCCAGGTGGCCGGCCGATTCTCCTCCATGGTCCGCCACGGCCGCCCCGTGCGCCTCCTGTTGGCCAAGAACCCGGCCGGATGGACGGCCATCTTCGACCTGTTGGACGAGGAGCCGGGCACCGGCCTGCCCGTGGTGCTGTCCATCAACGCCCGCACCGCCGACGGGTTCGACACCAGCTGGCTGTGGGACGTGCCCTTCGAGCGGCTGGCCGGCCGGCCCGTGGTGGCCACCGGTGAGCGGCGCCTCGACCTGG
>Ga0181534_10000518_pt1 | contig 26905 bp, 22 predicted proteins | sample PEATcosm2014_Bin_37_FD_119758 | JGI IMG/M metagenome (GOLD analysis project Ga0181534, IMG submission 119758) | Peatland microbial communities from MTU Mesocosm Facility, Houghton, MI, USA - PEATcosm2014_Bin17_10_metaG | ecosystem: Environmental > Terrestrial > Soil > Wetlands > Peat | place...
AACGGGTACTCCCACACCGCCCGACCAAAACCATCGGCGATCACGGCACCCGCCTGCCCCTTCGGCGCGCCGTAAGGGCTAACGAAGATCAGCCCGGGCGCGGTGCCCGGTCTGTTCACATCGACGGCGAAGATCGGAATCCGCAGATCTGGACGCGAGCGGAAATCAGGTGGGTGCGCGGCCGGCACCGAACCGAACTCATTCACCGCTTCCGCGAACAATCCGCGCGTCGCGCCGATCGTCGGGGCAGCACCACCAAACGCCGCCGCCGACCCGACCACGGCCGCTTTGCCGAGGAGCTGGCGACGGTTCAGAAGCTCGTCGTGGTCAGTCGCGTGCGCAGACAGACGTGCCAGCCTAGCGTTTGCCCGATGATAAAACTTCATAAAGTTGGTCAACTTTATCCGTAATACGCTAGGCTGCCTGCCACCGAGCGCATCGCTCGCCAACGCTGTCCGTGCGAGAGCGCGGTCAGATGCGAGGTTTACCTCGCCTCTCTCCTCCCTCACATACCAGCGGGGCGCCATCCGTCGCCCCGCTGGTAAGGGGACCTAAAGAAGTGGACGGACCGCACGCCGCTCGCGTCAGCCGCACCCTGTGCGGGCGCAGCCAACAGCACGCGCCCGAGCTAGACGAGAGCGGGGCGTCGGCGCTCGGAATCGATCTGCGGGATCGCGAAGTTCTGGTTGAAGACGTTGTCGGGGTCGTAGCGAGCCTTGAGCTCGCGCAGCCTGCTGAGCGTAGGTTCGGGGAAAGCGTCGTAAAGGCGCTCGGGGCGCAGGTCGGTCTCGAAGCTCGGGTAGAGCCCGTCGAGGTGCGTGCGCAGCTCATCCCAGTAGCCGTGAAAGTCACGGTCGGGCACGCCGTAGGCCAATGAGCTGATGTTGAAGTTCTGGTGGCGATGGGCATAGGCAGTGGCATTCGGCGCGATGTCGTTGACGGCGCCGCCGACGGAGCGGATCGAAAGCAGTGAACCGACTCCGCTGCGCAGACCGGAGGCGAGTCGCCGGCTGATCACCGGCGTGAAGTGCTCGGCAAACCCGTTGCTGATCAATGGCGGCGTCGAGCTGCCGCGGTGCTGGTTGCCGTGCGGCGGGATGAGCGCCGCGTAAGGAGCGAGCCCGGCCTGCTGGTCGATGACCGTCGCGATCCCCAAGAGCGGGGTCAGCGCGTCGACGGCGGCGTTGGTGTCCTCGCTGGCGTACACGCTCAATACGCGGGCCGAGCGGGCGCTGGCCGAGAGGAAACTGGTCAGCTCCCGAGGCGCCTCCTCGACGATCTGTCCCCAGCGCTCGAGGAGTTGGGCGAGGTCCCCGGCCTCGAAGGTCATGTCGGCAAAGACGACATCGCTCAATCGATACGCCTCGAGCTCGAACGCGGTGACGATGCCGAAGTTGGCGCCGGCGCCACGCAGCGCCCAGAACAGCTCTGCGTTGCGCTCGGCGCTCGCGCGCACCGTGGTGCCGTCGGCGAGCAGGATCTCAGCCGCGACGACGTGGTCGATCGTCAGTCCGTGTTTGCGAACGAGCAAGCCGATGCCGCCGGCGGTGGCGAGTCCGCCGACGCCGACATCACCGTAATCGCCGGAGCTCATCGCCAGTCCGTGGGGGGCGAGGGCCTGCGCCACATCACCCCAGCGTGCCCCCGGCCCGAGGCGGATGCGCCCGCTCTCGGCGTCGAGCACGACGATCTCGTTGAGCTTCCCGACGTCGATGACGATCCCGCCGTCGTTGGTCGAGCGGCCGCTGATGCCGTGCCCGCCGCTGCGGATCGAGAGCGGCACCTGCTGCTCCCGAGCAAACGCGAGCGCGTCGCCGAGCTGCTCTGCACGCTCGGGCGCCAGGACGAGCCCAGGTGAGCCAGCCCGAAAATAGGTCGAGCAGACCTTGCGATATCCCCGGTCGCCAGGCTCAATCGCCCCTACGCGCAGCGACGCCGGCAGCACCTCGTAGTCGATGCCCTCACGCCGGAGGGCTAGTGCTTTTGGGCTGCGCACCACCTCCCCGCTTGTCGTGCCGGCCCTGTCCCGCTCGGCTGCCACCGCCTCGCGGAGCGCCGGCGCGACCTCAGCGCCGTAGATCTCGATTGCCCGCGGCTCGTCGACCATCAGGATGAAGGTGCTGAAACCCCGCTCGAGCACGAACGGCAGCAGCTCCTCCACCCATTGTCCGGGAGGTCCCTTCAGGAAGCCTTGGTTGGTGGACCCAAATGTGCCCTGGATGTTGATCAGCCGCCTGACCTCACGGGCATCGCGACCGGCCGCGACCGCGGCCTCGTCGATGATCTCGTTGCCGCGATCGAGGTCCGCGAGCGTGAAGTACGGCAGCGACGGCAGCCAGCCATCGGCCTTCCGTCCGGTGAGGCCGAGCATGCGCGGCTTGACGGCCCCCAGCCAGATCGACACGTCGTGCGCCGGTTCCGGACCTGGCTTTGCGCCGTGTATCCGGTAGTGCTCGCCATCGAGGTTGACAGCGTGGCCTCCCGCCGGGTCCCAGATCGCGCGGATGATCTCGATCGCCTCCTCCAGAGCATCGACTCCCTGCCCCGGCGTCCGCCGCGGACCGCCCATCGCCTCGATTGCCTCCCAGAACGCTCCGGCACCGAGGCCGAGCTCGAACCGGCCGCCGGAGAGGAGGTCGAGGCTCGCCGCCGCCCGCGCGAGTACCGCCGGTGGGCGGAGCGGAAGGTTGATGACGTTACCCGACAGATGAACGGTCGTTGTCTTGGCGGCAACCCACGACAGCAGTGTCCACGTGTCGAGGAACGCCGGTTGGTAGGGATGGTCTTGGAACGTGACGAGATCGAGACCGGACTGCTCGGTCAGGCTTGCCAACTCGACGGCATCCTGCGGACGCTCGTTCGCAGGCGTGATGAACGTGCCGAAGCTGAGGTTATGTCCGTAGTCCGTCATTGCGTGTTCCCTCCTGTTTGCCTCGAACCAATTGCCGTCTCAAAGTGACTAGGAAAAAGATAGCAGCTTTTGGAATGCTAGAATAACGGCGTGCCGCCGGCCTCATCTCGCGCAGCCGTGACCGCTCAGGAGTGCATCCCCTCGGCGGCGCTCCTGGCGCGCGCGTTTCGATTCCTCGGCAAACGCTGGAACGCCGTCGTACTGGGCCACCTGAGTGCCGGCCCGGCGGGATTCCGCGAGTTGTCGCGCGCAATCGACGGAATCAGCGACTCGGTGCTCTCCGATCGGCTCGCCGACCTCGCCGCCGGCGGGCTGATCACGCGCATCGTCATCGAGGGGCCCCCGATGGCCTCCTCTTACGAGCTCACAGACCGCGGTCGTGCGCTCATGCCCGCGCTCGAGCAGATAGCCCTCTGGGCCCGAGAGAATCTGCCCGAGCACGGCTCCTGAAGCCCGTTCGAAGCCGCGTTCCTCGCGACCGCTGACGCTTACACGGGAACCCGTCCGGACTGGGTGCGCGGCTCAACAGCGCGAGCGTCCCGGGGACGGGCGTACCGCCGCCGTCGTATGGTGTTGGCACCTGGTCAACACGTCGAGGGGTTCGTCACGATGTCGCAATACATCCCGGCTGCGGGCCGCTACGAGTTGATGCAGTATCGGCGGTGTGGCCGCAGCGGCCTACTGTTGCCGGAGTTGTCGCTCGGGTTGTGGCACAACTTCGGTGACGAGGCGCCCTTCGAGACTCAGCGTTCTATTGTGCGCCGCGCCTTCGACCTCGGGATCACGCACTTCGACCTCGCAAACAACTATGGGCCGCCGTACGGGAGTGCGGAGACGAACTTCGGATCGCTCCTGCGCACGGACCTCAAGTCCCTGCGCGACGAGCTGATCGTTTCCACCAAGGCGGGTTGGGACATGTGGCCCGGGCCCTACGGTGACCACGGGTCACGCAAGTACCTGATGGCGAGCCTCGATCAGAGCCTGCGTCGCCTGGGCCTCGACTACGTCGACATTTTCTACCACCACCGTTTCGACCCGGACACCCCGCTCGAAGAGACGCTTGGTGCGCTCGATGCCGCGGTGCGTCAGGGCAAAGCGCTCTACGTTGGGGTGTCCTCCTACTCCGATCAGCGGACCACCGAGGCGATCGAGATCCTGCGCGCGCTGGGCACGCCGCTGCTGATCCACCAGCCCTCGTATTCGATGTTCAACCGTTGGATCGAAGATCGGCTGCTCGATGTCCTCGAAAACGAAGGCGTCGGTTGCATCGGCTTCTCACCGCTCGCCCAGGGCCTGCTGACCGATCGCTACCTCGACGGGATCCCCGAAGGATCCCGCGCCGCGCGCGGCGGCTCGTTGTCGCGCGACATGCTGAGCACTGAGAACCTCGATCATGTGCGCGCCCTCCGCACTATCGCCGAGGGCCGGGGTCAGCGGGTCTCCCAACTCGCCCTGGCGTGGGCACTGCGCGACCCTCGGGTCACCTCGGTTCTGATAGGGGCGAGCAGCGTCGCCCAGCTGGAGGAAAACGTAGCTGCCCTCGACAACCTCAGCTTCTCGAGCGAAGAGCTCGACGCGATCGACGAGCATGCCGTCGACGTCGGGATCGACCTCTGGCGCGGGCCGGCCACCAGCTGACGACGAGTCGAGGCGGCGTATCCGGATCGGTCACAGCTCCCTGACGTGCGGGCGTGCAGGCGCCCCGGCGAGACTGCCCGGGGTGCCCGCCGCTCGGGTTCCTCGCTCGGCCCCACCTAGTAACCGGGCGGCGCGGCGGATGCGAGGTTTCCTAGGGAGAGAGAGGGAAGACCCTAGGAAGCTTGAATTTTCCTTGCAGGTGCCAGTCGCCGGTGAAGCCGTTGAACGGTCCGCCGCTGACCAGGCTCTTCCACGTCAGGACGTACTTGCGCGTCTCGACGTTGTAGGTCCCCTTGACCGCGCTGCTCCCCTGCGGGAAGGTCTGGTTGTTCCACTCGGCCGTGAAGCCGGTCAGCTGGCCGCTCAGCTTTCCGTTCTTGACAGAGATGCTGGGCGCCGTGCCGACGGTGGCGAGGCCGAAGTTGATCCCGGTGAAGCTGGCCGGGGTGATGATGAGGTTTGCGAGGGAGTTGCCCTGCGCATCGAACGCCGGGGACGGCGCCGGTTGCAGCTTGCCGGTCTCGATGCCACCGTCCTCGCCAGCCGTGACCGGTGTATAGGTCTTGTCGCTGTCGGTCGAGTACGGGTTGGAGAAGTAGCCGCCGCCCGCGGCGGCTGGTTGGAGCATGCGGAAGTACGATCCTGCGCCCAGCTCGAACGTGCCCTTCAGCTTTTTCGCTCTTGCCGCCGTGGCGGCGGCCGGGGCGGCCGCGACCGCCAGTACTGCGATGGCGACGAGCCCGACGCCGAGGCGCCGCGAGGGTCGACTGGTCATGTGACTCCTTCAGTTATGGGATGGGGAATGTCTGTGGAAGCGGCGCCGTCCGTGTCGCGCGAGCGCCTCGGAACGGCGGCTAGCCCCAAGCCGGCGACGAGCAGCCCGGGGAGCACGAAGAACCAAGGGAACAGCGCGAACGGCGGGAGCGCCGCGACGGCGTCGTAATTGACGACGTTGTTGCTCATTGCGCCGATCAGAGGCGTCATGTCGTTGAGGATGTGAATCCAGTCCCCGTCGAACCGCGTGAGTCCGGGGTAGCTGGCTGAGATCTCGGTGGCGCTCAGGCCTGCCCGCCGGAGCGCCGGTATCAGCTCGAGCTGCACGGCTCCCTGCCCAGCGGCGATGTCGCTGAAGTAACCCTGGATGCGCGCGACACGGGCGCGCGTCTCGATCGGCTTGAACGCCGTCATCATGCGTCCGCCGTCGGGCGCACGCGAGAACATCTGGAACACGGCTGGGGCGAGCACGAGCGCCACACCGAGCGCAGCCAGCGCCCAGGACAGGCGACGCCACCAAGCCGGGCAGGTGAGCCCGAGAGCGATCAGCGCGAGGATGATCACCCCGGGCGCGACGAAGAACCATGGGAACAGCGTGAAGCTCGGCAGCGCAGCGACGGCGTCGTAGTTGCCGAGGTTGTGCTGGATCGTGTCGATCATCTCGGTCATATCCGGGTAGATCCCGCGCCACTTCTGCTCGAAGGTGGCGAAGCTCGGGTATGCCGCCGCGAGACGCGGTTGAGCGCTGCCCGCCGGCGTTCCGAACAGCCGCTCCGCGACCTGTGGGGCGTCCTTGACCGCAGCGCCGATGGCGCTCATGTCGGCGTGGTAGCCGTCCAGGCGGCTGCTCGTCATGAACGGTGCAAACGCGTCGATCATCTGAGCGCCCTTCGGAGCGCGACTGAACACGTCGAACACGACGGGCATCGCGACGAGCGCGAGACCGATCACTGCGAGGGCGACGGCCGCCCAACGCCTCGGCGTCCCAGCGCGCATCGTTCAGGCACTGCCCGACGTCTTGAGAGCGATGTTGTTGCAGCGCTCGCAGACCTCGGCAGGGATCACGCCGAAGCGCATCAGCAGGGCAAACGCCTTGCATCCGAGGCACAGGCCGAACACGGATTCGAGGGTGGCGGCGACGATCAGCAGCCCGAGCAAAGCGTACGCGGCGGTGTGCAGATCGAGCGCGAGCGCAAGCACGGCCGCCGTCCCGGAGAATGCGACGCCGATTGCTTGGGCGAAGCGCTTTGGCGGACCGGCAACCGGGCGCTCCGCCAAATGCAGGCGAGGCGTGACGACGCGCGTCACGAACTGGCCGAGCGGACTCAGCGTGGGGCCGGTGAGCACGCGGGCAACGAAGCCGTAGGCGATCACCGCGGTCAGCCACGGCTGGTCGAAGACGATCGCTACCACGCTCATCAGCGCGACGCCGCCGGCGACGAGTCGAGCCGACACCTCGTTTACGGGGTTCGGGAACGAGAAGGCCCGCGCCACCCACCCGCCGGGCTTGGACACGCCAGCCGTCTCAGGTCTCGTCGTGATCGTCATGTCCGCGTTCTCGTCACCCATCGCCCCGCAGTCGAGCGCCGCTCGCAGTGTCAGCGCCCCAAAACAGGTCAAAGCGCACTTTGTCAATCAATCTACTCGACAATATAGCTTCGGTGCAAATTCAGCGGCCTCGGCAGCACCGGCGAGAACGCGCGGCTCGTGCTCAGCAGCGGGCGTACATCGTGAAGTCTTTATTCGCGGTGACGACGCGGAAGTGACGGCGCTCAAACGACGCGACCGGGTGGGTGATGTCCTGGAAGAAGTCGCCGGCGATGCCGCGGGTTGCCTCAATGACGACGCCGCTATCTGGGATGCCGGTGTCGAGGACGGTCAGTGAGGCGGGATCGCGGTGCAGATCGAATGCGAGGATCGGCACGATCCGCCAGTCTGCGACGAGCGGTGAGCAGGTGCGGAGTAGGGAGCGGATCGGCGCGGGCGCAACGAGCCTGGCGAGTTGTCGCTCGGCGGTCGTCTGATCGGCGAGGTTGTCGCGAGCGAGGCGGATCTTGCCGAAGCTCGCCGGGACTGGGGCGAGTGCGGACGCGGCGATAGCCATCGCGGCGATCCCCCAGGCCCATTTGTAAGGGCTCGAGCCCAATCGCCACCAGCCGACGACGAAGTACGCGAAGAAGATCGCGGTGAAGCAGAGCAACGGGAGCGCGTAGCGCTCGTTCAGCGGCAGCGTCGCGGCGCCGAGCCCGATGAAGCAGGCGGCGCTGAGCAGGAGCGCCGGCGCCAGGACGACCGGTAGCTGCCGCGTGCGAACGTTGATCAGCGCTCCACACGCGGCGCCGACCAATACCGGCGTGCCGAGGTTGTCGGTGAATGCTCCAAGGAGTGCCGCCGGTGCCTCTGCGAGGCCGGTCGGGCGCTTGCTGGCGATTGTGGCGTGCTGGGTGTAGGTGAGCGAGTAGAGCGGATTGCCGGTCAGCACCAGGTCGGTGGCCATCCACAGGAGCGGGGCGCTCGCGGCCAGCAGTGCAAAGCGCACGCGGCCTGACGGGCTCGCAGTCGGCGCCAGGTAGCACCAGTAGGCGGCTGACAGGACCCAGGCCTCGGGCCGGAACAACCCGGCGAACGCGAGCAGCAGCAGGGGGCCGCGCCCGCGTCGCGGTGACGCAGCCTCGAGCGCTATTGCCGCCAGGACGGCAGCGGCGGCCGGGAGGTCCGAGGCGGTGGCCTGGCCGAGCGTCGCAACCACGATCGGCGCGCTTGCGCCGAGCGTCAGCGCCGCGACCACGCCGAGCGCATTGAGCCGCATGGCACGACCAAGCGCGATCAACGCGACCACGCCGCAGCCGGCTGCGAGGTAGACGATCGCCCGCATCGCGGTGAGCGCGCCGGTGCCAAAAGCGGCCGCGAGGGCGCCGACGAGGATCGAGGCGGGGTGTGGAGTCGAGGCGCCCCACAGGTGAACGTTTGGGACGCTGCCGTCGATCAGCTCGCGCCCCCATAGCAGGGCGAAGGAGACGTCGTAGAGGTTCAGCGGCGTCTCGGGGAAGCAGGCCAAGAGAGCGACCGCGATGAACAGCGCACCCGCAACGCAAGCTGCCCGAGCCGTTAGCCGCGTCCGGACGGCCACGCCGGGGTCGAGCGTATCCATATTGACGATCAAAGCGGTCGATAAACTACACAAATCCCAGCGCCGCCGACTGGTGACAAGACTCCGGGGCGTGGGCCCGGGCGTGCTCCATCGAGATCCTCGAAACATCGCCGAGCACGTCGCCGGGGCGCTGGGTTGGACGCCGACTCGTTGAGCGCTGCTCACTGACGCGCGCACCCAGGCATCGGCTTTTCCGGCCTACTGCTCGCCCGGTGGCCGGCGCCAGGCGAGCACCACTCCGTCGGTGCCGGGATCAGGTTCTCGCCCGCCCTGCGGAGCGTTCGTACGGGATCTGTTCACCCGCCTCGATCGCGACGTCGAGCTCGTTCCCTGCCGGCGGGAGCGGGCAGATCGCGAAGTCCGTGTAGGCGCAGTTCTTGTTGTAGGCCCGGTTGAAGTCCAACTCGACCTTGTCGCCCGCTTCGGGCAGGCGCACCAGCAGTTCCCGCTGCGCCGGGTAGGTCGTCACGCCCGAGGTGCGGTCGCGGAACAGCAACGCGACGTGTCCAGGCGCGCCCCATGCCGGAGTGGCGATGAGCCGGTGGAGCCGGCCTTCCAGCTCGAACTCGATCTCGCCCGGCGCGTCCACCGCGCCGCCGAGCCGCTCCTGAACGGAGCCGATCTCGGTCCGGCGGGGCGGGTCGTAGGGGATCCAGCTGCCCTCGATCAGCCAGCGGGGATCCGGCGGGTAGGCCGGCGTCCCCGCGTATCCCCTTCGCAGGCGCGCTTGCGGATCGTGCGGCCGGATGAGGTCCCACCCAGCTGCGTGCATCGCCTGGATCGCGACAGGCCCGCTCTGGAACCAGCGTTGCGGCTTGCCGGCGAGAGGCCCGAGCGCGACCCGTCCGGTCAGCGGGACGTCGCCATCGAGCAGCTCCTCACCGTCGGTGAGCTCGACGACCGGTCCGTCGGCGGCCGAGGTCGACCAGCGGCCTGGAATCCCAGCGATCGACACAGCCTCCTCGGTCAGGAAGTTGATGCTCGTGATCGCCAGGATTGCGCGGGGATCCGTGAGCTGCCGGTCTCGCTCCGCGCGCCACGCCGCCCAATCGGCAACGAACGTATCGACGCTCACGGCGCTCATCGGACGGGGCTCCAGCCGATCTCGGGCGCCACGTACTGCGCGATGTTCTCGAGGATCTCGATGCATTCGCGATGATTGAAGCCTGGGGGTAGGAAGATCATGACCTCATCCGCCTCAGCGATCGCTACGTCGTTGTTGAGGTATTCGACGATCTCGGCGGGCTCGCCCACCTCCACCGGGCTCATCAGCATGCTCGGCGGCTTGTAGCCCGGGGGCATGGGAAATGTCGAGTTCGGGGGGAGAGCACCCGGCGGCCGAGAGGCAGAGAAGCCCTCTCTCGCGCGCAGCTCTCCGTAGCCCTGATACAGCTTGCGCTGGCGATCGTTGAGCGCGGGGAAGAACGTTCGGGCGGCCGAAACACGTGGCGGCCTGTCCGTCCGGGTCCATGCTGCGCGGTGCGCGCGGATCTTCTCACGTTGCGCTTCGTCGAAGGGCAGGCCGATGTCCGGCGCAACCGCCGACATCAGCAGGTCGAGGCCCTGCTCACCCGCGTGGGCCGCCCTTGGCACACTGGCCGGCCCGTACCAGATGCGATCACGCAGCGTCGGACTGTGAGGGCGCACGTAGTAGTCGACGCCAGCCGGCGAGGTGGCCAGCACCGTCTTGTCGATCGCCGCGATGAGGCGATCAACGCGCTGCCCTGACGCTTCCTTCCACCCAGCGTCGTCTTGGCCGAAGACCGGGCCGAACAGGGGGATGCCTCTTCCGATCCCCAGCTGGAGGCGGCTGTCCGAGAGCAGATCAACCGTCGCAGCGTCCTCGGCCAGACGGATCGGTTCCTCATACCCGAGGGTGATGACCGCGGTGCCGAGTTTGATTCGCGACGTCCGCTCCGCGGCGGCCGCGAGCAGCGTCAGCGGTGAGGACAGATAGTTGTCGAAATGGCGGTTACGAACCCAGCCGCTGTCGTACCCGAGCTCCTCAGCGATGCTGAACAGCTCCACGGCCTCCTTCAGCCCCTGCCCGGCTCCGCCGGGCGCGGATTCGGTGAACGGGACGTTATTGAGGAACGCGAGCTTGAGTTGTTTCGTCGTGTTGGCTTCGGTGGTTGGGTTGAGTTCTTGAGTGGTAGACACAGTTACCGTCCGTTCACATAGGCAGCAGAGAGCACATCGGAGACATGGCGGGTTTGCGGGGGCTCGCCAAGGCGGTGCGAGGCTCCGAGCACGCGCTGAAGCCGCTCGTTGAGCGGAGCCGTGAGACCGTGTTGGCGGGCGATGAGCACGATCTCGCCGTTGAGGAAGTCGACCTCGCTGCTGGCGCCCCGGGCGAAGCTCTGCCACGTCGAGCGGCGCGGCGCCCGTGAGTCCGTGAAGGAGGCGAGACCCAACGCGGCTCCGAGGTCGACGTCGAGTCCTTCCGGAAACTCGCTGGCGATTCCCGCGTCTCGGTAGACCGTCTGCGCCTCCTCGACAAGGGCACTGCTCAGCGCCGCCTTTTCTTCGGGCGTGCCCTCGAGAACGTCGACGCCGTTCAGGATGTTGTGCAGCAGCTTCAGCGACTTCGTCAGCGTGATGTCGTCGTAGGACTTGGCGAGGTAGCCGGCCGCGGTGAAGTCGGCGACGAGCCGCTCGACGAGCTCGGCGTCCTCCGCGAGACGAGCGGGAAGCGCGCCGACCTGGAAGAAGCCGGCCTTCGGCGCAGTCAACGAAACGATGTGGCCAGGCTCGAGGAAACCGGCAGGCTCGACGGTACCGACCGAGATCGTGCGGGCGAAGCGCCGCAACGCGATCCGTTCACTGGCAATCCCGTTCTGCAGCACGACCAGCGGCAGGTCGGCCGAGAGCTCACCGGGCTCGACTCCGGTCGACGCATCGACCGGGAGCCACGCCCAGTCATCGAGCGCCTTGTCGGCATCCTGTGTCTTGGTTGCCAACACGAGGATGTCGTCGGAGGTCAGCGCAAGCTCGTCAGGGCCACCGACCACGGTGACCGGAACCTCCTCGATCGCGTCGAGCCTGTGGACGGCGAGCGGACCGCTCCGCAACGCCTCGAGCTGAGCACCGCGAGCGACAAGGACAGCGGGGATGCCGGACAGGGTCAGCTGCGCAGCGAGGTGTGAGCCGATTGCGCCCGCCCCGATGATGATGTAACGCGTGGACACGATTAATTCACCTCTGGTTGGAGACGATCAGGACAGGCGTGGCTTGCTTGGGAGGTGGGGATCCACCCGGCCCAAGGGCCGGGTGGATCCCCAGGACACAGCGGCGGATAGCCACGTGCTGCGCCCATCTCTCATTGCTGCAACCGACACTCATCGAGGGCTCAGCCCTTCTTCGGGAGTCCGTTCGCGGGCGTGCCAGGGAGCGCCTTCGGGAACACGCTCGTATCCGCCAGCGGCTGGAGCTTGACGTCTTCCGTCAGCGCACCGTCCTTGTAGAACAGGTCATTGACTTGCTGCGACGGCTTGATGAACTTCGCCGTGGGCGGCTCGAGATAGCCGAGCTCGTCGCCGACGAGAGTGTTTGCCGTGGCGAGTGGAAGACCGCCATCGTCCGTCGCGATGTCCTGTGCGTAGGTGGCCTTGTTCGCGATCGCCCACGCGTCTGCTTCGGCGAGCCGGTGCAGGAAGTCGGCGATCGCCGCCTTCTTCGCTGGATCCGCGAGGGCGGCGGGAGAGGCGTAAGCAAGACCGTTGCCACTCGAGGTCCCGGCTGCGGCATTACCGGTCACCAGTGCGCGGCCGCCGTAGCTGAGCGCGTCGAGCGGGTACAGGCCGGTGGTGGCCCAGATCTGGATCTGGTCGGAGGCAAACGCCGCCAGGCCAGCCGGATAAAGGACATACTCGGTGTGGATCGCCGACCACGGGATGTGAGCCTTGTGCAGCACATCGGCGAGCACTTCCTCCGCGTTCCCACCTGGCGCGGTGGACAGCACGATCGTCTTACCGCGCAGCTGAGACACCTTCTTGATACCTGAGTTCCCCTGCACGACGATCGAGCTAATGGCGCCATCGCTTCTTCCCACGGCGATGATCTTGACGTTCAGGCCTCCCTGGATCGCCTCGCTGAGGGTGCAATCACCCGTAAATCCAAAGTCGGTCGCGCCGGCAGCCTGCGCCTGGAGTTGTGTCGCGCCACTCTGGAACTCCACCCAGTTGATCGTGTAGGGAGTGCCGGCGAACGCGCCCGAGGCCTTGGCGAGATTCTGCAGGCCGTTCACCTCATCGCCGACGTTGAGTGTTACGCCAGAGAGGTCAGGTGTGCTGCTGCTCGCCGCGCTGCTTGCGGGAGCCGCACTACCGGCGATTGTCCCCGCGACTGCTGCAGCGATAGAGAGAGGCAGAGCGAATCTCCTGAGCAGCAGACGAACATGGATGGATTTCATATATCGAGCTTCCTTTCGTGTGTTGTCGGAGCAATCAGCCGATTACGCCGATTCATGGGGGCTGCTATGCCGGCCCGGTAAGGCCAACGCCCAGCCAGGCAAGTAATTGGGTACGCAACGCGACGAACTCCGGGTGCCCCACGTCGCGTGGGCGTGGGAGCTCCACGCGCACTTCGTGCGCAATGCCGCCACCGTCCATCACAAGGACCCGGTCGGCGACGATCAAGGACTCCTCGACGTCGTGGGTCACGAGCAGCACCGCACAACCGTGGCGCTGCCACAGCTCGGCGACGAGATGCTGCGCCTTGATCCGAGTCAGCGCATCGAGCGCTCCGAACGGCTCGTCGAGCAGCAGCAGGTCGGGGTCACGGACGAGCGCGCGTGCCAGCGATACCCGTTGGGCTTCCCCCCCGGAGAGCGTCTTCGGCCATGCGGTCGCGTATTCGTCCAAGCCGACCTCGCTGAGGTAGCTGCTCGCGAGCTGTCGATCCGGGCGCCCCGGAAGACCGAGGACGACGTTGCGCCACACGCGCTTCCACGGCATCAACCGCGGTGACTGGAACGCCACGCCGATACGCCGGGGGACAGCGACGTGTCCCTCAATGTTTCGATCGAGCCCGGCGAGGATCCGCAGTAGCGTGCTCTTGCCGCATCCGCTGTGGCCGAGCAATGCGACAAACTCACCGGCCCGGATGTCGACGTCCAGCCCGTCGATCACTCGACGATCGCCAAACGCACGGACGAGACCTCGTACATAGACCGCGGTGTCCGCCGCAGACGCACCCGCGACGCCCGTCGTCTCGACGCCCGTTGCCTCCGTAGCTGCGGCGAGGGCGCTCATGTCCCCTCGTAGGACGTTCGCCACGGAAGCAGGTACCGGATCAACAGCCGCACGATCAGATCGGTCGTGAGCCCGAGGATCGCGTAGACGACGAGGCAGAGGATGATCACGTTGGTCTCGAAGTAGTTCTCGGCGTTGTTCATCAGATAGCCGATCCCGTTAGAGGCGTTGATCTGCTCGGCGAAGACCAGGGCCAGCCAGGCGATTCCCAGCGAGTAGCGCAGACCGACGAGCGCCCCGGGCAGCGCCCCGGGCAGCACGACATGTCGAATCAGTCCCCAGCGGCCGAGGCCCAAGGATGTGCCGGTTTCGACGAGCCCGGCGTCGACGTTGCGAATGCCGGCGTAGGTGTTGATGTAGAGCGGAAACGTCACGCCGAGTGCCACGAGCGCGATCTTCGGACGCTCGCCGATGCCGAACCAGACCACGAACAGCGGAATCAGTCCGACCCACGGAACCGTGCGCAGCATTCCCATCGTGGCGTCAACGAGATCCTCGCCGAGCCGAAACAGCCCGGCGAGGAGCGCGAGCGTGATGGCGATCACGCCACCGATCAGAAATCCCCACAGCACGCGCTGCAACGAGGCCCAGATTGCCGAGATCAGCGTCCCGTCGACGATGAGGTGCCAACCCGCGCTTGCCACAGACTGCGGCGGGGCCAGGGCCACCTTCGACAGCACGCCCGTCTTGGTGAACAGCCACCACAGGAAGAGAAAGACGAGTGGGCCGAACATTCGGCGCACGCCGCGCGGTAGACGTACGCGTCCGCGCGCACGCAGCGGCTGGACGGTGATGAGGCCGGCGGCACGATTCGCCAGCTCTCCGCCTCCGATGGTTTCGGCGGCGAGGTCCGGCTGACCAAGAACCATCAACTCTGGCGCGGTCCCCCTGGCCCGAGACCGGGGCAGCCGGCTCCAACCGCGTCGCAACGGGGTGCCCTGGGATCCCCCAGCCACTCAGACCACGACCTCGCGCTCAGCGCGGCGACGACGTCCGCATTCTGCAGCGCCGCGACCGCATTCGGCGCGGCGAGCCCCGCGCCACAAGGCGCTCGGGAGGATCGTCCAACTCATGACGACTATGTTACTCGAAATAGTCGTGAATAGGTGTTGCAGCCCACGACAAGGCGTTTATCCGCCTCTGCGGCACTCCCCCGGTGAGTTCCCCGGCGCGATGCTCATAGAGCTGGGCTCCAGCCGAGCTTCGGCGCGACGTGCTGCGCGATGTTCTCGAGGATCTCGATGTAGTCCCTGTGGCTGAAGCCAGGCGGGAGAAAGATCATGAGCTCGCCAGCCTCTGCGAGCGCGACGTCGCTGTGCAGGTACTCAACGACCTCGGCGGGCTCACCCACGACGACCGGGCTCATCATCAGTGAAGGGAGGGTTGACGGCATCGGGCTTGCGAGGGCACCGGGCGGACGGGATGCGGCCGGTCCTTCGCTCGCGCGGAGATCGGCGTAGCCCTGGTAGAGGGTGCGCTGGCGGTCGTTCAGTGCCGGGAAGAACAGGCGCGCGGCCGACACCCGCGGCGCGCGATCGGTCCGCGTCCAGGCCGCGCGGTGCGCCCGGATCTGCGCCAGCTGACCCTCGTCGAAGCGCAGCCCGATATCCGGCCCGATCGCCGAAAGCAGCAGGTCGAGGCCCCGCTCGCCGGTTCGCGTAGCCGTCGGCACACTCGCAGGCCCGTACCAGACTCGGTCGAGGAGCGTGGGGCTGTGCGGACGCACGGAATAGGACTCGCCGCTCGGCGACGTGTCGAGCACCTTGCCGGCCAACGCGTCGAGGAAGTCGCGAACGCGCTCCTGGGACGCCTCCTGCCAGGGACGACTGTCGTGGCCGAAGATGTGCTCGAACGTCCGCGGGATTCCGCCGGCGATGCCGAGCTCGAGGCGCTGATCGACGAGCAGGTCCACGGTTGCCGCGTCCTCGGCGAGGCGGATCGGGTTCTCGTAGCCGACCGGGATGATCGCCGTCCCAAGCCTGATGCGCGTGGTGTGCTGCGCGGCAACGGCGAGCAGCGTCAACGGCGAGGAGAGGTAGTTGTCGAAGTGGCGATTGCGAACCCAACCCTTGTCGTAGCCGAGCTCCTCCGCGATGCGGAACAGCTCCACTGCGTCCTTGAGCCCCTGCGCCGCTCCGCCCGGCGCCGACTCGCTGAACGGGACGTTGTTGAGAAACCCGAGCTCGAGGTTCCTCACGGCCGGCGTGGGCCTGGCCGGCTCGGTCTGGGTGAGCGTCACGATCGGTCCTCCGTTCGAGTGGGTCCGCTGAATAGGTCGCTGAGTGCTCCCGCGTCAGGGCGCTCCGCGGAGTTGCTCATCGCCGCCGCCGGGCCGACATCGCTGACGCCCGTGACTCCGCATCCGCCGCGGCGCCTTCGCGCTCGTCGCCTCATCGGGGACGATCCCCCCAGAGTGGCGGGTGCTCCCACCAGAGCGGACGCGACCGCCATCACGTGATCGGTTCCGGAACGCCAGCGGCGAGCGCGCCGATGGCGACCGGACGCTTCGGGTCCGCCGACCACGCCGACCACGAGCCCGGGAACAGAGCCGCGTCGATGCCGGCGATCTCAAGCGTGGCGATCAGATGGGCAGCAGTCACACCAGAGCCGCAGTAGGCGCCCACCGGCACGCTACCGTCGACGCCGAGCTCTGCGAAGCGCGCACGCAGCTCGGCGGCGGTGAGAAACCGCCCGGAGGCGTCGAGGCTCTCCGACGTTGGTGCGTTCAGCGCACCGGGTATATGGCCGGCCCTCGGGTCGACCGGTTCGTGCTCACCGAGATAGCGCTCCTGAGCCCGGGCGTCCAGCAGCACTCCCTCGTGCGCCAACTCGGCGGCCGCATCGGCACCCAGCACGGCGAGATGACCGACGTCAAGCGACACGGCTCCGCTGCGCGCCGGAGACTGGCCCTGTTCCACAGGCAAACCTGATTTCACCCACGCTGCCCACGACCCGTTCAGGATGCGGACGTCTTCCACCCCCGCCCAGCGAAGCAGCCACCAGGCGCGTGCCGCGGAGAGCCCACCGTTGTCGTCGTAGACGACAACGGTCTGGTCGTCGTTCAGCCCCCAGCCGCGAGCTGCTCGCTCGAGGTCGCTCGGCTCGGGCAGCGGATGGCGCCCGCCCGCTTTCGAGGGCGGCGCGGCGAGCTCCGTATCGAGATCCACGTACACCGCAGCCGGGACGTGGCCAGCCTCGTAGTGGAGACGCCCATCCGGGTCGCCGAGCTTCCAGCGGACGTCGAGAACCGCAGGCGGCTCGGCGCTGGCGAGCAACCGCTCTAGCTCGAGCGGCTCAATCAGCACGCCGGCGCCACTCACCTGCCTCACGAGACCCGCCTCATGGTCAGCGCACCATTGCCACCCGCGGCCGACGCAGTCACGCTCAAGCCCCCGCGGCCAGCTCGATGCCATACGCGGGCAGATCGCTCACGCCGCCGCCGGCGACACGCACCACCGGTGCCGCACCGGCGCGGCGCAGGAGGCTCGCTGCGAGGCCGGCGCGACTCCCGGCGGCGCAGGCGACAGCGAGCACACGTCGTCCTCGCGGCAGCGGCGTTTCGCGGCCGTCACCGAGTCGGGACAGCGGCAGATGGTGCGAGCCAGGGACGTGGGCTTCGCGCCACTCGTGTTCGTCGCGCACGTCAATCAGCTCAGCGGAGTGATCGCGCAATGCCCCGGCGAGGGTCGCGATGTCCCACGGCTGGGTGCTCACGACCGGCAACCCGGCGCTCCGCCAGCCTTCCGGCTCGGCAATCGCGACGCCAACCACACGCGTAAGGCCAACGGCCTGGAGCGTTTTTGCCATCGCCTGCGCGGTCGCTATCTCGTCGGCCACGATTGCGATGTCTTCCTCGACGCCGATCGCCCAGCCGGCACGAGTGCCGATCGCCGCAGAACTGGCGGATAGGTTGACCGCCGTCGCGATGTGCGCTTCCTCGTAGGCGGCAGCACCGCGAACATCAAGCAGCGTCGCTCCGCCGCTGATCAGCGCCGCCAGCGCCTCGGGCGCCAGCAGCGGCGCAACCGGTGGCGCGTGCTCGGCCCCGCGCCGGTTGACCTCAACGATATGGCCGAGGTTCGGTGGCCGCGCCGGCAGGTTCGCGAGCAGCGCCGTGACGAACGCATCCTCGTCGCGTTCGATCAGCGAGTTGTGGCGGCGCTCGAAGCCGATCGTCGAGCTCGTCTTACGACTCAGCCCGGGGCCGCCGCACAACGAGCCACCGACATGCGCCGGCCAAACCTCGACGTGGTCACCAAGCGCGAGTAATTCCCGCAGGCTCCCGCGAAGTTGCCGAGCCCCCACATCAGGCGCCACCGCAAGATCGGGGCGCGCAAGATCGCCGACGAGCAGCGAATCTCCACTCAAGACAAGCCATGGCTCGCTCGACCGTGAGCGGTCGCTGACCGCGAGCGCCAGATGCTCCGGGCGGTGTCCGGGTGTTGCGAGCGCACGCACGCACAAGGACCCGACCACGAGCTCTGTCCCTGCCACGAGATCGCCCTCAGCAAAATCTTCGGCCCGCGCGGGCCGGTGCGGCGCCGCACCGGTCAGCGAAGCAAGCCGCGCACGACCGGAAACGTGGTCCGCATGATCGTGGGTATCGACCACATGCCTGATCCGAATCCCCTCGTTCGCGGCGATGTCCAAATAGACGTCCACATCCCAGCGAGGATCGACGACAATCGCCTCGCCGGCGTCAGCAAGTAGGTAAGACGCACACCCCAGGTCCTCGTTCAGCACCTGCCGGAAGAGCATCAACGCTCCTTATTGTGGATATAGCTAATCAACAGAATAGACAAAGTAGACTTTGTTCTGCCGTCCTGCAAGGACCTGAAAACCGGTCTGGATTCGGGCCATTTCGACCAGTTCTGGTTTGAGCGGCGGGGCGCCTTGAGGTCACGGGCCCCGGCGCTGGCTGGTCAATGGCGCGCCAGGCGCTCGCCTGCCGGTGGGCGACGAGCGAGTACAGTGCGGATACCGCTGCTCATGGTCCATCCTCCGATTGCAGGCATCGTCGGCGGCACGCCGCTCGCTGACTCCTGAGATGGCGAAGCGGGACGCGGCGGTAAAGGTCGCGACGCCCACGCCGGCGAGCGCACTGGTGTGGCGCCCGGCGTTGGTCGATCGCCTCGAGAATGCGGCCACGGGCCCAGTGACCGTGGTGTCTGCTCCCGCGGGCAGCGGCAAGACGGTGCTCGTACGCTCGTGGCTCGAGAGCCGCGGGGCGGCTGCGCACGCGGCCTGGGTATCGGTCGAGCGCGGCGAGCGCGACGCGCAGCGGTTCTGGGATCAGCTCTTCGCCAAGGTGCGCGCCGCGACCTCCGCCGGAGCGAGGCCCGAGGCGCGTGCGCCGTCCCCGAACTTCGACGCCGACGCGGCGGTCGACAGCCTGCTCACAGCGCTCGCCGCGCTCGAGGATCGCTTGGTCCTCGTGATCGACGACGTGCACGAGATCGCTGACCGCGACATCCTCGCGCAGCTCACACGCTTCCTCGACCAGCTCCCGAGCGCGCTTCACGTTGTGCTGATCTCGCGCCGTGACCCTCAGCTCGGACTGCACCGGCGACGGCTTCAGGGGGGCCTCGCGGAGATCCGCAGCGAGCAGCTTCGATTCACGCTCGAGGAGGCTCGGCAAATGCTCGGTGCGCTTGGAATCGAGCTCTCCGACGACGGACTTCGGCTGCTGCACGAGCGCACCGAGGGGTGGGTCGCGGGGCTGCGCCTGGCGGCGCTCTCACTGGCGGCGCACTCCGATCCGGAGCGTTTCGTCGTTGATTTCTCGGGGAGCGACCGGACCGTCGCCGAGTACCTGCTGGCCGAGGTGCTGGACAGCCAGCCTGCGGAGATCCGGCGCCTGCTCGTCCGCGCATCGCTGCTCGAGCGCTTCAACGGTGCGCTCGGGGATCTCCTGACCGGCGGCTTCGGCAGCGAGCGTCACCTGCGGGAGCTCGCCGACGCCGGGAGCTTCGTCGTCGCGCTCGACCCGGAGCGAACCTGGTTTCGCTTCCATCATCTCTTCGGCGACCTGCTCGCGGTCGAGCTCCGCCACAGCGAGGCACAGGAGGTGCCCCGACTCCACCGGGCCGCCGCTCAGTGGTATGCCGACCACGGCTACGCAATCGAAGCGATCGAGCACGCCCAGGCGGCGGGTGATCAAGAACTGGTGGCGGAGTTGTTGATCGGGCGCTACTTCAGCCTCACGCTCGACGGGCGTCAGGCGACCGCGCACGCGCTCGTCGAGGCCTACGCGTACGACCCCCTCGTGTCCACTTCGGCCGAGATCGCCACCATCGTCGCGGCCGATCAGCTGTATGGGGGCTCGCTCGAGCACGCCGCGACGCAGCTCGCACTCGCCCAGCAACAGGCCGGCGGGGTCCCGGAGTACCGGCGGCACCGTTTCGAGATGGCCCTGGTCGTGACACGGCTGACGCTCGCTCGACGGCTCGGAGACTTCCGCTCGGTGCTCGACGAGGCGCGGCCGTCCGACATCGCGGTGCAGCCGATGAGCAGCGTCGACGTCTCGATGTACAACGACGTCCGCGCATTGATGCTGATGAACCTCGGCATCGTCGAGGTGTGGTCCGGGCGCCTCGACGACGGTTCGCAGCACCTCGCGCAGGCGCGCCAGATCGCCGCGCAAATCCCCCGTCCCTACCTCGTGGTCGCCTGCGACGCACATCTGGCGCACGCGCTCTCGTGGCGCTCGTTCACCGCCGCGCGTGAGGCGTCCAAAGCGGCCATCGCCCTCGCAGTGGAGCACGGATGGGGCACCGACCAGGTCATCGGCCCCGCTCGCGTGACGCTCGCGACAGCGCTCGTGTGCGCCGGACGACTCGATGAGGCTGAGCTCGAGCTTGCTCGCGCCGAGGCGACGCTGCGTGTGGAGCTCGAGCCCGCCGTGGGATGCCTGCTGCAGCTCGCAAGGGGCATCGCCGACTACGCCCGGGGGCGCTACGCAGCGGCGATCGACGGCTTCCGTGCGGCCGAGCAGCTCGCCGAACGCCTCGTCACCGGCACCCCGCTCGCACTGCAGATACGCTGCGTCACGCTTTACGCGATGCTCGCGTCGGGTCAGCTCGAGGCCGTCCGCGCGTCGATCGCCGGACTGCCCGACCACGAGTGCGACACCGCCGAGGTGCGCGAGGTCCGCGCGGCGTTGGCGCTTGCCGACGGCGACCCCGACGCCGCGGTGGCGATCCTCGCGCCGGTCATCGCCGGCGAGCGACGGAGTGACACCGCGGTCATCACGGTTCGCGCGCACCTGCTCGAGGCGCTCGCCCGCGATGCGCTCGGGCAGCCCCGCGCGGCCGAGGAGGCAATCGAGCGGGCGCTCGGCCTCGCCGAGGAAGACGCGCTCATCCTCCCGTTCATGTACATGACTAGCCACGAGCTGCTCGAGCGACATCCGCGCTACCGAACGGCTCACGGGGCGTTCCTCGCGGAGGTCCTCGACGTGGTCGCCGGACGCCCGCGCGCCCCGGAACGCGAGCCGCCGGTGGCGCATGCCGATGCGCTCAGCGATGCCGAGCTGCGCGTGCTGCGCTACCTCCCGACCAATCTCCCGGCGGCGGGGATCGCGAGCGAGATCTACGTCTCGACCAACACCGTGAAGACGCATATGCGCCACATCTACGGGAAGTTGGGCGCCCACAGTCGGCGTGAGGCGGTCGAGCGAGCCCGCGAGCTCGGGCTGCTCGGCCACTCGGCGCGCCACGACTGACGCACTCCGCGGCTCACCCGATACGTGCGATGCGCGCTCACGCGATCACGCGCGACGCTCCGCGAATGAATTCAACTAGTCGCGCGCCGACATACGAGATCAGCGTACGGGGCGTGCTCGGGGACACGCTGATGAGCGCGTTTCCGGCGCTGAGCGGCTCGGCCCGCGACGGTAACACGGTGCTGTCCGGCGAGCTCCCCGACCAGGCGGCGCTCCACGGCGTGCTCGCACAGATTGAGTCCCTGGGGCTCGAGCTGATCGCGGTTCGCCGCACAGCCTGAACCGTCGCGGGCGCGGTCGCGCGGCGTCGGTGACTCAGGATCGGACCGCCGGGCGTCGCGCGGCCCCGGCGGCGCTCGCGGCGCGCGAGCATTCCGTGGACGCGCGGCCTCGCCCGCCGGTGGTGGAGGAGACGAAGCCGAAGTCGTAGCGCGCCGCTGGGCTGCGTGCCCCCGCGGCGTTAACGGCGACCCGGTCGAGGTCCGCGACTCGCCTCCCGATCGAACGTCCGGGCACGGGCTGCGAGTCGCTTGTCGGTGACGGCACGAGGCCGTCGAGCGCCGTTTGGATCAGCGGCACCGCGACGGCGTCCGGCAGGCCGCCACGGAGCGTGAACGCGTAGCCTCCCGCTCGGTTGGTGACGGCTGTGGAGAGGTGGCCGCTCGCGGTGACGAGCTCGACGATCGCGTCGCGGACCGGCGGGTCCTGCGCTGAGCGGCGGCCGTCCTGGCGACAGTCGATCCACAGGCTGCCGCGCAGTCGTAGCGTCGTGCGCGCGCTTGCGCCGGCGGCGATCGAGGCCGTGTGGCGGAGCTGAAGCCCGGGGCGAGCCGGAGCGACTAGCACCGGAGCGACGGCGGCCGCGGCGATGAGCGTTGCCGCAAGGTTCGCTAGCGAGGAGAACCAGCGCGCCGTTCGCACGGGCGCGGAGGGCGAAGGGGTCGGCATCTCGTTCCCGGAGCGTTCGGCGGCCTGCGCGAGCCGCGACGAGTCCCCCGGCCGATGCCCGGTGCGCGGGAGGGCACCGGGCGGCCGGGGGACTGTTGCGGAGGGGCGCTACTTGGTCGGTGTCGCGCTCTCCTTGCCGGTGACGACCGCGGGGATGACGTACTTGATCGTCGCGGTTGCGCCGGGGTTGACCTTCGTGTTCACCGAGATCTCATAGATCGTGCCGGTGGCGTAGTTGCCCACGAGCAGGGTGTGCTGCGGGGTGAGGATGATTCCGTCGGCGGAGGTGAGGCCGCTGAGGAATTGGTAGGTGCCGTTGGAGGTGTATCCGCTGGCGGTCTTCGTGAGCTCGGCGCGCTCGACGACACCCGTCGAGACGGAGGTCACGAACGCGGACGTCCCGTAGGCGCTGCCGAGTTGCCCGTTGACGAGCGCCATTGACGAGGATCCGTTGTGGACGGGGAGCGGCGCGACTTCCGTAGCCACGCCGTTGCAGACTGCTCCGCCCTGGCCGTAGCAGGTCGGGAAGCCCCAATCATCGCCCTTGCGGATGATGCCGAGCTGGTCGTGCGGTGCAGGCACCAGGCCGTTCTGCTGGTTCATCGCCGCGAACAGGTCATCGGTTCCAGGCATGAACTCGACGAACGAATTGCCGCGCACGCGCGTCGCGTACACGCTGAGGTCCGTGCCGTTCGGCTTGAACGAGATCACGTCAGCCTCGAGCTTCCCGGTCGGCTGGCAAGCGTCACACGCCGCGCCGACGTTCAGATAGACCTTTCCGTCCGGGCCGACGGCGCCGTTGTCGGTCCATCCTGAGGATCCCGCAGCGAGGCCGCTGAACAGCACCTTGTGCGAAGCGAACGTCTTACCGTTGAAGCCGCTCCACGCTTCGATGTAGCCGTAGTTCGAGACGATCAGCGTCTTGCCGGCCCAGACGATGCCAATCGGGTACTTCACCTCGGAGCCGCCGAGCACCTTCACCGGCGCCTTGCCGGCGGCAAGGATATACACGCCGTTGCCGGGCGCCGGAGGGGCGGCCCCCGGATCCCCGGTCGCCGAGGCCCACAAGCGGCCCTGTGAGTCGTAGGCGAGATCGGACACGTCGGGCAAGCCCTTCGTGTACACCGATGCCGTGACTCCCTTCGGTCCCTTCAAACCCTCGCCGATCGACACCAGAGCCGGTGCCGACGACGCGCTCACGTGCGCTGTCGAGCGCGCGGACGCGGTCGCACTTGCGCCCGAGACCGCGAGCGCGAGCAGCCCCCCGGTCAGGCCAACATGCAACGCCCTCCGTTTCCAACCTCCACTAAGACCAGCCATCGCGACTCCTTAGATCATTGGCGTGCGCGAGGCGACTCGCGACTCCGCCGCCATTACGAATATGCGTGTGGTTCGGTGAACCTGAAAGCGGTTACCGCTCGCACATTCGCGTCGCGACGGGTGAGTGGGCATCACCCGCGAGAGGTGATCGCGCACGGGACGGCGCACTCAGATGACTGAGTCAGGCCGGATCCTGCAACGGTGGCGGTGACTTTCGTGAACTCGGACTGGCCGCCACGACGGGCTTGGATCAGCCGTCGAACGCTGTGCCGGTTGCCTATTGACCGCCGAGGCGAAGTTCACCGGCGCGGCGGGGCCGACTGCTGCGCCGATCTCGCTGCTGCCGCTTTCGTTAGGGGAGGAGCTCCGTGTGGTACTTGGGCGCAAGCGCGATTGCCTTGGCCACGAACGCCTTTTGCGCTGCGTCATCGAGCTGGGGTGGTGCCCCTGTTCGGGTCGAAACGGGGATGCCGACCTCGGCGAAGAACTTCTCCTGGCCGGGAGGCGAGCACATGCAGAGCAGACGCGCCGGCTGCGTGGAGGTGTTTTTGAAGGCGTGCGGAGCGTTGGCCGGTACGTTGAACGTCTCTCCGGCGCAGGCGGTCGTCTGCTCGCCACGGAGCGTGACGTCGACCGCGCCCTCGAGGACGCTGAACATCTCCTCGAAGTCGTGTCGGTGGGGCGGGGGGCCGCCGCCGGTGGGGACGTGCATGTCGATCAACGCGTAGCGACCGGCGGTCTCCTCGCCGCCGATCAGGATCGTGTACGTATCCCCGACTACACCCCAGTGCGCCAAGGTCTGATCGGCGTCGGGCCTTGCCACCACGACCTCTCGCGTAGGGTCGTCATCGGGAATCGCCGCGGCGGGAGGGGCTGTGGTGCTTGGCGTTGCGTTCATCGTGATCCTCCTGCGTTGATGGAGGTGCAAATGTGACCAGCTCTCGGGAATAGGTCTTGAGGGTTCGTGTCGTCCGTGGATCGCCCGCAAGATCGGCGCAATTCCCAGCGGGCGTCCTTTTCGATCAAGCGGCGCTCGCAACGGCCAGGGGTTCGCCGAGCACGGCGCCGGGCTCGGCGGCGAAGTGTAGGCGCAGGAAGTCTCCCGCTTGGGTCAGAGCCGCGCCAGCTTCATCAAGCATCGAAGCGAACGCTTGGAACACGTGTGGAACTTGGGGTGTGACCTGTAGCGTGACGGCCACGTCGGCGGCTGCCGCTCGGGCTGCGAGCGCGATCGCGTCGTCTAGGAGGATCTCGTGTGAGCCGGCCTGCACAAGCAGCGGTGGGAGTCCGGTCAGATCGGCGAAGATCGGGCTGAGAAGCCCGTCGGCCGGATCGCCCGCCCCAACGTAATCGCTGACGCGACGCTTGAGCCCGTCAGGTGTGAGCGCGGGGTCAAGCGCGACCTTCGCGCTCATACTGTCACCGGACAGGGTCAGGTCGACCCATGGGGACATCATCACCGCGGCTGACGGCAGCGCCAGCCCCGCGCGCTTCAGCGCCACAAGGGTCGCAGCTGCGAGTCCGGCCCCAGCGGACTCGCCGGCGATCGCGATCGCCGACGCTGAAAGTCCGCCAGCAAGGAGGCCGCGGTAGGCAGCCACGGCGTCCTCGAGGGCGGCTGGGTAGGGGTGCTCAGGCGCGAGCCTATAGTCGACGGACACGACTCGTGCCCGCGCACGGCGGCCGAGATCGGACGCGAGGCCCACCGACGAGGCGGCCGTTCCAACCGCGTAGGCCCCGCCATGGAAATAAAGGATCACGTGCCCTGGATCGACGCCCTCGACGTCGATGTCGACGACCTGGACCCCGCCGAGAATCGCCGGCGATGCCGCGACGTCGGCGGGGACCGGGATCGCGGCCATCATCTCTTCAAAGATGATCCGTTGCTCCTCGACGTTGCCGCCCAGGTCGAGCGGACCGTTACGCAGCAGCTCGTCAACGGCGTCGCGTTGCTGCTGGCTCACGATTCTCTCCTGCCGTACGCCTTGGCAGGCGGACGCGCGGATTTCCACCGCAGCGTCCCGGCCCCCACCTGGCCGTTCGGTCGCACCACGCAAGACCTTTGCCCTTCAAGAAGAAGTAACCGGAGGCTCGTCCCGAAAAACCTCCGTCTCAGAGGAGAAACGGCGCAGGTGACCAGCTGCGCGACACCGCCTCCGATGCGACAGGCCTGCGACTTCGCCAAACCGTGCAAATCGACCTCCGCTAGGACGTCCAGGGAACCGCGGAAGTCACAACATGCCGCCGACGGGCTCGCCGACGTCATGGTGGATGCCCTCAACAGCGAGGCTAGCATGGCCGTGCAGCAGGGGCCTCATCGGGCGCCGATCACGCCGCTATTCCCGCCGTGAGCGAGCGAGCGCTGCTTGCGCTCGCTGAGTTACAAAAGAGGATTCTCATAGTGCTCTGAGTGTTTCTTTACTGCGTAACCAAACACTCGTGACGTGGCACCCGAGCAAGCCAGAGCGCTGGCCGCTGGCGAGTCCTGGGTAGAACTGTCCCCGACGCGGAGAGGATTCAGGCCGGGAGATCGAGTCGTCGTTGGTTGCGCCACGGACGGCTGCGTCGGCACGGTCGTGGGCGTCGCCCGTGAGGAACGCCGAACGACCCGGCTTAGAGATGTTGACTCTGGGCGCAGCTACCTCGTCAGGTGGCCGACGCGAGCCGGTCGCTACGTGACAAATCAAGTCCCAGCCAGCATGCTCCGCAGCGCAACCGAAAAGGAACGGGGCAAATAAGGGTCCGCCCACCTGAGGCTAGCGGTGACGCGCGAGCGCCTGCTCTAGATCGTGCCGGTGAGGACAAGGGCACCGATGACGATGAGTGTGACTGCGGTGACATGGTTGCCCCACCGGTCGAGCCATTGCCCACGAATCTCGTAGCCGCCCTTTGCGGCTGCGAGGGTGAGGCCTACGATCGTCGCGATCGTCACGGTGGCGAACACAAACAGCGAGCCGACCGCGGTACCGGTGCTGACCGCTGCGGCCGCGAGGAAGACTGGCAAGATCGTGAGGTCGGGCGAGGCGGCCGCGCCGAACGGGACGATGACCGCGGCCAGGCCGCGAAGCCCGCGTCCCTCGCCGGCGCTGTGATGCCGCTCATGGCGGTGACCCGGATCACGCGTCTCGTGATGCGAGTCTTCGTGACCGTCAGTGTGATGGCTGTGTCCGTGAGCGCTGTGTCCGTGA
>Ga0181534_10000520_pt1 | contig 26898 bp, 27 predicted proteins | sample PEATcosm2014_Bin_37_FD_119758 | JGI IMG/M metagenome (GOLD analysis project Ga0181534, IMG submission 119758) | Peatland microbial communities from MTU Mesocosm Facility, Houghton, MI, USA - PEATcosm2014_Bin17_10_metaG | ecosystem: Environmental > Terrestrial > Soil > Wetlands > Peat | place...
AGCGCGCCCACCGTGATCTACGAGGTCGCGAAGACGGACGGCACGCTCGTGTACGTGGATAACCCTGCGAAACTGCCGCCGCTGAACGAGACCGAAGAGATTCGCGAGCCCATCATCGTTGCCAACATCCTCGTGCCGCCCGATTATGTGGGCGGCGTGTTGAAGCTCTGTAACGACAAACGCGGCCGGCAGAAGAAGATGTTGTATGTGGCCACCCAGGTGTCCCTGCAATACGAGCTGCCCATGGCGGAAGTGGTGCTCGATTTCTTCGACCGGTTGAAGTCGACCAGCCGCGGCTATGCCTCGTTTGATTACGACTTCAGTCATTTCGAAGCCGGCCCGCTGGTGAAGCTCGATGTCCTCATCAACGGCGACAAGGTGGATGCGCTGTCCATCATCGTGCATCGCGAGAACGCCTATGATCGGGGCCGCGAGCTGGTGGACAAGATGCAGGAGCTCATTCCCCGCCAGATGTTCGAAGTGGCCATCCAGGCCGCGATCGGCACGGCCGTCGTGGCGCGCGCCACGGTGAAGGCGCTCCGCAAGAACGTGTTGGCGAAGTGTTACGGCGGTGACATCAGCCGCAAACGCAAGCTCCTGGAGAAGCAGAAGGAAGGCAAGAAGCGCATGAAGCAGGTCGGCTCCGTCGAGATTCCCCAGGAGGCATTCCTGGCTGTGCTGCAAGTCGGTAAGAAGAGTTAGAAAGCACCACCATGTTTTTTCAGATGATCGGGTATCTGTCCTGGCTCGCCATTCCTGTCGGCTTGATGGTCATCATCGATGACTGGTTCATCCGGCCCCGCCGTCAGGTTGCGGCGTCCCCGCAACCGCCAGTGGATCCAGCGCTGATGAAGACGCTGTACATGCTGCTGCCGCTGTTCATTCTGGCGGCGGTGGTGCGGCTGTTGCTGGCCGAGCGGCTCGACTTCAGTGCCGTGCTGTTTGGCATCACGGCCATCACGGGTATCGCCTGGCTCCTGGATATCGTGGTGCTGCGCCCGCTGCGCAACCGCAGCGCCCGGGCTGCCGGCAAGGACCCCGCCCTGATCCCTGAGCCCGGCACGGTCGACTACGCCCGCAGCTTCTTTCCGGTGGCGCTGGTCGTGCTGGTGCTGCGGTCCTTCATTTTCGAACCTTTCAGGATCCCTTCGGATTCCATGATGCCGACGCTCCTGGACGGCGACTTCATCATCGTCAACAAGTACGCCTATGGGCTGCGGTTGCCGGTCCTGAACCGGAAAATCGTCCCCGTAGGCGAGCCGCAGCGGGGCGATGTGGTGGTTTTCCGCTATCCGCGCGATCCTTCCGTGAACTACATCAAGCGCCTGGTCGGGCTTCCGGGCGATCATGTGGAGGTTCGCAGCGATCGCATTACGATCAACGGCCAACCGGTCCCTTTCAAGATCATCGCGCCGTACAACGACGGCTGTTACATCAACATGCAACTCGCCGAGGAGCACCTCGGGGAGCATGTTCACCAGTCGATGTTGTGCCCGGTCCCGCTGTTTCCGAGCCCGGTCACACCTCCCGGCTGTAACCGCAGCGAGTCGCGGGGTTATTACTGCGGGGGCGAGAACGGCGCCGGCGCCGATGCCCTGGCCGGTGGCGAGGGTCCGATATTCGACACGACGGTGCCGCCCGGAAGTTATTTCATGATGGGCGACAACCGGGACAACAGTGAGGACGGGCGTGTCTGGGGCTTCGTGCCCGAAGGCAACCTGGTCGGCAAGGCGACGCGAATCTGGTTCAATTGGGACCTCAAACGCACCGGGGGACCCGCCTGGAGCCGTATCGGCTCCGCGATCAAGTAGGCACCGGGCGCCCTGTTCTTAAAACCCGGACTGGGAGAGATGTCGATGCGGTCGAAGCAGAGAGGCGTGACGCTGATCGGGTGGATCCTGTTGTTGACCCCCCTGGCCATCTGCGCTTATGCCGGAATCCGGCTGACGCCCATTTATCTGAACTACATGAAAGTGGCGCGCACCCTGGAGCAGATGAAGACGGACGCCAAGGGCGGCGCGCACCTGGACAGCCAGGCGCTCATTCGCGAGGCTCTCGAGAAGCGCCTGTTCATTGAGCAGGTCGACTTTCCGGACGCCAAGGATTTCAAGATCACGCGCGACGGCAAGTCGTGGGTCATCGATGGCGGCTATGACGACCAGGCGCCGTTATTCTCAAACGTCTTTATACTCGTCACTTTCAACAAGACGGTCACCCTCGGGAGCGAAGGCGGCGACTAAATGTTTGCGCATTGGACATGAACGCCGCGGACTGGCCGGTCCGCTGGTTACGCGAGCAGCTCGGCTACCAGGCGCGGAATCCTGAGCTGTTCATTGCGGCTCTGACTCATCGCAGTGCGCCTGGCCCCAACAACGAACGTCTCGAGTTCCTGGGCGATGCGGTTCTGAACCTCGTCATTGCCCGGCACCTGTTCTTTGCCTTCCCGGATGGCTCCGAGGGCGATCTGAGTCGGCTGCGCGCCCGCCTCGTCAGTGCTGAGCCGCTGGCCGAAGTGGCGGCGCAGATCGGCCTGGGCGAGGTGCTGCAACTGGGGTCCGGCGAGTTGAAAACCGGAGGGTTCCGGCGCCAGTCCATTCTCGCTGATGCCCTGGAGGCCGTGTGCGGCGCGGTGTTCCTGGACGGCGGCCTGGCGGCCGCCCAGCTGGTGATTGAGCGGTTGTTTGAGCCCCGGGTGGCGGCGCTTCCCGCTCCGGCCTCGCTCAAGGATGCAAAGACCCGCCTGCAGGAGTATCTGCAGTCGCGGGGCCTGGCACTTCCGCGGTACAGCGTGGACCGTACGGAAGGCGAGGCGCACGAACAGACTTTCCATGTCATCTGCGACGTGCCGGAGATTGGGCAGCGGGCGCAAGGCAGCGGCTCGAGTCGCCGCCGGGCCGAGCAGGAAGCCGCCGAGCACATTCTCCAAACGATTGAAACCGAGTAAATGACCAACGAATTTCGCAGTGGCTTCGCCGCCCTGGTGGGCCGACCCAACGTCGGCAAGTCGACCCTGCTCAACGCCATCATCGGCGAGAAGCTCAGCATCGTCACACCCCGGCCGCAGACCACCCGGCACCGCATCGTGGGAATCGCCAATCTGCCGGATGCGCAGATCGCTTTTGTCGATACCCCGGGCCTGCACCAACACGGCAGCCGGGCTCTCAACCGGGCGATGAACCGCACGGCCGCCACTTCTCTCAACGATGCCGACGTCGTGGTCCTCGTGATCGATGCCACGAAGTGGACTGCCGAAGACGATCTTGCGCTGGAGCGAGTGGTGGCCTCCGGATTGCCGGCCATCGCTGCCGTCAACAAGGTTGATCAGGTGCGCCCGCGCGATAAGTTGCTGCCGTTCATCGCGGACCTGTCGAAGCGTCACAACTTCGCTGACATCGTGCCGATCTCCGCTTTGAAATCGGACGGTGTCGAAGTACTCAAGGCGACCATCGCGAAGCACATGCCCGTGGCGCCCGCCATGTATGCGGACGATCAGAAAACCGAGAGCACCCTAGAGTTCCGGATCGCGGAAATGATCCGTGAAAAGCTGACTTTGGAGCTGAATCAGGAAGTGCCCTACGGAGTGGCGGTCGAAGTGGAGCAGATGCAGGAAGAGGACGGTCAACTGACTGTGGACGCCTCCATCTGGGTGGACAGGGAGGGCCAGAAGCCCATTGTCATCGGTGCCAAGGGCGAGCGATTGAAGCGAGTAGGGCGTTCCGCCCGTATTGCGCTGAACGATCTGCTGGGCCGCCGGCTCCATCTGAATCTATGGGTGAAAGTGCGTGAGAATTGGGCAGATAACGCCCGCGCGCTCAAGCATCTCGGCCTCGAATGACACGCAACGTTCGCCGAATTGCGCTCGCTCCGGCCTACATTCTCCATCACAGGCCCTACCGGGATACCAGCCGGATTCTCGATGTGATCACCCGCGATCACGGCCGCCTGTCCCTGTTTGCACGCGGCGTGCGCGGTCCCAAGGCGAAACTGGCCTCGGTGTTGCAACCGTTCCAGTTGTTGTTGCTGTCCTGGAGCGGACGGGGCGAAGCGGCGCAGCTCACTGGCGCCGAGCTTGCAGACTCGCACCCGCCGTTACCCGCAGCCTCCCTCATGGGCTCGTTCTATCTCAATGAGCTGCTGCTGAAGCTGACAACCCGCCACGACCCGCAGCCGTCATTGTTTGATGACTATCATGGCACCGTGGCCGCTTTGCGTGAGGGTACCGGTCTCGAGCCGGCCCTGAGAATCTTCGAGAAGCGGCTCCTGGAGGCGCTCGGGTACGGGCTCGATCTGCAGGGGGTCGATGCGGACGAGTACTATCAATTCCGTCCCGCGCACGGCCTGCTGCCAACAGTAGCGGAGGCGCACGGCGCGGTCGCCGGGCAATCCTTGATTCACCTCGCCAACGAGGAATTGCAAAGCAGCCGCGATTTCGAGGATGCGCGGCGCGTTCTGCAGGCGGCCTTGGCCGAATGCCTGGAGGGGCGCGAGCTCAATACCCGCGCGGTGGCGAGAGCAGTGGTGAGACTGGCATGACAATAGCACTTGGTATCAACATCGATCACATCGCCACGCTGCGCCAGGCGCGCCGCGGGCGTTACCCTGACCCCATCCATGGAGCGCTGGCCGCGGAACTGGCCGGGGCTGACAGCATCACTTTGCATCTGCGCGAAGATCGGCGACACATTCAGGACAATGACGTGCGTGTGCTGCGCGGACTGCTCCAGACGCACATGAATCTGGAGATGGCGGTTACCGACGAGATGCTCCGCATCGCCGGGGAAGTACGCCCATCCGATGTGTGTCTCGTCCCGGAAAAGCGCGAGGAAATCACCACTGAGGGTGGGTTGGATGTCGCGAGCCAGATTCCCCGAATGACGCAGGCCACCCGAGAACTGGCCGGTCACGGCATTCGTGTGTCGCTGTTCATCGATCCGGACCCACACCAGATCGAAGCCGCTGCGCAAATCGGCGCGCCCGTGGTAGAGCTGCATACCGGCGCCTATGCGGACGCGGCGGGCGCGCACCAGGCAACCGAGTTGGAGCGCCTACGCGCGGGAGCGCGACTTGCCGCCGGCTTGGGTCTAACGGTCCATGCTGGTCACGGCCTCAACTATCACAACGTGCAACCGGTCGCCGCCATTCGCGACTTCGTGGAGCTCAACATCGGGCACTCCATCGTGGCGCGCGCCGTGTTTGATGGTCTGGCGCTCGCGATCCGCGACATGAAACAGTTGATGGTGGCCGCGCGCTCGTGAACACACTCGTATTCGATATTGAGACGGTTCCGGATGTGGAGCTGGGACGCCGCCTGCATGGCCTCGACGGCCTGTCTGACGGCCAGGTGGCGAAGGCGATGTTTGCGCTGCGCCGCCAGGAATCGGGTGGCGAGTTCCTTGCGCACGAGCAACATCGTGTTGTCGCGATCTCGTGCATCCTGCGGACGCAGGACACCTTGAAAGTCTGGAGCATCGGCGACCTCACGACGCCCGAGTCGGAGCTCGTGCAGCGGTTCTTCGACGGCATCGATCGGTTTACGCCGTGCCTGGTATCCTGGAACGGCGGCGGTTTCGACCTGCCCGTACTCAACTATCGAGCGCTGCTGCACGGAGTGCAGGCGCCGCGATATTGGGAAACGGGGGACGAAGACACCTCGTTTCGCTACAACAACTACCTGGGCCGCTTTCACTGGCGGCATCTCGATGTCATGGACGTGTTGTCGGGCTATCAGAACCGGGCCCGCGCCTCACTGGCCAACACGGCCTGCCTGCTGGGTCTTCCCGGCAAGATGGGCTTCGATGGCTCGCAGGTGTGGGATGCCTACCAGGCCGGCAACCTGCTCGGTATCCGCCGGTACTGCGAAACGGACGTTCTCAACACGTATCTCATCTACCTGCGTTTTGAGCTCATGCGCGGGCGCTTTGCACGCGAGCGCTATGCCGATGAAGTCGAGCGAGTGAAGGCCTATTTGCGCGCGGCCCAGGAGCACCCGCATTTCGCGGAATTCCTGCAGACCTGGGAGCAGCCTGCGGGAGGGGCCGCATAATGGGCCGGATCGTCGCCGCTGCCGAGGAAATCGGTACCGTCGCCGCCCTGACCCATGAAGCCGAAGGCGTAATCAGGGAGGGCAAGGCGGCTTTCGTGGCCGGCGCGCTCCCGGGTGAACGCATCCGCTTCCGGAGAATCCGCAAGCATCGTCAACACGATGACGCCGAGCTGTTGGAAGTGCTGGAGCCTTCGGCCCAGCGGGTGGTGCCCAGGTGCGCGCATTTCGGAGTTTGCGGCGGCTGCGCCATGCAGCATCTGTCGGCCGACGCCCAGCTCGATATCAAACAGACCGAGCTGCGTGACAACCTGGAGCGGGTCGGCAAGGTCACGCCGCGCGAGTGGCTGCCGCCGCTGCGGGGACCGGTCTGGAACTACCGCCGGCGCGCGCGCCTCGGCTCGAAATTTGTCACCAAGAAAGATCGTGTCGTCGTTGGGTTTCGCGAACGCCTTGCACCCTACGTGGCGGAAGTTCACCGTTGTGAGGTGCTGGCCCAACCGCTCGGCGAGTTGGTAGCGCCGTTGGCTGCAATGCTCAACGAATTGAGCATCCGACACCGCATCCCGCAGATCGAGACCGCCGTGGCGGACAACGTAGTGGCGCTGGTATTGCGCGTGCTCGACCCGCCGTCCTCCGAGGATCTCGGCAAGCTGCGCGAGTTCGCGCAGGTGCACTCGGTTCGCTTCTATCTACAGTCGGGTGGCCTCGACTCGGTGACACCGTTGGATGCGGGAGGCGAGCCCCTGCGCTATGGACTGCCGCAGTTCGACCTGCAGCTCGAATTCACGCCCACCGACTTTGTGCAGATCAATGCTCAGATCAACCAGTCGCTCGTAGGACGAGCCGTTGAGTTGCTCGGTCTCACGCCGGACTCCTCGGTTCTCGATCTCTTTTGCGGTCTGGGTAACTTCACGCTTGCTCTGGCGCGCAACGCCGGTCGTGCGGTGGGTGTGGAAGGTGAGAAAGGGCTCGTGGAGCGCGCTCGACACAACGCGCGTCTGAACGGTATCGGTAACGCCGAATTCCATTTGGCCGATCTCGGGAAGGCGCTCGATCCAGCGCTGCCGTGGTTGCGGGAGTCATACAGTCACGTCCTGCTCGACCCCCCACGCGCGGGCGCCAGTGAGGTGTTGGCCTCCATCAGCCGCCTGAACCCGCGGCGGGTGTTGTATATTTCCTGTCACCCCGGCAGCCTTGCCCGGGACGTGGGATTGCTCGTCAACGAACATGGGATGAGCCTGGTGGCCGCAGGCGTGATGGACATGTTTCCCCACACGACGCATGTCGAGTCGATGGCTGTTCTCGAGCCCGGCAAACGCTCGAGGCGTGGGTCTCCATGAGCCTCGGGCCGCTGATGATCGATCTCGAGGGTGTAACCGTCACGCCCGAAGAGACCGAGCTGATGCGGCATCCTCTCGTTGGTGGAGTCATCCTTTTCACCCGAAACTATGCGGACCCGGACCAGCTCACGCAGCTGGTGGCCGCGATCCACGCGGCCCGCAGCCCGCCGCTCATTGTTGCAGTGGATCATGAGGGCGGCCGCGTCCAGCGCTTCCGCAAAGGCTTCTCGGAATTGCCGCCGGCCCACCGCATCGGTCACGAGTTCGACCTGGATCCCAAGTCGGGGCTCAGTCTCGCCCGGCACATGGGCTGGCTCATGGCCGCCGAGTTGCGCTCCGTGGGTGTCGATATCTCGTTTGCGCCGGACGTCGATCTCGACTACGGCATCAGTGAGATCATCGGAGACCGGTCGTTTCATGCCCGCTCGCAGGTGGTGGGGCAACTGGCTGTCGCGTACATGCACGGCATGCGGGACGCCGGTATGGCAGCCACCGCAAAGCACTTCCCGGCGCACGGCGCCGTGGTGGCCGATTCCCACTCCAGCCTTCCGGTCGATCGCCGGGAGCTGGCTGACATGTCGGATGACCTGGCTCCGTACTATCGACTGATTGCCAACGGGCTGCCGGCGGTAATGGCGGCGCATGTGCTGTTTCCAGCGGTGGATTCGCATCCCGCGAGCCTTTCGTCTCGTTGGATCCGGGACGTGTTGCGCGGCGATCTCCGGTTTCAGGGAGTAGTGTTTTCTGACGATTTATCCATGGGTGGAGCCGCCGCCGCGTACGGCGATATTGTGACCCGTGCACGTCAGGCCCTATCAGCGGGTTGTGACATGCTTCCGGTATGTAACAATCGCCCTGGTGTAGTTACGTTACTAGAACGACTGAATGTTGAGCCCGAACCCACGTCCAGAATCCGCTTGGTGCGGATGCATGGGAAGGATGGCGTTCCGTGGCGGGAGTTGTCTTCGGTGCCCGAATGGAAAAGGAGTCGTGAGCTGCTGGCGCGTTGCACAGCGGCGCCAACGTTGAACCTGGAGGCCGGCCGAACATGAACAACTGGTCCGCTGAAGCGTGGCGCAGTCTCGTGGACAGCGCCCCCGAAGGCATCGTGGTCTGCGACGCGACAGTGCCCGATCATCCGGTCATCTACGCCAATGCCGCCTTTTCCCAGATGTGCGGGTATCCGGTGACCGCGCTGCTGGGAACCAACCTGCGCATGCTGCAGGGAACGGATAAGGACCAGGAGGCCCGCCAGAAGCTCAAGGAAGCCGTGGAGAGGGGTGAGCCGGCGCGGGTCCTGATTCGCAACTACCGGCCCGACGGCACGCTTTTCTGGAACGAGACGGTCATTCAACCGGTCCGCGAGGCTTCCGGCCGGATCACCCACTTCATCGGCTATCACCGCGATGCCAGCGACCGGCTGCGCAACAGCTCGGAGCGGCTGACAGCCGGATTGCCGCCGTGGCTGCGGGAAGATCGTTTGACCGGCCTGCACTCACGGGCCTACTTCGAAGAGCTGTTGCAACGGGATTGGGTGTTGGCGCAGCGCGATTCGCACGAGATCGGGCTGACACTGTTCGACATCGACGATCTCGGAAGTTACAACGAGACGTTTGAGAAGACCGGGGGTGATGCCGCCATCCGGCGGGTTGCCCGGGTCATTGGCGCCTCCTATCGGCGCGGGGGCGATCTGGTTGGGCGTTGGGAAGGCGGGACCTTTGCTGTATTGACGCAGGGGGATGCTGCCGAGAAGGCGTCTCACTATGCGCAGGTTGTAGCTCAGCGCGTGCGGGATCTGTTGATGCATCACCCTCGCGGTGCAGGGGAGCGCTATGTGACGATCAGCGCGGGTGTGGCCAGTCTGGTGCCACCCCGTGAATTGCCGCTCGAGGCGCTTCTCAAGGCCACCCAGGCGGCGCTGAAGCGTTCCAAGAAGTTAGGTAAGAACAGTATCTCGACTGCCGAAGCCGCTGACTTTCATTGATGGTCATTACCGTCCAGCGGGGCGTGCACCCTGAGCTGGTGTCACCAAGGCGATCACACCGAAGGCGGGGTGATCGTAGTAGTTACGCTCGTAAAACTTCACCCGGCGGTCTTCATTCAGCGTGAAGGCGGTGCCAGGGCCTGCGCCCAGGCCTGCCGGCGGTGAGGCGATGGCGTAATTCAACGCCATGCCCAGGTGCAGATACTGACCCCGCTGCAAATAGACAGTGCCATTCAGGCCGGGCACATCCACTCCGAGCTTCTGCAATGGGAAACCGGCCTTGGTGCCCCAGGCACTGGCTGTTTGCGCCCAGGCAACGTGCGCGACGGGCACATAGGCACCGCTCGATTTCAGTTTCGCCTCGAGGTCCGAGAGTTGGAACTGATCAGCGCCGAGTACGCTGATGAAACGCCCCACCTGGGACGAGCCTGAGGCGCTTTCCTCGCCCACCGTGTTACCGGAGGCAACCTCCGCGCTCCAGTTCTCACCGCCGCCCTGCGCATTGTTGGCGCGGAACACGATGATCTCGATGTGGTAGCCGGGCGTGGCGGCGTCCTGGGACCAGGCGGGCAGGGCCAGCAAGGCCAGCCAGAGCATTCGGAGTTTCATGTCCGGGAGTATACCGGCACGGCGCTGTTGCGTTGACAGGCAACGTGAGCGTCCGGCGTCGGCACGTGGCGTCAGCGGTGGCCCTGGCACGTGGCGCCAGCGGTGGCCCTGGCACGTGGCGTCAGCGGTGGCTCTGGCACGTGGCGCCAGCGAGCGGCATCGGCGCGTGGATGGGGCCCAGCGGGTGTGGCCTCAGCGGCGCTTGGGGTTTGGTGGCGGCGGCTTCGCACCTGCGGGTGGCTTCCCCGCTGGAGGCTTTGCGGGTGCCGCTGTCCCCGCGTCGCGCCCCTGGCGCTTCTCGGGATTCCCTCCGCTGCGCTCCGGTTGCGGCTTCTCGCCCAGGCGTCGCATCAAGTCCGCGGCGAAGGCGAACCGGTCCGACTCGCTGGTCAGCAACCGCGCCACCCGCAACTTCAGCGACCCTTCCAGCTTATATTCCAGCGGCTCCCGCTGAATCATCTGGATCACCGTCAGGGGATCGATCCGGTTCTGCTCCTCGAACAGGATCGTGCCGCCGCCCGCGCCCATATCCATCCGCCGGATGCCGAGGTTTCGGGCGGCCAGCTTCAACTTCGCCAGCTCGAGCAGGTTCTTGGCGCTCGGCGGCAGCGGACCGAACCGGTCATAAATCTCGGCATTCAACTCATCCAGGTCCGTATCGCTGTCGGCTGCAGCTATGCGCTTATACAGTCCCAGGCGCACGTGCACGTCGGCCACATACGCCTCGGGCAGGAAGGCCGGCAGCCGCAACTCAACTTCGGTTTCCGCCGCCAGCGGCTTGTCCAGGTTCGGTTTCTGACCCTGCTTCAGCGCCTTCACGGCCTGTTCCAGCATGTCCAGATACATGGCCAGGCCGATCTCCGTCATCTGGCCGCTTTGTTGCTCGCCCAGCAATTCGCCGGCACCGCGGATCTCTAGGTCATGCGTGGCCAACACGAAGCCGGCGCCCAGATCCTCCATGGACTCGATGGCCTCCAGGCGCTTGGCGGCATCGCCTGCCAGCGCCTTGCGCGGCGGCGCGATGAGATACGCGTAGGCGCGGTGGTGGGACCGACCAACACGACCCCGCAACTGATGTAACTGCGCCAGTCCAAAGTGATCGGCGCGGTTGATCATGATGGTGTTGGCGGTGGGCACATCGATTCCGCTTTCGATGATCGTCGTACACACGAGCAGGTCGAAGCGGCGATGATAGAAATCGACCATCAACTGCTCGAGATCGCGCTCGCGCATCTGGCCGTGGCCGACGCGCACGTTGGCTTCCGGAATCAGCGCCTGCACGTCAGCGGCCATCTTCTCGATGGTCTTCACTTCGTTGTGTACAAAGTACATCTGGCCACCGCGGCGCAGCTCGCGCAGCGCCGCCTCGCGCAAGGTCGGCCCGTGCCACTCGATGATGAAAGTCTTGATAGCCTGCCGCATGACGGGCGGTGTGGTGATCAGTGAAAGATCACGCAACCCGCCCAACGCCATGTTGAGCGTTCGCGGTATCGGAGTGGCCGTCAACGTCAAAACATGTGTGTCTGCGCGTAACGCCTGCAGCCTCTCTTTGTCACGCACACCGAAACGGTGCTCCTCGTCAACAATGATCAGGCCGAGATCCTTAAAACGCGCATGGGAGTGGAGCAGCCGGTGAGTAGCCACGACGATGTCGACCGCACCAGCCTCGATCCCGGCGATGGTGTTGTTGATCTCCTTGGAATTGCTGAATCGCGAGAGCGACTCGACGCGCACGGCCCAATCGGCGAACCGGTCGCGGAAGTTGGTCAAGTGCTGTTGCGCCAACAGGGTCGTAGGGGCGAGCACCGCGACCTGTTTGCCGGCTTCCACCGCCGCGAACGCCGCGCGCATGGCAACCTCGGTCTTGCCGAAACCCACATCGCCGCACACGATCCGGTCCATGGGCTTGCCGCCCTTCATGTCATTTAACACGGCGCGGATGGCTTCGGCCTGATCCTCGGTCTCATCGAACGGGAAGGCGTCGGCGAACTTCTGATATTCCTGCTCGCTCACCGCCAGCTTCACGCCCTGTTGGGCCTGGCGGCGCGCATACAGGTCGAGCAGCTCGGCCGCCACGTCGCGGACCTGTTCGGCGGCCTTGCGCCGTGCGCGGGCCCACTGATCGGTGCCGAGCTTGTGCAGCGGCGCGCTCTCGGGAGCCGCACCCGTATAACGGGTGACCAGGTGCAATGAATGTACCGGTACGTACACCCGGTCCCCATCCATGTATTCCAACACGAGGAACTCGCCGGACTGGCCCGCGATGTCCATCACCTGGAGGCCGACATAGCGGCCAACACCGTACTCCTGGTGCACGACCGGAGCGCCGGGATTGAGATCCTGCAGGTCGCGCAGGATCGCTTCCGGATCCGCCGCGGCTCGTTTGCGCCTGCGTTGTTGTTCCTGCCGTGCGCGCTGCCCGAACAGCTGCGCCTCGGAAATAATGGCGATCGGCGGGCTGCTGAGGGTGAGCCCCTGCAGGCCCGGGGCCACGGTCAGGGCCAGCTTGGCATTGCCAGTCGCGAAGGCTTCCCAACCCTGCACCGGCACAATCGTGTACCCGTGACCGCGCAACATCTCCTGCAACACCTCGCGCCGACCCGGCGAGTCCGCCGCAATCAGCACGCGCCCCGCAAACTCATTCAGGAACAGGTCGAGCGGCGCAAACGGGTGCTCGGCGCGCGCGTCAATGCGCAGCTCGTTGACGACTGCGGTCGGGAAATTGAAGGCATTGTCCCCACCCAACTCCACATCGACCTTGAAGGTGTTCAGGGTGACAGACGAAAACTGCTCCAGTCGGGTGTCGATTTCCTTGGGACTGATGAACAACTCAGTGGGCGCCAGTACCGGGCGCTCAATGTCGTGCCGGCGGTCCTCATAGCGCGTCTCGACTCCATCCCAGGACTTGGCGAGCGCTCCCGCCAGATCACCGTCGTGCACCAACACGGCGTTCTGCGGCAGGTAGTCGAACAGCGTGGCGGTCTCGTCAAAGAACAGCGGGATGTAAAACTCGATCCCAGCGGGCGCGACGCCTTCGCTCACACCCCGATAGATCGACGCTCTGGTCGGATCTCCCTCGAAGCGGGTCCGGAACCGGCGCCGGAACTCCCGCACGCCATCCGGATCCAGCGGAATCTCGCGCGCCGGCAGCAAGCGAATCCGGTCGAGTGAGTCGAGCGACCGTTGCGTCTCCGGATCGAAGCGGCGGATGGCCTCAATCGTGTCGTCGAAGAGATCGATGCGCAGAGGGGCGGTCGTGCCCATGGGGTACACATCGAACAACGAGCCGCGAACCGCGTATTCACCGGGGCTCGCAACCTGACTCACACTCACATAGCCCGCTTCGATCAGCCGCTGCCGAAACGGGTCGAGCTGCAACGCTTCACCAACCGCCAGCTCGAACGCCCGGCCTTGAACGTAGTTGCGCGGCGGCAGTCGCTGCATCAGAACGTCGGCTGCCACGATGAGGCAGCCCGCCTGCATTCGAGGTAATTCAAAGAGTGTGCGCAGACGCTGCGAAGTAATGTCTGGATGCGGCGAGAACAGGTCGTAAGGCAACACTTCCCAGTCGGGGAGGGTCAGCAACGGCAACCGCTCGCCCGCGAAGAATTGCAGCTCGGCGGACAGTCGCTCGAGCTCGCGGGCATCGTCGGTGACGACGACATAGAGCCGTTGATCAGACCGGGTCGCTTCGGCAAGAGCCAACGCAGCAGCGCTGCCGTAGAGCTGGTGCCAGCTCAGGCGTCGTTGCTTTGTTGTAGGGACCTGGGGCTTGAGTAGCAGTGCCATCCGGCAGGTGTCAGGCTTCCACGGGCACCTGGCTCACCTGCATGCGCGAATGCAAAGGCACGCAATAGATGTCGATGGGATTGGTCCGGCCGCGAAGAATCATGGGCGGCAAGGGCAGGGCGCCGACGTCGAGCCCATGAGCGTCGAGCGACTGCTTGATGGCTCCCGAGAACAACATCTCGCCCGAACGCGCGCGTTGGCAAAGGCGCGAGGCGATGTTCACCGCGTCGCCGATGATCGTGTAGCTCATGTACGCCGAAGAGCCGACATTGCCGGCGACGACGTCACCTTCGTTGATGCCGATCCCGAGTCCCGCATCGATCTGGTAGCGGCTCTTCCAGGACTGCGCCAGGTTGCTGAAGCCGTCCAACATCTCACGGGCGGTCTTGATCGCCCGCGTGGAGCTGTCCTTCTGCTCGAGCGGCACTCCGAATCCCAGCATCAGGCAGTCACCGGCCATGTGAAACACGGTGCCGTCGTGCCGGAAGGTGATCTCGGTCAGCAGGGAGAAATATTCATTCAGCAGCGGCACCACTTCGTGGGGCGCCAGTTGCTCGGACATGCTGGTGAAGCCGCGCAGGTCGGCAAACAGGACGACCGCGTGGGTGCGCACATCCTCGCTGGAAAGCAGGCTGTCGCGCAGTTGGGCGTCCTGGAGAATCTTGTCGGCGAGGCGCGGGGAAACGTAGCGACGGAAAGTCTCCCGCATCGTGGCTTCACGGCGTTTGATCTCTTCCTCGAGCTGAGCCGCGGCGACTTTTCGTCGGACCGCTCCCGCTCGCATGAGGGCCTCGATACGGGTCCTCAGAAACTCATCCGTCGCCACTGATGCCTATCCCCTGACCTCAAGGATTGCGCGGAACTACTTCACGCAATTCACCTTTCACGGACGAAGGCTACCATTCGCGCAGGTGCGTTGCCCAGCGCGCGGAAGGCCCGGGACGAGACAAAAGTCTTAAGAACGGGTCTTTTTTGCTGCTTAGCCGGAGGTGGCTACGGCGTGGATCACCCGGTCATGCTCAAAGAACACCGAAAAACCGGCGTAATCCCAGCGCGTGATCGGGGGCTGGCCCACCGTGGCATGCTTTTCGACGGGGGCGCCGAAGTGCTTTTCGACGTCGGACATCGTACTGCCACGCTTTGGCGTCTGCACAGAAGAAGCGGGAACCGTCAGCTGGTCATTGACGACCAGGGTTTCGGCCATGGCCGCGCCACTGATCGCCAAACCGCAAAGCACTGCTACGACGATTGAGGTCTTCATAGTCATCTGACTATAGCACCGCCCCCAATCTGTAAAAGCTGTCGCCATTCCCAGGGCATTCAGACTGTGACGCGGGTCCATAACAGGGCCGTCATTGTGGTTAAATCGCGACGATGTTTCACCCCCTGCCGCTGTTTGTGGGCCTGCGCTATGTACGGGCGCGGACCAATAAGTTCTTCGTCTCCTTCATAACCTGGGCCTCCCTTCTGGGAGTCTGCGTGGGTGTTGCCGCGCTGATCGTGATCCTGTCCGTGATGAATGGTCTGGAAAACGAGCTGCGGGACTCGTTGGTGGCCTTGAGTGCTCATGCCCGGGTCGTCGCCCGGGTGAGCGACGCTGACAGTCAGCCGGTGCACCCTTCCGATGCAGAGTGGGACAACGTCCAGCGCATCGTCCGATCCAGCGAAGGCGTCGTGGCTGTTGCCCGCTACGTTGAGATCCAGGGGCTGGCAGTCCGCACCCCCGAGATGTTGCCCATCCTGTTACGGGGCGTTGATTCCAAGGCGGAGTCGACCGTGACGGATGTAGCTCAGGCCATTGTGCGAGGCAAGCTGAGTGACCTGACTTCCGGTTCCGATCGGGTGATGGTCAGCTCGGTGATCGCGGAGCGCCTGGGTCTGGACGCGGGCGATTCACTCACCTTGCTCGTTCCCTCGGTGTCGGCTGAAGGGGCGCCGTCGCCGAAGCTCAGGGAGCTGACGGTGGCGGGCATCTTTGAGGTGGGCCGGTCCGAGCAGGGTGCATTGATACTGGCCAACATCGACGATGTCAGGGGGCTCGCACCCGCGGGGGGCGCGGGTGAGGGGCTGCGGATCCGGTTTCGCGATGCGCTGTCGGCACCGGCGCTGGCAGCGCAATTGCGCCCGAAACTGCCCAACGACTTCGAGCTGTTCGACTGGACGCAGGATAACGCGAATTATTTCCGCGCCGTCAAAATCGAAAAGACCATGATGTCGCTGATCCTGATGATGATTGTGGCCGTCGCCGCGTTCAACATCGTGGCCATGCTGGTCATGGTGGTGACGGATAAGCGTACGGACATCGCGATCCTGAGGACGTTCGGAGCTTCGCCGCAACGGGTCATGGGCGTGTTCATCACGCAGGGGCTCGTCATTGGTTGGTTGGGGGTTGCCCTGGGGCTGATGGTCGGGCTGGGAGTCGCTCTCAACATCGACACCCTGGTGCCGTTCCTGGAGCAGACCTTTCACTTCCAGATTTTCGATTCGGATGTCTATGACATGCCGACGATTCCGTCGGATGTGCGTTGGCCCAATGTTGTCATCATCAGTGTGAGCGCTCTGCTGTTGACGGGCTTCGCCACGATATATCCGGCAATCCGAGCGTCTCGTACGGCTCCGGCCGAAGCGCTTCGCTATGAGTAACCCGGCGTATGAGTGGCTGATCGGAACGCGATACCTGCGCTCCACGCACCGGCGCGGGTTCGTCTCGTTCGTGGCATTGATGTCCGTGCTCGGGCTCATGCTCGGTGTTGCCACGCTGATTACCGTGCTGTCCGTGATGAACGGCTTCGAACGGGAGCTGCGCAACCGTATCTTGAGTGTGACCTCGCATGGCACTCTGAGTGGCATCGAAGGCTCTATCAGCGACTGGCGCGCTGTCCAGCGTGATGCCCTCAAACAGCCGGGAGTCCAGGCAGCCGTTCCCTACATTGAAGCGCAGTCGATGCTCGCCAACGGTGTGTACGTCGCCGGGGCAACAGTCCGCGGGGTATTGCCGAATGAAGAGCGCAAAGCTACCGGCCTCGCGCACTCCCTTACGATGGGTCGCCTGGAAGATTTGGAGCCCGGGCAGTACCACATCATTCTGGGCAGTGCCCTTGCGCAGGAGTTGCATGCCAAGGTCGGTGGGCAGGTTGTCCTGATTGCGCCCGAGGGCACGGCAACGCCCACGGGTGTAGTGCCGCGCATGCGGCGGTTTCTCGTCACCGGCATCTTCAATTCGGGAATGTACGAATTTGATCGCGGTCTCGCGCTGGTACACATCACCGATGCCGCCAGGCTCTACAAGCTGGGCGACAAAGTCAGTGGGATCCGGTTGGCTCTGCACGATCCGCTGCAGGCGCCCAGTCTCGTCGTGAAAATTGCCCGGGAGCTGGGCGGCGGGTTCTATGTCAGTGACTGGACGCGCAATCACATCAATTTCTTTCGCTCCATTGAGCTGACGAAATCCATGATGTTCGTCATTCTCCTGATGATCGTCGGTGTGGCTGCATTCAACATCGTGGCGACCCTCGTGATGATCGTGAAGGAGAAACAGACGGACATCGCGATCCTGCGCACCCTGGGCGCCGGCCCACCCAACATCCTGGCCACATTCGCCATCCAGGGCGTGATGATCGGGTTGATCGGCACGCTGCTCGGTGCCGGCCTGGGAACCGTGCTATCGCAAAACCTGCAATCTCTGGTTGCCTCGTTGGAGCGAGCCCTCGGAACCCATTTTCTGGATGCGAGTGTCTACTACATGAGCGATCTGCCGGCGTACGTCGAATGGATGGACGTCGTGCGTGTGTGCACCGTTGCCTTCCTGTTGTGTGCGGTAGCTACCATCTATCCCGCGTGGCGCGCGTCCCGTACTGCGCCTGCTGAGGCGTTGCGACATGAGTGAGTTTGTGTTGGAAGCGCGTGAAGTCCAGAAGAACTTCACGCAAGGACCCGTCACGCTGGAGGTGCTCAAGGGCGTGCAGTTCGCCGCGGGTTCGGGCGAAAGGATCGCGATTGTGGGCGCCTCGGGCTCAGGCAAGACGACTTTGTTGCAGATTCTGGGTGGGCTCGATCGGCCGACGACGGGACACGTCTACGTGGATGGCCAGGATATCCACGAGCTCGGTGAGGACGCTCGCGGGATGCTGCGCAATCGGGCATTGGGGTTCGTATACCAGTTTCATCACCTGCTGCCGGAGTTCTCCGCGGTTGAGAACGTGGCGATGCCTTTGCTGATCCGCCGAACTCGCGTGTCCGAGGCGCGGGACCGGGCAGCGGAGATTTTGGAGCGGGTGGGGTTGGGGCGGCGATTGGAGCACCGCCCGTATCAGCTTTCGGGCGGTGAGCGGCAACGCGCGGCGGTGGCGCGGGCTCTGGTGACTGAGCCGAAGATCATCCTGGCCGATGAGCCGACCGGTAACCTGGACGGTCAGAATGCGGAGGGCGTTTTCGAGCTGATGCTCGAGCTGAACCGGGAGAGAGGCACCTGCCTGGTGGTGGTGACGCACGATATGCGGCTGGCCAACCGGATGGAGCGGGTGTTCGAGATCGTGAGTGGCCGCCTGACGGAACGCCCGAGCGACGCGGACTGATCTATTGGCGCGGCTGTCTCAGCGCTGACTAGACCGGAGCCGGAACATGGCGGCTCCGGTACTTTGTCGCCACCCGGAAGCGCCAGGCGATCTCTAATCCCATGTAGCCCAAGACGCCGCCAACGACGCCACACACGAGGCAACCGACCAGGAACGGCTTCCACATGGGCCCCAGCCCGTTCTGCAGCCAGTCCCAGCTCATCTCAAAGGCAAACCCGTTGGACGGCAAATCGAGCAGGAACGCCCCCAGCCGATAGGCCAGGTAGTACACCGGCACGATGGTGACTGGATTGATCAACAGTATGGTGGCGTAGATCACCGGAATGTTCAGCCGCAGCCAGATGGCCAGCAGCGTCGCCACCACGAAGTGGATGGGCAGCGGGATGAAACAAATGGCCAAGCCTATGCCGAAGGCCGCCGTCACCGGTCGGCGACATAATCCCCACAGCCGGGGATCGGCAATCCGGGTTCCAAAACGGCGCAGGAACCAATGGCGTTGGAGATGGCCATCGGAGGTGCAAATGCGCTTTAAAAAGGTGCGCGGCATGATAGAGACCGCATCCTAGCAGAAACAATAGCTCACATTTGCGGTGCGCTTTTCAATTTGGCGCGTCGCTGAGTAACGACATCCAGTTGGTGACGTATCGCATTGAGCGAACTCGAAGCTCAGGTAATATGCCCGCCGTCGTCAATGCTTGGGGTCACTTGGATGTGGGAAATAGTGCGGGCAGGCGGCCCGCTGATGTGGCCGATCATTCTGTGCTCCATCATCTCCGCCGCGATCATTCTCGAGCGCCTGTGGACGTTGCAGGATAAACGCGTGCTGCCGCAGGAGCTGCCCGCGAAAGTCTGGCAGCTGATCGAGACCAACCAGGTCAACGACAAGGTGATTGCCGCTCTCGAGCAGAATTCACCCCTCGGCAAGGTGTTGGCCGCGGGGCTCGCGAACCGCCACCGGCCGCGCGAGATTCTCATGGAGCGCCTCGAGGACGCCGGTCGTCACGTGGTGTATGAGCTCGAGCGCTATATCAACACGCTGGGCACGATTGCATCGGTCTCGCCGCTGCTCGGCTTGCTCGGAACGGTGACCGGTATCATCCGCTCGTTCAATGCCATTCAGGCCGGCGGCATGGGCGATCCCCGCGCGCTCTCCGGTGGTATTGCCGAAGCCCTGATCGCCACCGTCGCGGGCCTCGTCGTCGCGATCCCGTCGCTCATCGCATATCGCTACCTGCGCGGTCGTGTTGAACGTATCGTCGTTGGCATGGAAAAACAGGCCATGCGTATGGCGGATGCAGTGGAAGGCGCTTCCCCAGCAAGGGCGCGCTCGGCGGCGTGACATGAATCTCAAGCCTCGTACTCACGAAGAGCCCGAGATCAACATCGTGTCGCTCATCGACGTGGTGTTGCTCCTCGTCGTGTTCTTCATGTTGTCCAGCCGTTTTACGGACGAAGGTCGAATGCGCGTTCACCTGCCGCAGGCGGCAGGTGTTCCACAGGCGAAGCCCGAAAGCGAGCCGCTGGTCGTCACAGTGACGCAGCAGGGCGGGTATCGCGTGAACGAGCGCGAGCTCATCAATGCCAGCCAGGAAACCCTGCGGGCCGCGATCCTCAAGGAAGCGGGTACCAACCGGAATCAACGCATCGTATTGCGCGCGGATGCACGGGCCACTCACCAGTCGGTGATCACGGCCATGGACGTGCTGGGTCGGCTGGGATTTGCCGAAATCAACATCGCGACCGTCAAGGAAGAGTCGGCAGGTAAACCTTGAGCCTGCCGGGTCCCGCACCTGCGCCGCAGGCCGAGCATAGCGGCCGGCGCACGTACCTGCGCCTTCTCACGTACATCCGGCCGTATCGGGGTATGTTCGCGCTCGGCATGGTCGGCGGGGTGATTTTCTCCATCAGTATGGTGAGCTTCGTGCCGTTCGCGCAGCTATTCGGCAACGGCGCGTTCGCGAGCCGGGATCCGCGCATGATCTGGATCGTGCCGCTCGCGCTGATCGGGCTGTTCGTCCTGCGCGGCACCGGCGATTTCATCGAGACCTACTGCATGGGGTATGTCGGGCGTCGGATCGTCACGCGCCTGCGCACTCAGATAATGCAGCGGGCCCTGCAACTGCCCATCAGCTACTTCGATCGCAATTCCTCGGCCGTGTTGCTGTCGAGGCTGACGTTCAACACCGAGCAGGTGGGGCAGGCGACGACCGACTCGGTGGCCGTGATCATCCGGGAAAGTCTCACACTGCTCGGGCTCCTGGGATACCTGTTTTATCTCAATTTCAAGCTGACCCTGGCGGCGTTGATCCTGGGACCCCTGGTGGGCTGGCTCGTGACCTCCATCAACAAGCGCTTCCGCCGTTACAGCCGCCGCATCCAGGATTCCATGGGCGATGTCACGCGCGTTTCGAAAGAGATCTTCGATGCGCCGCGGCTGATCAAGGTCTACAACGCCCAGGAGCATCTGGGACGGCAGTTCGAGTCGGTCAACGAGCACAACTGGCGTTCCAACATGCGCCTGGTGCTGATGAAGGGTCTGGCCAATCCCATCGTGCAGCTCATGACGACGATCGGCGTATCGCCGGTCGTGGCCTACGCGATTGCGGAATCGGTGCACGGCCGGATCGATCCGGGTGCCTTGTTCGGCTTTCTCACGGCGCTCGGAATGCTGGCACAGCCGCTGCGCAATCTCATCGGTGTCAGCGGTCCGATGCAACAGGGCATCGCTGGAGCGCAGAGCATCTTCGAGATGATTGATGAGCCCGCGGAGCCTGAGGGTCGGGGGCACGTTGCGACGCGCGTGCGCGGTGAGGTCGAATTCCGCGACGTTTCCTTTGCCTATGACACCGGGAAGGGCGCGGCTTTGAAGGGTGTGTCCCTGCAGGTCCGTGCGGGGGAGAACGTTGCGATTGTCGGTCGCTCGGGTAGCGGCAAGTCAACACTCGTCAATCTCCTGCCCAGATTCTATGACGTGAAGTCCGGGCAGGTCCTGGTCGATGGCGTCGATGTCCGCGAGTATGGCCTGCGCAGCCTGCGCGAGCAGATTGCGGTGGTCAGCCAGGATGTTGTGTTATTCAACGACACTATTCGCAACAACATCGCGTTTGGGCGTGATGTGTCTGCTGAGGCCATCGAGGCGGCTGCCGAGGCCGCGCGGGTCGCGGAGTTTGCGCGCTCACAGCCCGAAGGCCTGGATACGATGGTCGGTGATCGGGGTGTGCTGCTGTCCGGTGGTCAGCGGCAACGAATTTCGATTGCGCGGGCGCTGCTGAAGAATGCACCGATCCTGATCCTCGATGAGGCGACCTCGGCCCTCGATACGGAAGTGGAGCGGCAGATCCAGGCGGAGCTGGCGGTGCTGGTGCGCAGTCGCACGACGTTTGTGATTGCTCACCGCCTGTCCACGGTTGAGGAAGCTGACCGCATCATTGTTCTGGATGCGGGGACGATTGCCGAGAGCGGTACGCACGCGCAGCTGCTCGCGAACGGTGGGTTGTATTCGCAATTGCATCGCATGCAGTTCAACGACTGATGGAACAACGCCTAACCGCCTTGTGGTACAGCGAGTCGGCGGGCTTCTCACTGCTGGCGCCTCTTGGCTGGTTGTACGGTCTCGTCATGGCGCTGCGCCGCGCCGCATACTCGATCGGCCTGTTCAAAACCTACCGGGCTGGAAAGCCTGTCATCGTCGTGGGCAATCTGACGGTCGGAGGCACTGGCAAAACGCCTTTGGTTGCGTGGCTGGCGCAACAGCTGGCGCTCACTGGACTCAGAGTTGGAATCGTTTCGCGGGGCTACGGTCGCTCAGGCTCTGCACCCGAGCGCGTGCACGCAGAATCCTCGTGGCGCGCGGTGGGCGACGAGCCCATGCTGCTCGCGAGTCTGACCGGCTGTGACGTGGTCGTGGCGCGTGATCGCTTCGCCGGCGCTCAAAAGCTGGTTTCCCTCGGTGTTGACGTCATCCTCGCGGATGACGGATTGCAACATTTGCGCCTCGCCCGCGACTGCGAAATTGTCGTGATAGATGGTGCGCGGGGGTTTGGGAACGGACGATTACTACCGGCCGGCCCGCTACGCGAGCCGGCTCGTCGCGTGCGCGATGCGCGCATTGTTGTTGTCAATGGCTCCCCTGAGCATGGATCCTTGCGCGGCGGTGTCGAGCGAAGTTTGCAGATGACTCTGTTCGGCGGCGAGGCACGCCGATTGGATGGGCTCGCGCCACCCGAACCGTTGGAGCACTTCAGGGGGCACCGCGTGCATGCCGTAGCGGGTATCGGTAATCCGCAGCGTTTTTTTCGCGATTTGCGGGCTCGCGGGCTCGAGCTCATCGAGCATCCGTTTCCCGATCACCATCCCTTTACGGCCGCCGACCTGACATTCGGTGACAATCTTCCCGTGCTCATGACGCAGAAGGATGCCGTAAGATGTCGGGAGATTGCGGCTGCTCAGCTGTGGTACGTGCCGGTGGTCGCCCGCTTCAGTGATTTGCAGGCCCGCGAGCTGCTCGATCGCGTCGGCCTCGCGCTGGCCCCAGGAGAATGATGGACGCTCGGTTGTTGGAAATTCTGGCTTGTCCGATCTGCAAGGGCACGCTCAAATATCAGCGCGATGCGCAGGTGCTGGTGTGCCGCATGGATCGCCTGGCATATCCGATCCGGGACGCGGTTCCCGTGATGCTGGAGGAAGAGGCCCGGCAGCTCGCCGCTGACGATCCGTTGCTGGATCGTTGAGGCCGGCGTGTTCCGAGTAGTCATTCCGGCCCGCTACGCCTCCACGCGCCTGCCTGGCAAAGCGCTGCTCAGTATTGGCGGCAAGCCGATGATCCAATGGGTGTATGAGCGGGCCTTGGCTTCACATGCCTACGAAGTGCTGATTGCGACCGATGATCTGCTCATCGTCAGTGCCGCTCATTCGTTTGGCGCGGAGACGGTGATGACCGCGGCCACGCACGAGTCAGGGACCGATCGCATTGCAGAAGTGGCACGACTGCTGGGCTGGGCTGGTTCCGACATCGTGGTGAACGTGCAGGGCGACGAACCGGTGATTCCGCCTGCCCTGATCGACCAGGTGGCCGGGCTGTTGGAAGCGCATCCCAGCGCTCAGATCGCCACGCTGGCTACCCCGATCACCTCGCTCGCGGAGTTCATGGATCCAAATGCGGTCAAGGTTGTTACAGACACTGACGGCCGTGCGTTGTATTTCAGCAGGGCGCCCATACCCTGGGACAGAGATGGCGCTCCCGCGGGAGTCATGAGCCAGACGGCTTTTATTGGCGCGCGGCGCCACGTGGGAATTTACGGCTATCGCGTGAGCGGTCTGTTGCGCATGGCGTCGCTTCGGCGGACCGCCCTCGAGCAGCATGAAAAGCTCGAGCAATTGCGGGCGCTGGAAAACGGCCTGGAAATCCGGGTAGCGGACAGCGTTGAGCAGCCCGGTCCGGACGTCAACACCGCGGCGGACCTCGAGCGGGTGACGAGCTTGCTACAGCGGTGATGGGGTGCATGCCTCAGATTTACAATTTTTAACACGGGTCCGGTGGCGCAGACGCGGGCTTGGGCGGAACTAGCCCGGCGTGGGACAATCCAAGTCAACCATGCCTGCCGCCCTGCGTTTTCTAAAGCACCGGCTTCACGGTTGGAAGCAATGGATATGATGAATTCAGCTAAACGTTTCGCGATTGTATTTTTGTCGGCCGCCGCGCTGGCCGGCTGCGTCGAGCAGCCACCGCCGCGCCGGGTGCAGGCACCTCCGCCGCCGCCCCCACGCACCGACGTGTATGCGTATCCGACGCAGGGACAAACACCCGAGCAAATGGACCGCGATCGTTATGACTGTCACGAGTGGGCAGTGAAACAATCGAATTTCGATCCGAGCGCGCCCGGTACGCCGCCGCATGACCGTGTGGTCGTGGCTGCGGGTCCGCCGCCGGGAACCAACACGGCGATCGGCGCCGTTGCCGGCGCCATCCTGGGTGCTGTGATTGCCGGTCCGCGTAGCAGCGGGTTCGGTGCGGTTGCCGGCGGAATCACGGGTGCTGCGATCGGCTCGACGGGCGATGCGGCCAATGCACAGGCCCAACGCCAGCAGATCCAGGCTGCCCGCGCTCAGGATGCGCGCTCGGCTGCCGCTATTGACCAACAGGCCTCCGATTATCGGCGGGCCGTCAGTGCGTGCCTGGAAGGGCGCGGCTACAGCGTGAAATAGTGGATCAGGTGAGATCATGAGTCTGAAGATTACGGCAGCGTTGGCGAGTGGCTTGTTGGGGCTGTTGTCCATCGGAGTGGCCCAGGCCCAGCACGATCGCGGTTTTGACCGTCGAGGTGGACCGCCGCCAGGTTGGAACCACATGGATGGCCGCTTCGGTCACAACCACTATTACCCGGAACGTGGCTATTACGTGCGCGATCTGCCTCGCGAGCGAGTCATAGTCGGTGGACCCGGTGGCGGACGGTACTGGTACTCCGGTGGTGTCTGGTACAACAGCGGTCCCCGTGGATTTGTTGTGATTGGTGCGCCGATCGGCGCGTTTGTACCGGTGCTGCCGCCTTACTACACGACGGTGTATTTCGGTGGCGTCCCGTACTACTACGCCAATGACACGTATTACATGTGGAGTAATACCAACAATCAGTACGAAGTGGTTGATGCTCCCGGCGACCCGAATGGCGCCAGCACGGATGCCCCACCGCCGCCGCCGAGCCAGAATGGCGACGTGTTTGTGTACCCGAAGAACGGGCAGTCCGACGAGCAGATGTCTCGCGACAAATACGAGTGCCACAAATGGGCGCAGGGCGAGTCTGGATTCGATCCCACGCAACCCAATGGTGGCGTGTCGCCTGGTGAAGCCGGCTCCAAGCGAGCTTCATACCAGCGAGCCATGGGTGCGTGCCTCGAGGGGCGCGGCTACAGCGTGAAGTAGGGCGATTGCCCGGCAGCACTTCGGCATGAGTCGAAGTGCTGCCCGTCTGAAGACCGGCGAAGGCGTTGCTGTGCGCCAGTGCTGTGGGATCCGCTGAAAGTCGGGCCGTCGTTCGCCGTGGTGGTCACGGGCGCTAGGACGATGGCCTCTGTTCCATCCGTTTGACGGCTGGCGTGGCGCGTCCGGGCGACGTAGGATTTTCTGATGAAAATTCTATTCGTGTGCTTGGGGAACATCTGCCGCTCTCCCACGGCGGAGATTGTTTTCCGCGAGATCGCGGCGCGTGAGGCGCCCGATCTTCGCCTCGAGATCGACTCCGCCGGGACCGCCGCTTACCACGTCGGATCGCCCCCCGATTCCCGCACTCGCCAAGCCGCGCTACGCCGCGGCTATGACATGTCCGCCCTCCGTGCGCGCGTGGTGGAGCCACAAGACTTCGGTCGTTTCGACCTCATCCTCGCCATGGATCGCCAAAACTTCGAAGCTCTGCGCCAACGCGCACCGGTCACGGCACACGAGCGTATTCGCCTGTTCTTGGAATTTGCACCTGAAGCCGATGCGTCAGAGGTTCCTGATCCGTACTACGGGGGACCGAACGGATTCGAGGAAGTGTTGGATCTGGTTGAGGCAGCTGCGCGCGGACTCCTGCAGCACGTTCGGACAGAAGCGCGACGGGGTTGAGCCCCTGCAGAGTGCCAGGGGCCCGTCGCGCTCTGGTGAGCTAGCTACTCGTGATCGCGGCCGCTATCGCGCGGAGGCGCTGACGACCACACCACGAACGGTTTGACAGCTCCGCCACTAGACTCACCACCCTCGGTTGGAGCCGGGGCAGGGCGTGGCGCCGATGGCTCGAATTGCGCAGCAGCTGGCCGCGGCTCGGCGCGCTCCGACTGAGTGTGTGACTCGCCCGAATGCGATGCTTCGCTGGAGTGTGGGGCGTCGCTCGAGCTCGGGGCCTCACTGAAACTCGACTGCGGCGGAGGCGGCGGCGCTCGGAATTCCGACGGGGACTGTGGCTCCCGCGGCGGAGAAGAGGGCTCGCGGAACTGCGGCGTCGGATCGCGGAACTGAGTCGACGGCTCGTTGTGGTGCGAATCGAAGTCCGAACGCACTGGCGCGGCTTCATCACCACCGTGGTGTTGGCTTTCGCCTCCACCGTGCTGATAGTTACCGTTGCTCTGCGGAGGAGGGCCTGACTGAGAGCCGAACGAGTCGTCGGATCCACCGCCTTCTGACCCGCTGGCGTTGGGCGCTCCGCCCATCGAGCCGCCTTCACGATTGCCACCCTCTCCACGGCCACCGCCACCGCGTCGGCCGCGTCGGCGTCCGCGACGGCTGCGGCCATTCCGCTCCGGCCGATCACCGGCGGGACCGTTGCCTTCGGCTCCTTCAATGCGATTGCCGATGTCATCCGGCGGGAAGCCCGCTTCGGACGAACCCTGGCCGCCCCGGTCGAAGTTGCTGCCTTGTTCGGTGCGCGGAGCCTGGTCGCCACGTGCCTGATCCGGGCGCTGGCCTTCGCCTCGGCCACCGTCACGATCAAAGCCGCCGGCCTCGCCACGCGGGCCCTCGCGGCCACCGTTGCGATCGGAGCCACCGGCATCGCGTTGGCCTTCGCCGCGGCCACCGTTGCGGTCAAA
>Ga0181534_10000521_pt1 | contig 26875 bp, 24 predicted proteins | sample PEATcosm2014_Bin_37_FD_119758 | JGI IMG/M metagenome (GOLD analysis project Ga0181534, IMG submission 119758) | Peatland microbial communities from MTU Mesocosm Facility, Houghton, MI, USA - PEATcosm2014_Bin17_10_metaG | ecosystem: Environmental > Terrestrial > Soil > Wetlands > Peat | place...
AGAAATCCAACAACTCACCCAGCGTATCCACCAGCAACACATCCGCCGCCGCGGCAGCCGCCCCGGCCTTCTCTCCCGCCCGCTGCGAACGCCTCACGAAACGAATGCCGGCCCGCTGCAGCCCGTGCGCAACCTCCTCAAACCGCGGCGGATGCCGCGGCACCAGAACCAACAGGGCCCGCGGCTGCGCCCCCCGCACGATCTGCTGCGCCTCGAGGACAATATCCTCCTCACCACCATGCGTGCTGCCCGCCACCCACATCGGCCGGGACGCAGCGTAGAACTCACGCAGCGCCCGCCCCCGCGCCCCGATATCCTGCGGCACGCTGAAATCAAACTTGATATTCCCTGTCACATGCGTGCGGTCAGGATCCGCGCCCAGCGACACAAAACGGCTGGCATCAGCTGCCCCTTGAGCCGCAACCACCGCCGGTCGCGCCAGGGCATCCCGGAACAGCGACCCGAGCCGCCGATACCGGCTCACCGAGCGATTGGAAATCCGGGCGCTGGCCAACACCATCGGCACCTGCCTGCGCCCGCACTGGTAATACAGGTTCGGCCACAACTCCGTCTCGAAAATCACCGCCAGCCGCGGCTGCACGCGCTTGAAAAAGCGCTGCACCGAGCCGGGCAGATCAAACGGGATATACCGAACCTGAGCGAGCGCCGAGAACAACGTCTTCGCGCGCGCCGCCCCGGTCGGAGTCAGCGTGGTAACCAACACGGGCACCCCGGGGTAGCGCTCACGCAAGGTGGTGACGAGAGCCGCCGCCGCATTTACCTCACCAACAGACACGGCGTGCACCCAGATACTGCCCGGCGGCAGCCGTTCACCAAATCCAAACCGCTCGTGGAAATTCGTCCAGTAACTGCGGTCGAACAGCCCGCGCCACAACATCGTCAGGCTGATCAACGGCGCAGCCAGATAGACCGCCAGTATGTACAGGTAGCGCACGCCTCAGGCGGTGGCCACGAGGGACTGATCCCCTGAGGTCTGCCGATATCCGTCCAACAGCCCGTGCCAATCGGCTTCACCGAACCGGTCCCGGGGCAATGCATAGGTGATCTTTTCCAGCGAGCGCCGCAGGCGCACCAGATTGCCATCGCGCCACAATCCCGAGCGGCGCAACTGACACTGATCGAAGTCGATCATGTAGACCTTCGCATCCTCATTCAGCAGCAGATTGTGCGAGTTGAGGTCGGCGTGGCACACGCCCAGATCGTGGAATCGCCGGATGCAGCGGCCGATCTCGATCCAGGTGAGAATCGACAACGCGCCCTGCGCGAGGCATTCGGCGAGCGATCCAACTGTGTTGAGACGCTCCGTGATGATATCGCCCGTGTAGGTCATGCCATTGTGTTGATACCGGGCGCCGAGAGGCGCCGGGACCGGCAGTCCCGCCCGATGCAACCGGTAAGTCAGTTGCCATTCCGCGAACGGCCGCGTCGCCTGATCGCCCCGCCAGAAGTACTTGTCACGTGAAAAGCGCGCTACGAGGCCACCGCGGTGGTAATGCCGCAGCACAAACTGCCGGCCGGCGGATTTGATGTAGTGGGCAGTGCCGCGACCGCGGGCCGTTCCCTCGATCTCGCCACGCGCCTCCCAATGTTTGGGATCAAACCAGGCGGGGCTCAAATTGCCGACCCGGGACCCGTCATATAGCATGGCGCCACCAGGCACCGGCACATGCTTAACTTCAGATCCCAACGACCACTTAGTCATGATGCCTCTTGCTCAACCGCCTGAACGCGTCTGTATCCTTCGGCTGTCCGCGATCGGCGATACGTGCCACGTAGTCCCGATCCTCCGTACGTTACAGCATGTATGGCCGACCACACAGCTCACGTGGATCATCGGCAAGACCGAGGCTCGCCTGATGAAAATCATCGCGGGCGTGGAGCTTATCATCGTCGACAAGCGCTCCGGCCTGACAGGGTTGGGCAATCTTCGAGAGCAGCTACGGGGTCGACAGTTCGACGTACTGCTCCACATGCAGCTTGCACTCCGGGCGAGCGTGATGGCAGGCACCCTGAACGCGCCGATCAAACTGGGCTTCGACCGGGCCCGCGCCCGCGAGCTGCAATGGTTGTTTACAAATGAGCGCGTCGCTCCGCGCACGCGGGAGCACGTGCTCGACAGCTTCTTTGGATTCCTCGAAGCGCTGGGGATCCATGAGCGCGTCCTGCGATGGGATATCCCATTGCCACCGGACGCACGCAGCTACGCCGAGAGTCTCATTCCAGACTCACAGCCGACACTCGTAATCAGCCCGTGCTCCAGTCACTCGCTCCGCAATTGGGCAGCCGACCGATACGCCGCGGTTGCCGACTACGCGGTCCGGAAACACGGCATGCGGGTGATCCTGGCTGGGGGTCCTACGAACCTGGAAAAAGAGACCGGCGCCGCGATCGAGCGCCTGGTTCGAGTCCCGGTCGTGAACCAGATCGGCAAGGACACATTACCGCAGCTCCTGGCCTTGCTGAGTCGGGCACGCGCCTTGATCGCGCCTGACTCCGGGCCGGTTCATATGGCAACCATGGTAGGCACGCCCGTGATTGGCTTATACGCGGCTACGAACCCCGCACGCAGCGGCCCCTACCTCTCACGCCAATGGTGTGTGGATGCCTATGCTGAGGCTGCCATGCGGTTCTGCGGCAAGACCCCAGACGAGTTGCCCTGGACACGTAAAATCGAGGTCCCCGGCGTCATGGATCTAATCACGGTGGACAGCGTGACCGCGAAGCTCGACGCGCTGTTACGTTAAACTGCCGACATGAACGACGTACTGGTCCCAATCTCCCCGGGCGAGCTGCTCGACAAGATCACCATCCTCCGCATCAAGGCCGTGCGGATCACTGATCCGGCCAAGGTCGGCAATGTGCGCCTGGAGCTCAGCCTCCTGGAGAACACCTGGAAAGACAGCGGGTGTGCCGCTGCGGACGTAGCCGCTGACGAGCGCGCGCTCCACTCAGTGAATGAGCGTTTGTGGGATGTCGAGGATCGGATCCGCGAGAAGGAAGCCGTGCAGACGTTCGACCGCGACTTCATCGAGCTGGCGCGGGCCGTTTACGTCTATAACGACGAACGGGCTGCCATCAAAAAGCGCGTGAACCTGGCTCTTGGCTCGCGGATCGTCGAAGAGAAGTCGTACAAGCCCTACCGTGCCAGCGGGCACCCGGCGCCTTAGGACTTGAGGGTGTACTCGGCCCCGCAGTAAGGGCACTTGGCCCAGCCAGTCTGCTGAATCGGCAGATACACCCGGGGATGAGAATTCCACAGGTACATCTGCGGCATGGGGCACGACAGCGGCAGATCCTCTTCCGTCACATCGTACTGGTTCTGGGCATTGGGCTGGATCAGCACCTTGGTCGTCACGGCCATGGGTCAGCTATACGCAAAATGGTGGAGCCACGGAGTATAGAGGATCTCGGTCAGGCCGGGCTGACCCGGCTCAAGGCGGCCCGGGGCTGTCGCCGGCAAGGGCCCGATTCCAGATCCGGGTGACCGCGCTGCGCTCGGCGGTGAATTCAGTGGCCGGCACAATCGGCTTCTCGTTCATCAGCGACAGGTGATGCGTGCGCACGCGGTAGGCCTGATAGGCCACGATGAGCAGGTCGACGGTGACCTGCGGGACGAGGTCCGCGGAGGCGACCGACTCGAGTTGCCGGATCGTGTCGGAAAACATCACGATCGGCGAATACTCCTTCGCCCAGCGCAGTGCCCAGTATTGGGCCAGAAATTCGATGTCCGCAACGCCGCCCGCGTCCTGTTTGATGTCGAATTGAGATTCATCCGCTCGCGACAACTCCTTGCGCATGCGCTCGCGCATGGTCCTGACTTCCGTGCGCAACGTGTCCCGCCGAACATGATTCGACAACACATCCATCCGGATGGCCTCGAATTCCGCACGCAGCTCCGGAGCACCCGCGACTGAGCGCGCATGCAGGAGCGCCTGGTGCTCCCATGTCCATGCCTCTTTACGCTGATACTCCGCGAAAGCATTGATGCTCGTGACGAGCATCCCGCCTTTCCCACTGGGCCGCAGTCGCGTGTCTACCTCATAGAGTCGGCCGGCGCCCGAGTGCATCGTAAGCAAGTGGACGATGCGTTGCGCGAGGCGAACAAAAAACACCTGGTTGTCTACGGGCTTGGCGCCGTTGGTTTCCTGCTGCTCGCCCCGCGAATCATGCAGAAATACCAGATCCAGGTCGGAGGCATAGCCGAGCTCCATGCCACCCAGCTTGCCGTAGCCGGCGGCGGCCACCCGAACCTCGCGCAGGCCGGTGCCTTCATCGCAGAAAGGCGTGCCGTACTGTGCCGTGATCTGCTGCCAGCTCAGCTGCATCGCGCGCTCGACAATCAACTCGGCAATGTCGGTCAGTTGATCACTGACCTGCATGACCGGCAGCCGGCCGGTCAGATCCGCGACCGCCACACGAAAAGTCGCCGCGCGTTGGAAGTGTCGTAACGCTTCGACCTGGCGCTCCGGATCGTCCTCCTGGACGAGCTCCATGCGCAAAGCGAGCTCGCGCGCCAGTTCCTCGCGTCCCGTCGGTCCTGCCAGCATGCGCCCATCAATCAACTCATCCAACAGCAACGGGTAGGACGCAATCTGCTGCGCCAGAAAGTCGCCGTAGCCGCACAGCTCCACCAGGCGCGCCCGCGCCGGCGCGCTTTCCTGCAGCAACGCAAAGTACGCCGAGCGCTGTCCGATTGCCTCGACGACCCGCAGAACCCGCTGCAAAACGACGAACTGTCCGCCACCGGCGCCAATGTCTGACAGCAGCAAAGGCAACAGACTCTGCAGGCGTTTGCGGCCCGGCTCGTCGAGCTTGCGGACCAGCGAGGAAGCACGCAACAGCAACAGACTGCGGGTCGCCTCCTCGGGTTGCTTGAATCCGGCACTGGCCAGGGACTCGGTCAGCGCCGCGGTCTCGGCCTGTGAATCCCAGAAGCGCCCCAGATCGATGCGCACCACATTGCGATCCGGATCGCTGCCGCCAAACACCACAAACTGAAACTGACTGCTGACGCGGGCCCGATGGTGGCCCAGCTCCTGGAGCATCGCCGGCCAATCGGCAGCCCCCATCGCAATGGCAATACGCTCTCTCGAGACGGTGTCGTCGGGCAGCTTGTGAACCTGCGCATCGGCCAACATCTGCAGCCGATTCTCCAGGCGACGCAGATATACGTATGCCTCGCGCAGGTCAGTAACTACATTCGCCGGCAAAAAGCGTGTTTCGCCCAACACGCTCAACGCCTTCAACAGGGAGGGAGTCTGCAACCGTCGATCCCGGCCACCCCGGATGAGCTGGAAGGACTGGACGATGAATTCGATCTCGCGGATACCACCCGGCCCGAGCTTCACATGGTCCGCGAGCTCGCGACGTTCCACCTCGCGTGTAATCAGGGCTTTCATTTCCCTGAGACTTTCGAACACTCCGAAGTCCAGGTAGCGCCGATAAACAAACGGCCGGACGGCGGAGGCTTGGATCTCTTCGTACTCCCGGCGGGCCGTAATCGCCCGAGCCTTGACGTAGGCGTACCGCTCCCAGTCGCGACCATGCCGCGGCAGATAGTCTTCAAACGCAGCAAAGCTCGAAACCAGCGGACCGCTGTCCCCAAACGGGCGCAGCCTCAGGTCCACCCGCAATACGATCCCTTGCGGCGTCGGTGTTTCCAACATCCGCACGAGCGCCTGCCCCAGCCGGGTAAAGAACTCCTCGTTGGAGATGGAGCGCTTGCCATTGGTCTCCCCGAATTCCGGGAACAACAGAACCAGGTCGACGTCGGAGGAGAAGTTGAGCTCGCCGCCTCCCAGCTTGCCCATGCCAACGATGACGAGCGGCTGGACGACTCCGGCTGCCGAGCAAGGCTCGCCGTAGCGAGCGACCAACGGTTGACGCGCAAACTCGCAGGCTGTGTTGATGGCCGCATCCGCGAAGGCGGTCAGATCGGAAAGGGTCTCCTCGAGATGAGCCCAGCCCGCGAGATCGCGCCACGCGATGCGCACCATCTCCCGACGGCGCCACTTGCGTAGGTCCGCGAGGAATTGGGGCTCTCCTTCGGAGGTCGGAGCACGGTTGGTGAAGTCCGCAGCTGACAGCTTGCGCTGCAGGTCATGGCTCGCGATCAGCTCAGGCAGCAGCCCGCTGTCGCGCGTACAGGATTGGGCAACAAAATCGCTCGCCGCGAAAACAAACGGCAGTGAATCGCGGATTGCGGCCGGCGCCGCTTCAACAGCGGCGAGCGCCTCTCCGGTCAGTTCCAGACATTGCCACCCAGGTCGTGAAATGAAGAGCTCTCCAGACGCCGCGTCAAACCTTTGAACCGGGATGACTGCGCATACACCTGGGCTCCATCGGATGCATCCACCGCACCCGAGTCACCATCGATCTCGCTGTTCTGGATGTGCACGTTGGCTGCACGAGCCAGAACCCCTATGCCCTTGGCACTGATGTGCGTATTGGTGATGTGAATTTCGCAGCCGTTCTCGGCCGTAATGGCGTCACCATCGAATTCCAGGTTGCGATTGTCAATATGTAACAGCCGATCGCCCTGGCAGATGATCGGATCGTGCAGGCGCTCCGGTGCACCGCGCGGTGCGGCAGAAGGCGATGCGGTGGTCGCGACGCTCTTCGGCCCACTGGCCTTGATGCTGTATCCAGGACCCTCGGCTAACACGCTGCCGGGGCTTGCATGAGCAGCAGAAGAGGCGCGAGGGCCCTTCACCGTCTCAGGTGCGGCTGCAGGCTCGGCAGCGTCTCCATTGGCCGCCAGGTTGCTGGTCTGCTGTGAAGGCCCAGGTGACGGTACCTCGCTACGGGCAGGAGCCACCGGTGGTGGCGCGGCCTCCGGCACGGAAGTTTCGGGTGCTGGCGGGGGCGCCGCCGGCGCCCCGGTTGTAGTGCTCGCCGTCAGCTTGGCGGGGGCTGACACGGCAGCCGTGGGGCCGGCGATCACCTGATCGATCGGAAGGACAACCAGTTGCCCAGACTCCTTCACGCGCACTGTAAAGGTCTTCGCCTGTGGATCGGAGGCAACGACCTCGATCCGATCGTTGCGCTCCAGTGCGTCCTTCGCCCAGGTCATCTGATCCTGGCCGCCGCCTTCGAGTTTGGAACAGGCGCTCAGCGCGAGAAGCAACCCGGCGGCGAGCATCGGTTTAACAATAGTTGGCATTCTAGTCTCCTCTAACATCGCCGCGCCCTGCGCTGAAGGCACGGCGATGTTCAGACCATAGCACGCCGCTCAATCGTTGATCAGCACCGCGAGTCGTGTGACGGTGAATGTGTTCGCCGTACTGTCATATTGTCCAGTCGCTGCGAGATCGACCACCGTTGCAGTCGGTGTGAGATCCGCCGACAGCGCGGTGATGAACGATGCAAACGTATTGAAATTCTCGGTCTGGTACTTGCCGCGATGACCAATGGCGAAGATCTCGTTGGTCGCCATGGCATCCGCCATGATGACCGGCGGTGTCGCGAGCGTTGTCAGATCAATCGTCTGCGGTCCGATCTGGATGAAGTGCAGCTTATCGACACCTGTCAGATCGAGTTGCAACGTCGTGCTCGTAGCAGTGAGACCGCTGAAGGCAGTGGCGGAGCCTTTCTGCGCCCAGTCAACCACCAGAGCCTCCGGCACACCCGAGAAGTTCACGAGCGTCTGCGCTGTAAAGTTAGGCGGCGCCTTGCCAAAGGCCGTGACGAAACCCGCCACGCGCGCAGGCGACTTGACGGCTAACCCGGTCTGGCTGAGCGCGCCTGTGTCAATCACGTACGCTGTTGCGTTGGCATCGGATGCGGCAGCCGCTCCAGTGCCTGCGAAGTTGAACGCGCTCACGGGCAGTCCATCCAGCGACTGCAAGTTGACCGTAACACTGCCGGACCCCAAGGCGGTCAAGACGCCCCACGCGGAAGTTATATCCAGACGCACCGAGCCGGCGGTGGCATCCAATGTCTTGGTGCCATTGCTCGAGCTGACTGTACCGAACGCATCGATGTGCTGACCGACCGAGATGTCGGCAATCGTAAACGTTCCGGTAGCGCCCGCCTCCGACACGACAGTCCCGTCAGCCACTGTCACGGTGACATCATGATTTTCAGACTCGAAGTCGCCGTCACGCCCGCAGATGGTTGCGCGACGCAACGTTAATGTGTTCGCGCTTCGAGCGATTACTGTGCCGGAGACCGAGTCCTTCGCCGGATTCTCGAAACTGGTACCTGCCAACACAGTCGTGGCCGTGAAGGTTTGTGTGCTTGTGCCGGTCTGCAAAGAGCCAAACGCCGCGACCATCGTATTGGCCGGGAGAGCAGCCAAGGCGGCAAGGCCGGCCGCTCCAACGTAGGCCATTCCGTTAACCTGGTACGTCGTTGCCATGCCGACGGTCACAGTCGCCTGACCATTGGTGTTGGTCTGATCGTGGAACGGTTGCACATTCAGCACGAAATCGTTGGCTGTCGTACTGGCGCTCACAAACTGGCCGCGCACGCGCACCTGTTTGTTGTCGGAAGGCACGACACTCGCAACTAAAGTCGGCGATACCGCCACCGTGGCCGTCGTCAGATCCACAGTGTTTGACGCCGCCAGATTGAAATCGAAGGCGAGGCGGCTGGTGCGGCCTGCCGTAATCATCAGGTGATGAGTGTTATCCAACTTGACGGTAACGGTGAGAGGGCCCGTGAGGGCGGCACCAGTGCTGTCGACCGGTTTCAGGGTAACAGCCGTACCGGTTCCGTCATCTGCGGTGATGTTCGCGCCGGTGTAGTCCAAAGTCACCGTCGCACTGACGTACTCGGCGGCGGGAATCTGTCCCGCGCTGATGACCTCGGTGAGGTCCACGAGCTGCGCGAAGTCGACCTTGGTGACCGCCGGCAGCGTTTCCACCGAAGCACCGCCGGCTGTCTGCAACTGCAGTGATGTCATGTTGACCGTGTAGCTGAGGAAATCGCCCTTGGCATCGGTCATCGTAAGCATCGCGGGTCCGCAATTCGCGGAACTGCACGCGGCCGGCGTATTCATACCGCCAGTGGCGGTACTGCCCATACCGCTCATTCCGTCATTGCCGCAGCCTGACAACAGCAGTACGCCGCAAGCTGCGAGGCTGGCGCACAGCGTTTTCGATCCGAGCATGGTTGTGGTCTCCGAACGAGAGGTGTCTCGTGGCGCAAACGGTAAGCCTTCGGAGGGGTTGACGGAGAGGGAAAAAGCGTCACCCGGCAGCGACAAAACACGCTCAGGAACAACAACCTGCGCCATGTTAGACGTAAGTTGGAATTATCCGGGCCGCGTGTTGGGTAGTTGCGACACAGAAAACTTAACGCGGCCTTAACAAGAGCCGAATGCACGGGGCGCGGACGCGGCAGCAAAAAAAAACCCGGCCGAAGCCGGGTTTCAATAATGCGCGGAATAGGGGGTCTTTTTCCGCGTCTTTCGGGGTTGCGCCGCACTTAGGGGGCACGGCAGCAACCCTTAACCGTCACGAGTATCTTATCGATGTTGTGTTACAGATTCGATATCCCTTTGGGGGGGGACCTACATATCCATTCCGCCCATGCCGCCCGGCGGCATGCCGCCACCATGGCTGTGCTCCTCATCCTTCGGAGCTTCGGCAATCATCACCTCTGTCGTCAGCAACAGGCCGGAGACAGAAGCTGCGTTCTGCAACGCCAGGCGTGTGACCTTGGTCGGGTCCAGAATGCCGGCTTCCAGCATGTCACCGAACTCGCCGGTGGCAGCGTTGTAGCCGAACGAGCCCTTGCCTTCCTTGACGCGATTGAGGATCACAGCAGGATCTTCACCGGCGTTGTCGACGATCTGACGCAGCGGCTCCTCGATGGAACGGCGCAGGATTGCAATGCCGACCTGTTGGTCTTCATTGGAACCCTCGAGCTTCTCGAGAGCCTTCTGGGCACGGATCAGGGCAACACCACCGCCCGGGACCACGCCTTCCTCGACGGCTGCACGGGTTGCATGCAGAGCGTCTTCGACGCGGGCCTTCTTTTCCTTCATTTCGATTTCAGTCGCAGCGCCGACCTTGATCACGGCAACACCGCCGGAGAGCTTCGCAACACGCTCCTGCAGCTTTTCCTTGTCGTAGTCGGAAGTGGCTTCTTCGGCCTGCTGACGAATGGACTCGATGCGCGCCTTGATATCCGCCGCCTTGCCGGCGCCGTCAATGATGGTTGAGTTCTCTTTCTCAACCACGATCTTCTTGGCTTCGCCCAGGTCGTTGATCGTCGCCTTCTCGAGCGACAGACCGACTTCGTCGGAGATGACCGTGCCGCCCGTGAGGACTGCGATGTCCTGCAACATGGCCTTGCGACGATCACCGAAGCCCGGGGCCTTCACAGCCGACACCTTGAGGATGCCGCGGATGTTGTTGACGACCAGGGTCGCCAGCGCCTCGCCTTCGACGTCTTCCGCAATGACCAGCAACGGACGGCTGGACTTGGCTACGCCCTCGAGGAGCGGCAGCATTTCGCGGATGTTGGAGATCTTCTTGTCGACCAGCAGGATCAGCGGCTTGTCGAGCTCCGCCGTCTGGTTCGCCGGATTGTTGATGAAATAAGGGGACAGGTAGCCACGGTCGAACTGCATGCCCTCGACCACTTCCAGCTCGTTGTCCAGGCCCGAGCCTTCTTCAACGGTGATCACGCCTTCCTTGCCGACCTTTTCCATCGCATCGGCAATGGTCTTGCCGATCGACTCATCGGAGTTCGCGGAGATCGTGCCGACCTGCGCAATCGCCTTGGAGTCCTTGCACGGCTTGGAGAGCTTCTTCAGCTCCTCGACAGCGGCGACGACGCCCTTGTCGATACCACGCTTGACGTCCATGGGATTACGGCCAGAGGCCACTGCCTTCAAACCTTCGCGGATGATGGCCTGCGCCAACACCGTAGCGGTGGTCGTGCCGTCACCAGCCTCGTCGGAGGTGTTGGAAGCAACTTCCTTCACCATCTGCGCGCCCATGTTCTCGAACTTGTCCTTCAGCTCGATTTCCTTCGCGACCGAGACACCGTCTTTGGTGATGGTGGGGGCGCCGAAGCTCTTCTCGAGCACCGCGTTGCGGCCTTTCGGACCCAGGGTTGCCTTGACGGCATTGGCGAGGACGTTCACGCCTTTGAACATGCGCTGGCGTGCGTCGTCGCTGAATCTGACTTCTTTAGCTGCCATTGTCGTAATCCTTCAGTTATTTGGATTCAATCACGGCCATGACATCTTCCTCGCGCATCACCACGAGGTCCTCGCCGTCGACTTTCACTTCAGTACCGGAGTACTTGCCGAAGAGGATCTTGTCGCCGATCTTGACGTCGAGAGGACGGACCTGTCCGTCTTCGAGAATCTTGCCTTTGCCGACCGCTACAACCTTTCCCTCCACTGGCTTTTCAGCCGCGGAATCGGGAATCACGATACCGCCCGGGGAAGTGCGCTCACTTTCCAGACGTTTCACGATGACGCGGTCATGAAGAGGACGTATCTTCATGGAAGTCGCTCCTTAGAAGCTTGATTAATAAAAGAATTTGGGCACCGGGGAGCTTGTTAGCACTCTCCCCAAGTGGCTGCTAATGATAGTGGCAGAACGTGTAAATTCAAGCTCAGGTAGGAAGTTTTTTCGCACCAGTGAGGTCAAACCGGTGGCGCTCGGTAGGGCCACCTACGAAAATCCATGCATATGAAATCAATTGCCATGAGCCTCATTGGCTTGCTCCTCGTCGCGGCACTGCCCGTGCGAGCAGACGTGGGCGTTCCCTCGAATGCCAATTCAAAACCGGCCGGCGGCATTGCCGCGGTACTACAGGCAGCCAAAAAGGGCTCGGACGAGCCCCTGCCGGTCGACGAGGCCTTCCGCTTCACCGCCCTGCCGGACGGACCCGACTCGATCCGCCTGATATGGGGGGTCACCGACGGGTACTACCTCTACAGATCCCGCATCAAGACCTCGAGCGACACTCCGGCCGCCCAATTGGGCGAGCTCACCCTGCCGGCGGGCGAGACCAAAATTGATGAGTACTTCGGTAAGCAGGAGGTCTATCACCACGATTTCGTGGGCTCGATCCGCGTGACCCGGTCGAGCTCCGGCCAGTTGACGGTGCCTTTGAAGGTCAGCTACCAGGGCTGCAATTCGGTCATTGGGCTGTGCTATCCGCCGGTTACCAAGACGGTCAATGTGGTTCTACCGTCTCCGGGTGCTGGTGGTGCGGGTGCAGGTGCTAGCGGTACGGCTGCTGGCGGTACGGGTGCTGGTGGTGCGGGTGCTGGCGGCTCGGCTGCCGACAGTACGGCTGCTGGTGGTGCGGGCGGCCAGGCCGCCGGCGGCTCGGGTTCCTCGGGCGGTCTGGGGTCAGGGCCCGCTGGCGGGGCAGGGTCAGGGCCCGCTGGCGGGGCAGGGTCAGGGCCCGCTGGCGGTCTAGGCTCGGGGCCCGCGGGCGCTGGCGGCGCGGCCTCCGCGGACAGCGTGTCCGCTGCGAACGTCGCCGGCCCGAGCGCAGCAGCCGCGGGCGCCTTTGTGTCCGAGCAGGACCGGCTCGCGGTCCTGATCCGCGACGGCAACCTGGCCGTCGTGCTGGCCACGTTCTTCGGTATCGGCCTGCTGCTTTCGTTTACACCCTGCGTGCTGCCGATGATCCCGATCCTCTCCGGAATCATCGTCGGCCAGGGCGACAAGGTGACACCCGGGCGGGGCTTCTCCCTCGCGTTCACCTACGCACAGGGAATGGCGCTGACCTACGCTGCGGCCGGCGCCATCTTCGTACTCGTCTTCAAACAGGCGCCGCAGACATTCTTCCAACAGCCATGGATCATCATGCTGTTCGTCGCCCTCTTCGTGGCATTGGCACTAGCCATGTTCGGCGTTTACACGCTGCAGCTGCCGAGCGCATTGCAAACCCGCCTCACCAATGCCAGCAACCAACAGAAGTCCGGGACCTATATCGGTTGCTTCATCATGGGAGCTTTGTCAGCGCTGGTAGTAACCGCATGCGTGGCTCCCGCCTTGATTGCGGCTCTGTCGGTGATCAGTCAGACGGGGCAGATTGCCCGTGGCGCGGCCGCTCTTTACTTCACTGGCTTAGGCATGGGCGTTCCCCTGCTCCTCGTGGGTGCATCGGCTGGATCGCTTCTTCCCAGGGTGGGCCCGTGGATGGACACGGTGAAGTCACTGTTCGGGGTGTTGTTCATCGCTCTGGCGATCTACTTTCTGCAATCCTTGATTTCCCCCGCGATGGGCATGCTGTTGTGGTCCGCGCTGGCCGTCATAGCCGGTTTCTGGATCTTCGCGCTGAAAGCGCGGGACGGAGGCCCCGCCCCGGCAGCGGTCCGGGCACCCGGACTCTTGGCGCTCGTATACGGAATCATTCTTCTAATAGGAGTAGCCGCGGGCAGCACCGATCCGCTGCAACCGCTGGGAACACTCCGCGCCAGCGCCGGCGGCAACGCCGTGGCCGCGAAAGAGCCGTCCCTCGCTTTTGAAACGATCAAGTCGCTGGACGACCTCAACAAGCGCGTCGCCGCCGCAACCGCCGCGGGCAAGCCGGTCATGCTGGATTTCTACGCCGACTGGTGCACCTCCTGCAAAGAGATGGAGCGCTACACCTTCAGCGATAAGTCCGTGCAGGCAGCTCTCTCCAACGCCGTGCTGCTTCATGCGGATGTCACTGCAAATGACGCGGTGGATCAGGAACTCATGCACCACTTCAACATCCTGGGCCCTCCGACCATTGCGTTTTACGGACCCGACGGTGCAGAGCGCCAGAATTTCCGGGTGGTTGGCTACATGAAGGCTCCCGACTTCGCCTCACTCGTGACCAATGCAATCAGACCCAACCTGAGCGCCGCCATCCCTGGCTCGACGTGAAAGACAGTCTGCGCATCCCCGTTGCCGTAGCGGTCATCTGTGTTGGGGGTGCCGCAGGATTTCTGGCCGCCCATCTCGGCCGTGCCGCTCGCACGCAGTTGGTTGTCGATACCGCGCCAACACCGCCCCCTCCCGAAGTGACGGAGCAGGCGCCGACCGCACCGCGCCCCATTCCAACCGACCTGCCCGACATTTCGCTGGCCGACCCGGGCGGAATCAAACACGCCCTGTCCGAATGGAAAGGCCGCCCGCTGCTCATCAATTTCTGGGCAACCTGGTGCGCGCCCTGCCGCCGGGAAATCCCTCTGCTGAAAACGCTCCGCCACGAGCGCGCCAAAGACGGGATCGAAATCGTCGGCATTGCCGTCGACTTCCGCGATGCGGTGCAGAAGTACGCACGGGAGATGAGCATCGATTATCCTGTGCTGGTCGGAGAGCAGGACGGACTCGACGCCATCGCCGCTTTCGGCATGGATACGGTCTTTCCCTTTTCGGTGTTTGCGGATGCTCGCGGGCGGATCGTGACCCTGAAGGTCGGCGAGCTGCATGCGGATGAGGCCCGTTTCATCCTGGATCGCGTCAAGGGAATCGACACCGGCCGGATCGACCTGGCGGGGGCCAAAAAGGAGATCGCGGACGGGATTGCCGCGCTCGCGGCCGAGCGGGCTAAACGCGAGGACGACGCCGAGACCAAAGACTCGGCTGGCTCCTAGCGTCGTGTTGGACGAAAATAGCTTCCTGAAGTACCCCATTCGCCGCGAATTGAGTTACATTCGCCGCCGTTTCCTACGTCGCTACAGCTTCAATGGCGCGAGTGCTGCTTCTCAACGGACCGAATCTCAACTTGCTGGGCAGTCGCGAGCCCGGTGTCTACGGAGCGGACACTCTCGAAACCATTGAAAAGCGCGCTGCGGAGCTGGCGCGGGAAGCCGGACACGAGCTCGTGGCGTTCCAGAGCAATTCTGAGGCCGAGCTGATCGGGCGGATTCACGGAGCTGCGGCCGACGGCATCCGGTTCCTGATCTTCAACCCGGGCGCGTTCACGCACACGAGCATAGCGCTGCGCGATGCGCTGCTCGGCGTCCGTCTGCCGTTCCTGGAGATACACCTGTCGAACACGAAGGCGCGTGAAGCCTTCAGACACCATTCTTACTTTTCAGACATTGCGGTCGGTGTGATCACCGGCCTCGGTGCCTTTGGTTACGAGCTGGCGGTCCGAGCTGCCGTACGGCAGCTCGAAAAGTCAGCCTGACTATTATCGCCCCAATTAAATTGACGTCGGAGCGTTGCCCTTCATGGACATTCGAAAGATCAAGAAACTGATCGAGCTGCTGGAGGAGTCCGGCATTGCAGAGATCGAAATCAAGGAGGGCGAGGAAGCGTTGCGCATCAGCCGCATGCCCACCGGCGGCTTCGCCAACCAGTTCGCGCAGATGCCGATGCCAATGGCCCTGCCCTCGGCTCCCCTTGCGGCGCCAGCCCAGGTTGCCGCTGCCCAGGCAGCTCCGGCGGCTCCCGCAGGCAAAGCCAAGCCCAACGAGCACGTCATCACCGCCCCGATGGTCGGCACGTTCTATGGCGCGCCCTCACCCGGCGCCAAGGCGTTCGTTGAGATCGGCGATGAGATCAAGGTCGGCCAGGTTCTGTGCATCATCGAGGCCATGAAGATGATGAACCAGATCGAATCCGACAAGGCCGGACGGGTGACTTCGATCATGGCTCGCAACGGCGATCCGGTCGAGTTCGGTCAGCCTCTGTTCGTAGTCGAATAGCGTGGCCATGCTGGAAAAGGTCGTCATCGCCAACCGTGGCGAGATTGCTCTGCGGATCCTGCGGGCCTGCCGCGAGTTGGGTATCAAAACCGTCGCCGTGCATTCCACGGCCGACTACAGCCTCAAGCACGTGTTGCTTGCGGATGAGTCCGTGTGCATCGGACCGCCGCCTTCGGCCGGCAGCTATCTCAACATGCCGGCGATCATCAGCGCCGCGGAAGTCACGGACTCGGTCGCCATTCATCCCGGCTACGGTTTCCTGTCCGAAAACGCTGATTTTGCCGAGCGGGTCGAAAAGAGCGGCTTCGTGTTCATCGGTCCCAAGGCCGACACGATTCGCACGATGGGCGACAAGGTATCGGCCATCAAGGTGATGAAGTCGCACGGTGTTCCGTGTGTGCCCGGTTCTGACGGTCCATTGGGCGAAGATCCCGATGAGAACCTGCGGGTCGCGCGCGACATCGGCTACCCCGTCATCATCAAAGCGTCAGGTGGTGGCGGTGGTCGCGGAATGCGCGTCGTGCACAGCGAGGCCTCCCTGCTGAATGCCATTGGCATCACGAAAGCAGAGGCGCGCGCGGCGTTCGGTAACGACCAGGTCTACATGGAGAAATTCCTGGAGCGCCCGCGTCACATCGAGTTCCAGGTTCTCGCCGACGGCCATGGCAACGTGATTCACCTCGGTGAGCGCGACTGCTCGATGCAACGCCGTCACCAGAAGGTGATCGAAGAAGCGCCCGCGCCGGGAATCACCGCGCGACAGCGCCGGATCATGGGTGACCGCTGCGTTGAGGCCTGCAAGGCCGTGGGCTATCGAAGCGCAGGGACCCTGGAATTCCTCTTTGAGGATGGCGAGTTCTACTTCATTGAAATGAACACGCGCATCCAGGTGGAGCATCCGGTCACCGAGCTGATCTCGGGCGTGGATCTCGTGAAGGCGCAGTTGCTGATTGCCGCGGGCGAGCGCCTGCCGTATGTGCAAAGCGATATCCAGATCCGCGGCCACGCCATCGAGTGCCGTATCAATGCGGAAGATGCCAAGACGTTCATGCCGTCACCAGGCCCCATCCGCCTGTGGCATGCGCCAGGCGGGCCGGGTATCCGGGTCGATAGCCACATCTACTCGGGATACAACGTGCCTCCCAACTACGACTCGCTCGTGGGGAAGATCATCGCCTACGGCGAGAGCCGCGAGGCCGCCATCGCGCGCATGAAAAATGCGCTCGCGGAAATGGTCATCGAGGGAATCAAGACCAACGTGCCGTTGCATCAGGAAATCTTCAACCACGCGGCTTTCCAGAAGGGTGGCACGGACATTCACTACCTGGAGCGCCGGTTGGGATTGCGTTAAAGGTCGCGCGTGAGCGGCTTCTGGCAGCTGTCATTCGAGCTGGGCACGCGGGATCCGGACGCCACCGAAGAAAGTTGCTTCGAGCTCGGGGCAACTTCAGTCACGTACGTCGATGCGCACGACGATCCCGTATTGGAGCCACTGCCAGGTGAATTCCGGTTGTGGCCCACTACCCGGCTGCGCGCGTTGTTTGCCGATGAAATCGATGAGCGGGCGGTTGGGAAGGCGCTCTGTGAGACGCTGGGCATTCCTGCCGGTGGCCTGAGAACCGAGCGAGTCGAGGACCGTGTCTGGGAGCGCGAGTGGCTGCGTGACTTTCACGCAATGCGCTTCGGACAGCGGTTGTGGATTTGCCCCCATCACGAGCAGGTCACTGAGCCGGGCGCGGTCGTCGTCCACATGGACCCCGGACTGGCGTTCGGCACGGGTACTCATCCAACTACGGCGCTGTGCCTGGAATGGCTGGATCGGCACATCAGCGGTGGCGAGCGACTCATTGATTTCGGCTGTGGCTCGGGCGTGCTCGCGATCGCCGCCGCGAAGTTGGGGGCGGCCGGGGCGCATTGTTTCGATATTGATCCGCAGGCCCTGACGGCGACCCGCGAGAATGCCGGGGCTAACGGCTTGCAGTCACAGGTCAGCCTTTACGAGACAGCCGGCGGGTTGCCCACCGGCGTAGACGTGCTCGTGGCCAATATCCTGTCGGGGCCCCTGCGCGAGCTGGCACCGACTTTCGGGTCTCTGGTGCGCGAAGGCGGGTCCATCGTGCTCGCGGGCCTGCTGGAACACCAAGCTGCCGACGTGACAGACGCTTACACTGCGTGGTTTGATATACATCCCTTCGAGGTACGGGAGGGTTGGTCCGGTCTGGCGGGGAAGCGTAAATCTCATGCGCAGCGCGGCTAGCGGCGCCTAACACACATGTTCACAGTCTGCCCGAAGTGCGCACTGACGCTCGTCGTGACTGCCGCGGATTTGCGCGTCGCGCAGGGCTATGTGCGTTGCGGGCGCTGCTCAAACGTATTCAACGCTCTCTCGCGCCTCTCCGAGGATCGTCAGGCCGGTGCTGCCGTTCAGCCCCAGCCGGCGCCGGAACCAGCGCCTCCACCAAAGCCCACGGCCCCGCCACCTTCGCAGCGGACCGACACCACGTCCCGCTCCAAGGCCCTACAGACCCCGCCGCCCGCGCCCGCGCCCGAGCCGATGCGTTATGGCGATGACACCGAGATTCCTGAAGAGGATCTCGAGTTCAATGCGGATGCAACTGATATCAACAAGGTGTTCGTCGAGCCGCCGCCGAGCCCGAAATTCACGGCGGCCACCGGCACGTTCAAGGCCATCCGCATGGAGGCGGAGGATGCCGCGCGGGTCGAGGAGGAGTTGACCCGGACCGACGAGCGCGAGGTTCCGGGCCGGACCGCCGCCCCGGCGGCCGACAGTTTCGACCCCGTCGACACCCAGGTGGATGTGGAGATCGATCCCGATCTGCTCGCCACCATGGCGCACCTGACCGACAACCGGCAGGAGCGCTTGAATCCAACACCGGAATCCGAGTTCTCCTCGGACGTGTTCGGTGCGCCGGCCGCCCCGCCACCGCCCCCGGCGGCGCCTTCCAAACCGACCAACTCAACATCGGCCACCGGCACGATGCAGGCGCTCAAGGCGCCGGCGCCCAAACCGCTGTTGTTGCAACCGTCCATGGAGCAGCCGCCGCAGCCGCCGGCGCCCATGCGACTGGCCGAGCGGGCCAAGGCCCGGGCGCAGGCCGCGAAGACCGGCGCGGACCCGACCAAGGCGCTGGAGGTCAAAGCCAGGGCTGACAACAAGCCGAAGCCGGACCCGAAACCGCCGGCGGAAGTACCCAGGCCGGCTGCGACTTTCACCCCCGATGACTCGCGCGGCACCGCGTCGGAAACCGCAGCAGCGCTGCGGGATGTCCTGGCGCCTCGCAAGCGCTCCTACGCGGTCGACGGGCTCGCCGCTGAACAACCAACATCCTTCTTCGCCGGCATGTGGGCCGCCGGCAGTGCGATTCTGCTGCTCATGCTGTTGATTCAGATCGTGCATCACTACCGGCACGATCTGGCCGCCAACGCGACGTTCAACGGGCCACTGACATCGATCTACGCTGTCCTGGGAATTCCGATTGTGCCGCGTTGGGATCTCGGCGCTTACGAAGTGAGGCAGTTGGGTGCGTCGACAGCCGCGGATGCTCCGGGTCAGATAACAGTGCGTGCCAGTGTCAAGAACGGAGCGCGCCAGGCACAGCCGCTGCCGCTGTTGCGCGTGACCCTGCAGGACCGCTTCGGCAATCGTATTGCCTCGCGGGATGTGGCGCCCAAGTCCTATCTGCCGCGCGCGATACCCAGCTCCTCGCTCTTATCCGCGGGACAGCGTATTGATGCCGAGATGGCCTTCGTGGACCCGGGCTCCAACGCTGTCGGCTTCGAGATCGACGCCTGCCTGCCTGCGCCCGGCGGCGGAATTTCCTGCGCGAACGACATCGCGCCCTAGACTCCTTCTATGCAGATAGGACCTTACACTCTGCCCTCGAGTGTTGTTCTCGCCCCCATGGCGGGGGTGACGGACCGACCCTTCCGCATTCTGTGCCGGAAGCTCGGAGCAGGACTCGCGGCCTCGGAGATGCTGACCTCCGACACGCGACTGTGGAGTACGTCTAAATCGCGTCTGCGCATGAGTCATGAAGGCGAGCCCGAGCCGCGTGTAGTACAGCTCGCCGGCTCCGAGAGCCAGGCGCTTGCGGAAGCCGCGCGCATGAACGTGGACCTCGGGGCACAGATCATCGACCTGAACATGGGCTGCCCTGCAAAAAAAGTCTGCGGCAAGCTTTGCGGCTCCGCGCTGCTGCAAAACGAATCGCTCGTAGCCGAGATTCTCGCGGCCGTTGTCAACGCGGTGAGCGTACCGGTCACGCTGAAGATCCGCACCGGCTGGGATCGCAACAATCGTAACGGTGTGCGCATCGCGCAGATCGCACAAGACAGTGGCATTCAGGCGCTCGCCGTTCACGGCCGCACACGTGCGGACTTTTATGCAGGCGAGGCCGAGTACGAGACGATCCGGAACATCAAATCCGCCGTGCGCATTCCGATCTTCGCGAATGGTGATATCAAAACACCGCAAAAGGCGCGCGAGGTGCTTGATTTCACCGGCGCCGACGGAGTAATGCTGGGCCGCGCGAGTCATGGGGCGCCATGGATCTTCCGATCTGTCAACACGTATCTGCTCGCAGGAATTGCCGCTCCGGAGCTATCGCGGGCGGAGGTGCGTGATACTATTCTTGGGCATCTCAGCTCTCTGTACGCCTTCTACGGCGAGGACCTCGGAGTGCGGATCGCGCGCAAACATCTCGGCTGGTATTGCGAACAGTTGCTGACAGATCCGGCGGACACCCGTCGCACGCTGATGGCGGCTGAATCGACTTCGGTACAGTTTGCGCTCGTGCACGACCGCCTGGAGGACTGGGCTGTGGACATGACCTGATGACGTTTGTGGGGACCATACATGACAGCAAAAAAGAAGAGTCGACCCAGGGGGGATTCCAGCGTCCGGTTGAGCACCAGAGAATTGCCTTTGCGCAATCACGCTGAACGGGCACTCAGCGACTACTTCACCAGCTTGAACGGCCACAAGCCGGCCCATCTGTATGACCTCGTGCTGCGCGAAGTAGAGGAGCCGCTGTTTCGCCTGGCGCTGGACTATGCGGAAGGCAATCAGAGCGAGGCCGCCAACCTTCTCGGAATCAACCGCGGCACCTTGCGCAAGAAGCTGAAGGAGCTGGGCCTGTCGCAGAGCGCCTAGCGCTCACGATGCCCCTCAACTGATGTTGTTGCCCGTTCGCCGCGCGCTACTGTCCGTATCCGATAAAACCGGTCTCGTCGAGCTCGCGCGCGCGCTGTCTGAACGCAACATCGAGATTCTCTCGACCGGCGGTACGGCAAAGCTGCTTGCCGCCAACGGCGTGGCCGTACGTGAAGTCTCCAGTTACACCGGCTTTCCCGAGATCATGGATGGGCGTGTAAAAACGCTGCATCCCAAGATTCACGGCGGATTGCTGGGCCGACGCGGTATCGACGAAGCCGTCATGGCGAGTCACGCCATTCAGCCGATCGATCTGCTCGTCGTGAATCTCTACCCGTTTGCGGAAACCATTGCGCGACCGGACTGCACGTACCCGGATGCCGTGGAAAATATCGACATCGGCGGCCCCGCCATGTTGCGAGCGGGGGCGAAGAATCACGAATCGGTCGCGGTCGCCGTCGATCCGGCCGATTATCAGACCCTGTTGCACGAGTTGCAGGCCCATGATGGCCGCACCACGCTGGCCATGCGCTCGCGGCTCGCAGCGAAGGTGTTTGCTCACACGGCCCGCTATGACACCATGGTGGCGAGCTATCTCGGCGCGGTCCACCAGGTGCCGGCCGAGCGTTTCCCCACGACGCTGCCCCTGGTTTTCGACAAGGCACTGGACTTGCGGTACGGCGAAAACCCGCATCAGCAGGCTGCCTTCTATCGGGATCCAACACCCCGCGGGGCCGGGATCGCCGCTGCCAGGATGCTGCAGGGGAAAGAGCTGTCATTCAACAACATCGCGGATTCCGATACCGCGATCGAGTGCGTGCGCCAGTTCGAAGGCACCGCCTGCGTAATCGTCAAGCACGCGAATCCATGCGGAGTTGCTGTCGCGGCGACACCGCTCGAGGCGTATGACCGTGCCTACCGCACTGACCCAACTTCAGCGTTCGGGGGCATCATCGCGTTCAACCGCGAGCTGGATGCCACCACGGCCTCGGCTATCGTCGATCGCCAGTTTGTTGAAGTGCTGGCCGCGCCTGCAGTGTCCCCGGAAGCCGCCAAAGTACTGGCTGCCAGACCGAACGTGCGCGTACTGGTGCTCGGCGATCTGCAGCAGGTGCCGCCCGGCGAGCTCGAGTTTCGCAGCGTGACCGGCGGCCTCCTCGCGCAGACGCGCGATACCGGCATGGTGTCCGAATCCGCCCTCACTGTTGTCACGCGCCGCAAACCAACTCCGGCCGAGCTGGTGGACCTGATGTTTGCCTGGCGGGTCTGCAAGTTCGTGAAATCCAATGCCATCATTTTCGCCCATGAGCGCATGACCATCGGTGTGGGCGCCGGCCAGATGAGCCGCGTCTACTCGACCCGCATTGCCGCGATGAAGGCCGCCGACGAGCAGTTGGAGGTCGCCGGCTCCGTCATGGCGTCCGATGCATTCTTCCCCTTCCGCGACGGCTTGGACGTGGCGGCGGAATATGGAATCCGCGCGGTAATCCAACCGGGCGGCTCGAAGAAGGATCCGGAAGTCATTGCCGCGGCCGATGAGCATGACATCGCCATGGTCTTCACCGGCATGCGCCACTTCCGCCACTAGTCATGCGCTGCGCGCAAACTTTCGCGCCGGAGCGCGTGCGGTAATGCGAGTGTTGGTGGTCGGCGGCGGCGGACGCGAGCATGCGTTGGCCTGGAAGTGCGCATCTTCTCCCCGCGTCACTGAAGTTCTGGTCGCCCCTGGCAATGCCGGCACCGCAACCGAGCGCAAAGTTCGCAATGTCAAAGTGGGCGCCGAGGATGTCACAGGCCTGGTCGCACTGGCGCGAGCCGAACAGGTTGATCTGACCATCATCGGCCCCGAGGCTCCACTCGTTCTCGGCGTCGTCGACGAGTTTGAAAAGGCCGGCCTGAAATGCTTCGGCCCGCGCCGTGCGCCCGCCCAGCTCGAGGGCTCCAAAGCATTCACGAAGGAATTCCTGCGCCGCCACAACATCCCAACCGCAGGCTACGCGACATTTACCCGCGAGACGTTTGATCGTGAGTGGGTCCGCCGCCAGCGCACCCCCATTGTCGTCAAAGCCAGCGGCCTCGCGGCGGGGAAAGGCGTGGTCATAGTCGATACCGCCGAAGCTGCGATTGCGACTGCCGAACGGATGTTTGGGGGACAGTTTGGAGACGCTGGCCAGATTGTCGTCATTGAAGAATTCCTGCCGGGGGAGGAAGCCAGCTTCATTGTCATGGCCGATGGCAAGCACATCCTCCCATTCGCGTCATCCCAGGATCACAAGCGACTCCTGGATGCCGACCAAGGCCCTAACACCGGCGGCATGGGCGCTTACTCACCCGCTCCCGTGGTCACTGATGCAATGCACGAACGCATCATGAAAGAAGTGATGGAGCCGGCCATTCGGGGCCTGGCGGCTGACGGCATGCCCTACACGGGTTTTTTGTACGCCGGCATCATGATTGCCCCGGATGGCACACCCAACGTGCTGGAATTCAATTGTCGATTGGGTGATCCAGAGACTCAGCCCATCCTGATGCGACTGCAATCGGATCTGACCGAACTGTGTGAAGCCGCGCTGGCCGGCCACCTGGACACGGTGTCGGCGGAATGGGATTCGCGTGCCGCACTCGGTGTTGTATTGGCCGCGGCTGGTTATCCTGATGAGGTTCGCAAAGGCGACGTCATCGACGGACTCGATCGCGCTGCCGCCCTACCGGGCAAGGTATTTCACGCTGGCACCCGCGAAGAGTCAGGGCGCGTGCTAACGAGTGGGGGGCGCGTCCTTTGCGCCGTGGGACTGGGGTCGAGTGTTGAGGCTGCTCAGTCAGAGGCGTACGGGTTGGTTAACTCGATATCCTGGGCTGGCGTCCAATTCCGCCGCGACATCGGTTATAGAGCCATCGCCCGTGAGCATGGCTGACTGGGACTACTCAAATCCCCACGTAGTTACTCTAGAAGTAGTTGCGTCTGACATCGACGCCTACAACCACGTTAACAATTCTGTTTACTTGTCTTGGTTCGATAAAGCCGCGTGGTCGCACTCCGCAGTGCTCGGCATCTCCTTGGAGGAATGCGTCCGCATCCGCCGCGGCATGGCAGCACACCGGGCTGAGATCGACTACCAACGGGCTGCGGTACTAGGCGACCAAGTCGCTGTTGCCACTTGGATCGTTAATAGTGACAACAAGTTGCGAGTCGAGAGGCGCTTTCAGGTCAGACGCGCAACCAATGCAGAAACACTGGCGCGCGCCAGGACTGACTACGTCTGCATCAATCTGGATTCCGGCCGCGCCTGCCGCATGCCGGAATCCTTCGCGAAAGCCTACAGGCCCATCGGCTGACCTACCGGAGCCGCACGGGGCATTGCGATTGATCTGCGGAAATCGCACTCGCGATTTCCGCCATTAATCACAGACGGGTGCGGCCACCGCGGAACAGATTGACGATTGCGAGCAGGATGATGGCACCGAGTAGGGAGACGCCCAGTCCCGCCAGGCTCAGGTCGCCTTGATTGATGGTCGCGGCTCCTACCAGGGGGCTGATGAGCCAGCCGCCAACCAGGGCTCCCACGATTCCCACCACGATGTTCAGCAGAATGCCTTCCTGCGTACGCATGATCACGCTGGCCAACCAGCCGATGATGCCGCCCATAATCAGCCAGATCAGAATATTCATTGCACGCCCCAAAAACGGTTACGGCGATTTGCCGTGCCTGAACAATTCGCAAGCAGCCTGAAAGGTTCCCACAATTCATAGGCGCAAGCACTGGCCGCGCGCAACACGGGTCGTCGCACCCCCGGCTTGGGTACAAACTACATGCTGGAAAACCAGCCTTTCACGGCTTGTAGGACAACTCCGGATTCGGGCCGTAGGACGGCCAGGTAATTTTCCTCCCGGAGGCCAGCCTCTGGCCCTGGCACGGCCGTTGCATCTGTCTCACGCAAGAACCCATGGGGATAAGCATGAACAAGATCGACCGCCGCTCAACCTGGATCGAAACTCAATACTGTGCCGCCGTCGCCGCCACTCTGCAGGCGCGCGCCGAGTATTTCGAGCTGTTGGAAGATGCGATGACCTCGCCCGCCAGGTTGGTCAAGGCGTACGGCGCCTGGCGTAAACACGCATCCCAGACCGAAGTGTTGGGCGGGTTGGTTGGAACCGCTTAGAAACTGACTTTGAAGAACCCTTCCGGGCCCCGGACGTTCAAGCGGAAGGCGCCCGGAAAGTTGGTGTCGTTAACATCCAGCGACGAGCGCATGATGGTGTAGCCGGCACCTAATGAGAAGTTCGGATACTTCCGCCAGCGCCATTGCAGATCACCGTGATATTCCGCAATGGAGCCTTCGAAGTTGTTGACCGAGGCGTGGAAGTACTGACCCCGCGCTGACAATGCGAGCCCGTGCCAGATGCGCCAGGTGATATCCACAGGGATCGTGGGAAACGCACCCGATCCCGACACTTCCTGGCGAAGCTGTTTGGCCTCAACCGCCCCACGAGCATCCGCCTCGACGAAGTGCGCGCCGATACCCAGGCCCGCCTCGACGTAATCGTTCCGGAACAAAGAGTACGTGTACGTCAGCGAGAACTGGCGCCAATCCAGATCGCTGGTTACCCTGTCATTGGCAACGAAAGTCTCATCGCCAAACAGGATCGTCCGGTTGATCGTGTGATCCCCGCGGCGATCGGTTGCGAAGTAATCGACCCGCAGGCGGTTGTTCTGTCGCAAGCGGAAAATAATCTCGATGCGACCCTGGGGAATGCGGCTGTCGAGGCCGAAATCCCGTTCACCGCTCACCGTCGTTCCTGTCGTACCCGGAATGCCGAACGCCGGACTCTGGGTGTCGACCCGGAGGGTCGTGGAGACCGCAGGATTGAAGAAGATGCCCTCGACCGCGAACCGGTCCGTGATGGGACTGGGCGTCCACCGGTTCTTATCCGGCTTTATCGGAGCCCCTGAAACGGGGTCGCGTTCCGCGTGGGCTGGAACGGCCTGGAGTGCGAGCAACGCCGCGGATAGATAGACCCAGTTTCGCATACGCGAATCATGCCATCGTCCGCGGCGTCCGAATCAAACCGACAACACATATTTAACTAATCAGCGACGTAAAACGTCGCTGATTAGCAACATGCTGTTACCGCTTCATGGCCTGGAAGAATTCCTCGTTCGACTTCGTGTCTTTCATCTTGTCGAGCAGGAATTCAATGGCCGACAGCTCATCCATGGGATGCAGCAGCTTGCGCAGGATCCACATCTTGGCGAGCTCACCCTGGTCGGTGATCAACTCTTCCTTGCGGGTGCCGGAGCGGTTGATGTTGACCGCCGGGAAGACACGCTTCTCGGCAATGCGCCGGTCGAGATGGATTTCGCTGTTGCCGGTGCCTTTGAATTCCTCAAAGATCACGTCGTCCATCTTGGACCCCGTGTCCACCAGGGCAGTCGCGAGGATCGTGAGGCTGCCACCCTCCTCGATGTTGCGCGCCGCACCGAAGAAACGCTTCGGGCGCTGCAGCGCATTGGCATCAACACCGCCTGTCAGCACCTTGCCCGACGAGGGCACCACGGTGTTGTAGGCACGTGCGAGACGGGTGATGGAGTCGAGCAGAATGACAACGTCCTTCTTGTGCTCAACCAGCCGCTTCGCCTTCTCGATGACCATTTCGGCCACCTGCACGTGACGGGCCGCGGGCTCATCGAATGTGCTCGATACAACCTCGCCCTTCACGGTGCGCTGCATCTCGGTCACTTCCTCCGGCCGCTCGTCAATCAGCAGCACGATGAGGATGACTTCGGGATGGTTGGAGGTGATGGCGGTAGCAATGTTTTGCAGCAACATCGTCTTACCGGCCTTCGGCGGAGAGACGATCAGACCGCGTTGACCCTTGCCTATCGGCGCTACGAGGTCGATGGTGCGGGCAGTCAGGTCCTCGGTGGAACCGTTGCCGCGTTCGAGCTTCAAACGCTTGGTCGGGTGGAAGGGCGTCAGGTTCTCGAACAGCACCTTGTTGCGCGAGCTGTCCGGGGAATCAAAATTGATCTCGCCGACCTTCAGGAGCGCGAAGTAGCGCTCGCCGTCCTTGG
>Ga0181534_10000522_pt1 | contig 26804 bp, 23 predicted proteins | sample PEATcosm2014_Bin_37_FD_119758 | JGI IMG/M metagenome (GOLD analysis project Ga0181534, IMG submission 119758) | Peatland microbial communities from MTU Mesocosm Facility, Houghton, MI, USA - PEATcosm2014_Bin17_10_metaG | ecosystem: Environmental > Terrestrial > Soil > Wetlands > Peat | place...
AGCCGCGATGCGGGCCGCCAGCGGTCCGTGCCGCGCCGGGTAGATTCTGTCGAGCCCGGAGGCGAGCACCGCGATGGTTTGGCCGCCCGCGCGGAGCGCGCCCTCGTGCCCGGCGGCATCGATGCCCAGCGCGAGACCGCTGGTGATCGTGAGTCCGTGGCGAGACAGCTCTGCGGCAAACTGCATCGCGGTCATGCGCGCCTGCAGCGTGGCGGCGCGCGAGCCGACGATGGCAAGCTGCGGCAGGCTTAAGGAGTCGATATCGCCGCGCACATACAGCAGCGCGGGCGCGTCTCGCACATGCGTCAGCAGCGGCGGATAGCGCGGATCGAATGCATCGAGCAATTCGATTCGATTGCGCGCGATCCAATTGCGATCGGCCGCCAGCGTTGCGGCATCGGGCGCGTGCAACCAGGCGCTCGCGGCAGGCCCGAGACCCAGGGACTGCAGCGTGTCGCTGCGCTTCCCGAGCAACGCCTCGACGGCGAAGATGTCGGTTGGCCGCGGTGCGATGCTTTCGAGGGCCGAGCGCAGCTGTCCGTAGCGCAGCCCGGACGCCCGCCCGAGAACCAACTGCAAAGACACCGCATCCATGAGCGCGGCAGCATACGGCGCCCGCGCGGCGGCGGAACGCAGCGTTCAGGCCGCGGTTGTGCAGAAACTCAGCTGCGGAAAATCAGCTGCGGAAAATCAGCTTCGCAAGTCAGGGGCTCTTGACGCGCGCGTGACCCTGGATCGGCACGGAGTCGTGCAGCACCAGCGCGAAGCTCATCTGCTCGTAGGTTTTGAATACCAGCAGCGTGCCGGCATTCTCGCTGGGCAATTTGACGCTCGGGTGCAGCAGACAGGTGCTGAAGTCCTTGATGTGCGCGCACTCATCGTCCGTGGCGGCGTCAGTTTCCTCGGCGATCAGCACGCTGCCGCGGTCGAGCCCGTCGCGCGAGCCGCGATTGAGTGCCACCACGTCGTACTGGCCGGCCACATCCGATCCCGCCACCACCACGATGATCTGGCCCGCGACCGCGTGCGAGGGCGAATGCGGCTTGAAGTCCGAGGTGGTCATGTTGTCTTCGGAGACCAGCACGTCCCCCTGCAGGGTCTCGCGCGCGGACTCGGTGAGCGTGACCTTGGCGATCTGCCCAGGCCGCGTGAGCTGTGCGGTGCCGGCGTAGATGGCCAGGTAGCCGAGCTTGCGATCGCCTTCCGGATCGTCCAGAGGTTCTTCCACGTGCATGACCGCATAGCGCGCGCCCGTGGTCTGGGCATCGAGCTTCTTGACGTAGAGTTCATCGCCTTCGCCGGCGATATCGTGTTCGCCGCGCAGCGCCAGTACGTAGGGGGCCTGCTTGACCTCATCCTTCGAGATCACGCCCGGGCGATCCAGGAAGGCGGAGATGACGGAATAGGGAATGGTCGCGATCGCACTCTCGAGCGGCTGGCTGCGCAGCATTGGCTCGAGCTTGCCGCTTGGCAACCCGGCGCCGCCGCGCACCAGCTGCAGCGAGGTGCGGCCATCGCTCGAGAGAGCCAGATGGATGGTGTCGCCCGGATAAATGCGGTGCGGATTCGCGATCTTCGGATTTACATACCAGATTTCCGGCCAGGTCCACGGATCGCGCAGGAAGGTGTTGGCGATACCCCAGAGGGTGTCGCCACGGCGCACGACATAGTCCTTCGGCGCACTGGATTTCAACTCCGGGCCGGCATCGGCAATGACCGTGGTGGCACCGGAAGAGCTCGCGCCCGAATCGGCAGCCATGTCGGCGAGAGCCTCGGTGTCGGTCTGCGGTCCATTGCTGGCATCGGCGCCATCGGTTGCGACGGGCACCGCGGATGAGGCCGTGGTGTCGGTCTCGCGCCCGTTGTGCGAGCTGAGCGAACAGCCGCTTGCGGCCAGCGCCAGAAGCACGGACAGGGTGATGCAGCCGCGGGTAACGCGGCCGGCGTTCAAATCTTGCTTAAAAAACATCCCTGCTACCTCTTCGGGCCGGGTAGGGCGTCGGGCCCGGCTGTTATAAACTCACCGGCACACAATCGCACACCCCTCAATGCGCAGTTTGTGCACTGGGTCACGCGTCGGAGCTTTAAGCCCCTGGTCCTTGAAATATTGGCACATTTCCCCACGTTTAAGAACCTGAGCTTACCCTATGTCGCGATTGACCATTCTTGAGTTTCCGGATCCCCGCCTGAGGACGCGGGCCGAGCCCGTGCGCGTCTTCGATGATGCGCTGCAACGACTGGTCGCGGACATGTTCGAAACCATGTACGCGGCCCCCGGCATCGGCCTCGCCGCCACCCAGGTCAATGTGCACAAGGCGCTGCTGGTCATGGACTTGAGCCATGAGAAAAACCAGCCGCAGGTTTTCATTAATCCCGAGATTCTCTCGCGCGATGGGGTGGAGGTATCCGAAGAAGGCTGCCTGTCCGTGCCAAACATCTATGAGGAAGTCGAGCGCGCCGCCTCCGTGCGCGTTCGCGCTCAGGCGGTCGATGGCAGCGTGTTCGAGCGCAACCTCGAGGGGGTCGAGGCGGTGTGCGTGCAGCATGAGATGGACCATCTCGCCGGCAAGCTGTTCGTCGACTATCTCTCGAGCCTCAGGCGCGAGCGCATCCGCCGCAAGCTCGAAAAGGAACGCCGGGAGCGCCCGGCCGGCGGCTCCAGTGCGCCGACGCGCATTTCAGCGCGCGTCATATGACGCATGCTGCGGGTCGCCTTTGCCGGTACGCCGGAGTTTGCGGTACCGGCGCTGCGCGCGCTGGCAGGTTCGTTCCATGCGCTGGTCGGCGTACTGACCCAGCCCGATCGTCCGGCCGGACGCGGGCGCGAACTTAAACAGAGTCCCGTCAAGCAGGCCGCGCTCGAACTGGGCCTGCCGCTGGCGCAGCCCGCGCAACTCAAATCGGTGGCAGAGCGCGCAGCGCTGGTGCAGTGGGCCAGCGACGTGCTGATCGTGGTCGCCTACGGGCTGCTGCTGCCGCCGGCCGCACTGACGATCCCACGGCTGGGCTGTCTGAACATCCACGCCTCGCTGCTGCCACGCTGGCGCGGTGCGGCCCCCATACAGCGGGCCATCCTGGCCGGCGATGCCGAGACCGGTGTGACGATCATCCAGCTGGACCAGGGGCTCGATACCGGCCCCATGCTGGCACAGCGCCGCGTGACGATCGCCGCGGGCATCGATGCCGCGCAGCTGGCCGCGCAGCTGGCCGCGCAGGGTGCAGCGCTGCTGCTGGAAACGCTGGATGCGCTCGAGGCCGGTCGGGTGCGGGCCGAGCCGCAGCCTCCGCAGGGCGCAACCTACGCACGCAAGATCGACAAGCGCGAGGCGCGTATCGACTGGACCGCGAGCGCAGAGACGATCGAACGCCAGGTGCGGGCTTTCAGTCCCTGGCCGGTGGCCGAGACGAGCTGGCGCGATCAGCGCCTGCGTGTCTGGGAAGCACATGCCGGCCGACCGCGCGCACTGGCGCCCCCGGCGGGGCCCGAAGCCGTCGGCGCGGTACCCGGCGATGTGATCGGAAGTAGCGGGGAAGGGGTCGAAGTGCTCTGCGGCCAGGGCACGCTCGTCATCACGCGGCTGCAACTGGAAGGGCGGCGCGCGCTGCCGGCGGGCGAATTCATTCGCGGCCAAGTCCTTTCCGGCGCGCACTTCGCTTGAATACTGTTTCGGGTGCGGCAGCCGAAGTGCTCGCCGCGGCAGCGCGGGCACTGCGCGCGGTCGTCGTGGATGGCCGCAGCGCCGACGATGCCATAGCGCAGGTCGAGGCCAGCCCGGCGCTGCGTGCCAGTGTGCGCGCCGTGACCCTCGGCAGCGTGCGCTGGTACCTGTCGCTCGAGCCGCTGGCGGTGCGGCTGCTGCAGGGCAAGGCGCTGGCACCGGTGCTGCGCACGCTGCTGGTGGCAGCGCTGCACCAGCTGGATCATTCGCGCAATCCGGTCGCCGCCACGGTGTCCTCCGCGGTCGATGCCGCGCGCCTGCTGCGGCAACCGCGCGCGGCGGCCATGATCAACGCATTGCTGCGCCGCTACCTGCGCGAGCGCCAATCGCTGCAGGCCGCTGTGCACCGCGATGCGGCGGCCGCAACCGCGCATCCGGCCTGGCTGCTCGAGGCACTGCAGCAGCAATACCCCTCGCAATGGCGGAAAATCGTCGAAGCCGACAACGCGCATCCGCCCATGACGCTGCGCGTAGATCTCACCCGGAGCACGCGCGACGCCTACCTGGCACGGCTGGAGCAGCAGGGTATCGGCTCGCGGATCGTGCCCTGGGTGGCTTCCGCGCTGCTGCTCGATGCACCACGGTCGGTCGGCGAACTGCCCGGCTTCGCCGAGGGCCTGGTATCGGTCCAGGATGCCGGGGCGCAGCTCGCCTCGGTGCTGCTGCAGGTGGAACCGGGGCAGCGGGTGCTGGACGCCTGCGCGGCCCCGGGCGGCAAGACCGGTGCTTTGCTGGAGGCTGCCGGGGAACCCATCGAGCTCACGGCGGTCGACATTGATGCGGGCCGCCTCGAATTGATCTCACAGAATCTTTCGCGCCTGCGGCGCCAGGCTCGGTTGGTGGCGGCGGATCTGCGCACCGGGCTGGAATGGTGGGACGGCGTCGCTTTCGATCGCATTCTGCTGGATGCGCCCTGTTCGAGCACCGGCGTGATGCGGCGTCATCCGGACATCCGGCTGTTGCGCCGGCCCGGTGACATCCCGGGCTTTGCGGCCACGCAGCGGCGGTTGCTGGAGCGCTGCCTGTCGCTGCTGCGGCCAGGGGGGCGGCTGCTGTATTCGACCTGCTCTTTGCTGGCGGAGGAGAACGAGGCGGTGGTCGAAGCCGCGCTCGCGGCTAATACCCGAGCCAGTCTCACCGGCATAGGATCGCCGACGGGGGCGCCGCCCTGGCTTGCGCGGCGTACGGGGGTGCAGTTGCTTCCAGGCGATGAAGCGCTGACCGATGGCTTCTATTATGCTTGCTTGACAGTGACTTAAGCGCAACAGTGACGGGCTGAACCTACAATAATGCGCAAGATCTCCATCGTTCTGGCAGCCGCCCTGGCGCTGTCCTGCTGGCTGGCCGCTCCCCGACTCTGGGCCGCGGCCGGGCCGCTCGATGGGGATTTCCAGATCCGCTCCGCCTTCGTCGTCATCGACCGCGGCGTCATGCAGCTCAACGTGCATGTACAGTACCCGATTAACGAGCGCATTCGCAGCGCTCTGCAGGACGGAGTTACGCTGGCATTCGACCTGGAGCTCAACGTCACGCGCCATCGGCGCCTGTGGTGGAACGCGGGCGTACTGGAGATGACGCTGCGGCGCGAGCTGACCTATCACGCCGTGACCGACCGCTACGTGCTGCGCGATGAGCAGGGTGTCGAGCAGGAGAGCTTTCCGACACTGGAAGAGGCGCTCGATCGGATCGGACGCGTGGAGAATCTGCCAATCCTCGTGGAATCACAGCTGCGCGGCGAGGGACCATGGCAGGTGGCGGTGCGGGCGGGCGTGCGCCGCGGCCGATTGTCGGACACGATGCGTGCACTGATGTTCTGGAGCGATGACTGGCATCGCAACAGCGACTGGTACATATGGACACTCACGCTCTGAGACTGTTCGGCGTGCGCGGGCTGACGGCAGTAGCCTTTGCCGCCGGCCTCGCCGCGCTGATGCTGCTCGCGGGGAGTGTCGAGAATTCAGCGCTGTTCTCGCGCTGGCAACCCTGGATATTGCTGCTCACGATCCTGGGCGTGGTGGCCCTGATGGTGCTGCTGACGCGCAAGCTGTGGCAGCTCTATCGCGATTATCGCGATCACGCGCCCGGATCCCGCCTGACCGTTCGCACGGTCCTGATGTTCGGCGGCCTGGTGATCGCGCCGCTGCTGATCGTCTACCTGTTCTCGCTCGACTTCATCAACCGCGGCATCGATAGCTGGTTTCGGGTGGAGATCAAGCAGGGTCTGAATGATGCGCTGGTGCTGTCTCGCTCGGCGCTCGACCTGCGTCTGCGCGAGCAGGCGCGCCGCACCGAGAGCCTGGCGCGCTCGCTGCGCGAGCTGCACGGACCGGAGCTGCTGCAGCGGCTCGATGAAGAGCGGCGCTCGATCGAGGCCAAGGAAATCATCGTCTACGATGCGAACGGGCGCGCCGCCGCGCTCAGCAGCGATACGCCAATGGCGCAGCAGCCGGCGCCGCTGCCGCCCGATGTAGCGCTGCAGGTGGCCGCGGGCCGCAGCTATGTGAGCCTCAACCCCCAGGCGGACGGCCAGTACACGATCGAGACCGCGGCGCCGATCGCCGATGCGGTGTCCCCACGCACCACGCGTCGCTATCTGCTGATCAACTACCAGGTGCCGCAGGCGCTCTCGGCATTGGCCGAAGCGGTGCAGCACACCTCTTCGCAGTATGGCGACCTGTCGGCGGTGCGCGAGCCGCTGAAGATCAGCTTTCGCCTGACCCTGACACTGGTGGTGCTGCTGACGCTGCTCGCCGCCATCTACGGTGCGGTGTTTTCGGCGCAGCGCCTGACGCGTCCGGTACAGGATCTGATCGCCGGCACCCGCGCGGTCGGCAAGGGCGATTTCGACACGCGCCTGCCGCTGCCCTCGCGCGATGAGATGGGCTTTCTGGTGCATTCATTCAATGACATGACCAAGCGCCTGCGCCGCGCCAGCGAGGAGGCCAAGCGCAGCCGCCAGGCGGTGGAGCGCGAGCGTGAGCGGTTGTCGATCATCCTGTCGCGTCTGTCCACCGGGGTCATCGTCACCGACCGCGCGCTGCAGCTGAACAGCGCCAATCAGTCGGCCGCGACGATTCTCGGCGGCGACTTCGGAGCCGCCACTTCGGCGGCGAACCTGGCGCAGTTCGCCACCGGCAATCCGCGCTTCACGAAGTTTCTCGAGGAGCTGCGAGGGCGGCTGCAGTCGGGTTGGGACGAATGGCGCGAACAGCTGATCCTGCCGGGCGAGGCCGGCGAACGCGTGCTGCTTTGGGCGTGTACGCCGCTGCCGGACGAACGCGAGCACGGCGGCGTCGTGATCGTGTTCGATGACATTACCGCGCTGCTCGCAGCCCAGCGCGATGCAGCGTGGGGCGAAGTCGCGCGGCGCCTCGCGCACGAGATCAAGAATCCGCTGACCCCGATTCAACTCTCGGCCGAACGCCTGCGCCGCAAGCTGCTCGGGGCCATGAACGCCGAGGACGCGCAGGTGCTCGAGCGCGCCACTCACACCATCGTGCAGCAGGTCGATGCCATGAAGCAGATGGTCAATGCATTCTCCGAATACGCGCGCGCGCCGGATATGCGGCTGGCGCACTTCAGTCTGAATCAGTTGGTCACCGAAGTGGCCGAGCTGTACCGGCTGCAGGACCCGGCGGCCGAAATCCGCCTCGACCTGGACCCGACGCTGCCGGAAATCAACGCCGACCGGGGCCGGATGCGGCAGTTGCTGGCCAATCTGATTACCAACGGCATCGAGGCCCTGGCGGGTGTCGCCGACGGCTGTGTCGAACTGAGCACGCGACAACAGCGTGCAGAAGGGGCACTTGCCGCTGTAATCTGTGTGGCGGATAACGGTCCCGGATTCCGTAAGGAGATGCTCGGCCGCCTGTTCGACCCCTATGTCACGGGCAAGCCGCGAGGTACCGGACTGGGACTGGCCATCGTAAAACGAATCGTCGAAGAGCACGGCGGACGCATCGAGGCGGAAAACCGACCCGAGGGCGGCGCGAAGATACTGGTGTTACTGCCAGTCAGCGACCAGGACCGGTCGCTGTCAGCGGGGGGAGAACGACGCGTGGAGCTGCGGAGGGAACGCGCATGAGTGCCGGCAAGATTCTGGTCGTGGATGATGAATCCGATATCCGGCGGCTGCTGCAGGAAATCCTGACAGAAGAAGGATACGAGGTAGAGGTGGCGGCCGACGCGGCCCAGGCCCGCACGGCGCGTGCCCGCCAGTCACCCGACCTGGTGCTGCTCGACATCTGGATGCCCGACACCGACGGCATCACGCTGCTGCGCGAATGGTCGAGCGAACCGGCCGATGGCTGTCCGGTGGTGATGATGTCCGGCCACGGCACGGTCGAAACCGCGGTCGAGGCGACCCGCCTCGGTGCCTATGATTTTGTCGAGAAGCCGCTCTCGCTGGCCAAGCTGCTGCGCACGGTGGAACGCGCACTGGATGCGCGCTCGCGCCGGCCAAGCGGCAAATTCGTCAGCGCCGGCGCGCTCGCCGGCACGGCGCCCATCGGGCGCAGCCGCACGATCGCCCAATTGCGCGCCGAGCTCACCCGGCTCGCGGCCTACAGCGCGCCGCTGCTGCTGCTCGGGGAGTCCGGCACCGATCGCGAGTCGCTCGCGCGCTTCGTGCATCACTCCGGGCCGACTGCCGCCGGGCCTTTCATCACCCTCGATTGCCGCACGCTGCGCGAGGACACTGCGGCGGCGACGCTATTTGGCAGCGGCGCCCCTGGAGCCGGCGCGGGACTGTTCGAACAGGCGCGCAAGGGCACGCTGTTCCTCGGCGATGTGGAAGATGTGCCGCAGGCTACGCAACGCCTGCTCAGCGGCGTACTGGAAAGCGGTCGCTTCTCGCATGCCGGCGGCAACGGCGATTCGATTGCCGTGGACACGCGCATCGTCACCTCGGCGCGCCCCGGCATCGTCAGTCGCGTGGTGTCGGAAGAATTCCGCCGCGATCTGTACGCGCAGTTATCGGTACTGCTGGTGCGCGTGCCGGCGCTGCGCGACTACGCCGAGGATGTGCCCGAGCTGCTGCGCCACTACGTGGACACGCTCACCGAAACCGAGGGTCTGCGCTTCCGGCGCTTCAGCGTGGCGGCACAGAACCGGCTGCGCAACTATCCCTGGCCGGACAATGTGCGCGAGTTGCGCAATCTCACGCGCCGCTTCCTGCTCAATGCCGGCGGCGAGGAGATCGCGCTCGAAGAAGTTGAACGCGAACTCTCGGCGCAAACGCCCGCCGATGAGCCGCTGGTGAAGCACGATCTGCTGGCGCTGCCGCTGCGCGAGGCGCGCGAGCATTTCGAGCGCGCCTACCTGCAGCAGCAGCTCATGCTGTGCAATGGCAAGGTCGGCCTGCTCGCCAAGCGCGTAGATATGGAACGCACCCACCTGTATCGCAAGTTGCGTTCGCTCGGCATAGAGATCGGTCACGCGGTTGATGAGTGACACCCGCCGTCCATGCTGCTGATCGGCATGTACGACTCGCCGTGAGTGCGTCGCCCCAGGGCGGTTGGTCCGGCGATGCGCTGCGGCTGCTCGAAGACGCCCGCCAACGCGGCGCGCGCTACCTGTCAGACCTGCAAACCCGCGCGGTGGCGCCCACTGCGGCGGCCATCGATGCCCTGCGACGGCTGGACACGCCGCTGCCGGCGGCGGCCTCGCCGCCTGCACAGACATTGGCGCTGCTCGATGAACTGGTGTCCCCGGCTACCGCGGCGATGGCCGGACCGCGATTCTTCGGCTTCGTCATCGGCGGCAGCCTGCCCGCGGCGCTGGCCGCCAACTGGCTGGCCGCGGTCTGGGACCAGAACGCCGCCTTCCTGGCCCCGACGCCGGGGGTGGCGCGGCTCGAGCAGGTCGCGCTGGCGTGGCTCAACGAATTGTTCGACTTTCCGCCCGGCACCACCGGGGGATTCGTCACCGGCGCCACGGTATCGAATTTCACCGCGCTGGCCGCGGCACGCCATGCGGTGCTGGCGCGCGCCGGCTGGAATGTCGAGTCCGATGGTCTCTTCGGCGCGCCCCCGATCACGGTGGTGGTCGGCGGCGAGGCGCACCCGAGCCTGACCAAGGCGTTGGGGATGCTGGGCCTGGGGCGATCGCGCGTGGTGCGCGTGCCTGTCGACTCCCAGGGACGCATGCGCGCCGATGCGCTGCCCGCCATCCAGGGGCCCACGATCTGCTGCCTGCAGGCGGGCAACGTCAATACCGGCGCCTCGGATCCTTTCGCGAGCCTGATCCCGAAAGCACACGAACACGGAGCGTGGGTGCACGTGGATGGCGCTTTCGGACTCTGGGCCAAGGTGTCGGCGCGGCATCGCGCGCAGGTGCAGGGCGTCGAGCTGGCGGACTCCTGGGCTACCGATGCGCACAAATGGCTGAATGTGCCCTATGACAGCGGCATAGCGTTCGTGCGCGACCAGCAGTCGCTGGCCGCCGCCATGGCCGTCACGGCCGTCACGGCCGATTACCTGCCCGGCGCAGGCCTCGGGCGCGCCCCCTGCGACTACACGCCCGAGCTGTCGCGCCGGGCGCGCGGCGTCGAGGTATGGGCGGCGCTGCACAGCCTCGGGCGCGCGGGTCTGGCGGAACTGGTGGATCGCAACTGCGCGCAGGCGCGCGAATTCGCGGCGCGCTTGTCGGCGAGCGGTTACGAGGTACTCAACGAGGTCGTGCTCAACCAGGTGCTGGTCGCGTTCGGCGATGACGCACGGACGCGCCGCGTGGTGACGGCGCTTCAGGCCGAAGGCACCTGCTGGTGCGGAATCACCGTCTGGCAGGGGCGCACCGCCATGAGAATCAGCGTCAGCAACTGGTCCACCACTACCGCCGACGTCGAGCGCAGCATCGCGGCCATGCTGCGCCTCGCGCGAGCCTGAGCCCGCTGCACGTCGAGGCTGATGCTCGACGCTGATGCTCGACGCTGACGATCGAGGCTAGTCGTCGACGCGAATCACGAGCGCATCCAGTTCGCTGGCGCGCAGCTGCGCGCGCAACCGGTTGAGCTTGGCAAGATCGCGGATCGGTCCGATGCGCACGCGGTGCCAGACATCCGCATCGACGGCCACGCGTTGCACGGTTGCCTCGATGCCGAGCTTGCCCAGTTGTGCCCGGATGCGCTCGGCAACGTTAATGTCGCGAAACGAACCGGCCTGCAGAAAATACACGCCCGGCCGATCGATCTGCGCTGCGGGGGCCACCTGCGTGCCGCGTTCCTTTTCGGGTACCACCACCTCGAACTTCGGCAGCATATGGTAGAAATCGTACTTCGCTTCAGAGGGGCTGGTGCCATCGGGGGCGGCATCGCTCCCCGCGGTCCCGGTACTGGCGGCCGCCGCATCGGCGGCGCTCGGACGACGGGGTACGGGATGCTCTGCCGGCGGCGCCTCGGGCGCGCGGTGATCGGAGACATACACCACTCCGGCCACGCACAGTCCCACCGCCAGGCCCAGACCCAGGTCCCGCCAGCGCGCGAAATCAAAGTCGAATTGACCGTGGCGCGCGCCCTTGTAGTCGCGCGTGGTCAGGCGCTTGCCGCTCACATGGTCTCCGGCGCCGACACGCCGAGCAGGCCTAAGCCGTTGGCCAGCACCTGCTGCACGCTGAAGGCCAGCGCGAGTCGCGCATTGCGCAGCCCCGCATCCTCGACGATGAACGTGGCGGCGTTGTACCAACTGTGAAAGGCGGTGGCGAGTTCGCGCAGGTGATGCACCAGCGCATGCGGCGCGCGCGCGTCGGCCGCCTGCCGCAGCACTTCCGGATACCGCGCCAGGGCCGTGAGTGCCGCCTGCTCATGCGCCGATTCCAGGCGCTCGAGGTTCTGCAGTGCCTGCGCCTGGTCGAAGCTGAGCCCGCGCGCCTCGAGTTGCCGCCGCACGCTGCAGACGCGCGCGTGTGCGTATTGCAGGTAGTACACCGGATTCTCATTGCTGCGCGATTTGGCCAGCTCGAGATCGAAATCCAGCGGCTGATCGTGGCTGCGCATCAGGTAGAACAGCCGGCAGGCATCATTGCCCACTTCTTCGCGCAGCTGCCGCAGCGTCACGAATTGCGCCTCGCGCTTGCCCATCGGAATTTTCTGCCCGCCACGGAACAGGCTCACAAACTGGATCAGGCAGGCTTCCAGGCAATCGCCGGGCTCGCCCATGGCGGTGAGCGCGCCGCGTATCCGCGCGACATAGCCATGATGATCCGCGCCCAGTACATCGATCAGGCGTGAGAAGCCGCGTTCGCGCTTCTGCAGGTGATAGGCGATATCGGGCGCGAAGTAGGTGCGCTGGCCGTTGGCGCGTACCAGCACCCGATCCTCGTCATCGCCGAAGCGGCTGGCGCGGAACCAGACCGCGCCGTCCTTGAGATACAGCTGGCCGTGCGACTCGAGTTTCTCGAGCGCGTGCTCGACCGCGCCGCTCTGTACCAGCTGGCGCTCGGAGTACCAACGGTCGAACTGAACGCCGAAGGCGGACAGGTCCTCGCGAATGTCGCTGAGCATCGCAGCCAGCGACACTTCGAGCACTGTTTCGACGCCGGCCGTTCCAAGCAATGCGCGCATGCGCGCGATCAGCGCATCGATATGCTGTTCCTTGTCGCCGGCGGGCGCATCGGGCGGCAGCTGCGAAGCGACCTCCGCGGCGCTGCGTGCCAGCTCGCGCCCGCAGCGCTCGAACAGCTGTGCGGCAATGGCATGCACGTAATCGCCGCGATAGCCATTGGACGGAAACGGCACCGCCTCGCCGCAGCGTTCCAGATAACGCACCCAGGTACTGACGGCCAGGATGTCCATCTGTCGTCCGGCATCGTTGATGTAGTACTCGCGAGCCACCTCGTAGCCGACCGCGCGCAGCAGGTTGGCGAGCGTGGCGCCATAGGCTGCCTGGCGCCCGTGGCCCACGTGCAATGGGCCGGTCGGATTTGCCGAGACGAATTCGAGCAGGATTTTCTCGCCGCGCCCGGCGCTGCTCTCGCCATAGCGGCCCGCCAGGTCCAGCACCTGCGCGAGTACGGCGCTCTGGGCACTCGGGGCGAGGTAGAAATTGATGAACCCGGCGCCGGCGACTTCGGCGCGCGTCAGCAGCGGACTCGGCGGCAGTGCCGCCAGTATCGCCTCGGCGATTTCGCGCGGCGGCTTGCGGGCGGCGCGCGCCAGTTTCAACGCGATGCTGCTGGCGTAGTCGCCATGAGTCGCATCGCGGGTGCGCTCGACGCTGATCGCGCCCGGATCGATTGCCTGCGGCAGCGCCGAACCGACCAGCGACTGGACGGCCTGCGCGATGAGTCGCTCGAGCTCCGCTTTCACTCCCGGTGGTCCTCGCAGCAAATCGGCCGGCGAGTCTACCGCAGCGGGGCAGATTACTGCGTATCGATGGGGTCGACGTCGAGGGCGAAGCGTACGCGGCGCGCCTGCGGCAGATCCGCCACCAGCGGCAGCCACTGATCGAGCAGTCGATGCAGCGGGCCGCGCTCGCGGCTCTCGAGCAGCAGTTGCGCATAATGCCGCCCGGCTCGCCGCGCCATCGCCGCGGCCACCGGCCCCAGCACGCGCACGCCGCTTATGGCGGGCGCCACGGCGCGTGCCGCAGTCAGGAACTCGAGCGCTGCCTCGGCCGTGACGGCCGAGGCCCGCAGCAGCGCCAGGCGGCCATACGGCGGCCACTGCGCGGCCTCTCGTTCGCGCAGTGCCGTGGCGGCGAAGCCCTCATAACCACCCGCGATCAGGCTTTGCAGCAGCGGGTGGTCGGGATACTCGGTCTGGATCAGGACCTCGCCGCGCGAGTGCTCGCGTCCGGCGCGGCCGGCGACCTGCACGATGGTCTGTGCGAGGCGCTCGGCGGCTCGAAAGTCGGTGCTGAAAAGACCCTGGTCGGCGTTGAGGACCACCGCCAGCGCGATCCCCGGAAAATGATGTCCCTTGGTGACGATCTGCGTACCCACGAGTATGCGGGCCTGGCCGCTGCTCACCTGGCGCATGCGCGCTTCCAGTTCCGCCGGGCTGCTGGCGGTATCGCGGTCGAGCCGGATCAGCGCTTCACCCGGAAACAGGCTCTGCAGCGTCTCCTCGACCCGCTCGGTGCCCTGGCCGATGGGTTTGACGGCAAATCCGCAGCGCTGGCAGCGCTCCGGCAGCGCTTCAACCGCGCCGCAGTGATGGCAGCGCAGCTCGGCCGCACCCCGGTGAACCGTCAGCCGCGCGTCGCACTGCCGGCAGGGTGCAATCCAGCCGCAGACCGTGCACAGCAGTGTGGGCGCATAGCCGCGGCGATTGATGAAAACGAGGACCTGCGCGCCGGCGCTGAGGTGTCGGCGCAGCGCATCGACCACGGGCGTCGCCAGCCCCTGGTACACCGCGTGCGCGCGCAGGTCGATGAGTGCGAGTCGAGGTGCCTCGGGCTGATCCTCGCGACGCGGCAGCGATAGCCCCTGGTAGCGGCCGCGCTCGAGGTTGTGCAGGGTCTCGAAAGCCGGTGTGGCCGATCCGAGCACCACCGGGACCTGCTCCTGGCCGGCGCGGGCGACGCACAGGTCGCGCGCCGAGTAGCGACAGCCGCTCTCATGCTGTTTATAGGAACTGTCGTGCTCTTCGTCGACCACGATGAGCCCGAGGCGCGGGACGGGTGCGAATACGGCCGAGCGCGTGCCGAGCACGATACGTGCGCGGCCTGAATGCGCTTCGCGCCAGGCGGCCAGACGTTCAGCGTCGGTGAGCCCGGAGTGCAGCACGGCGATGGTGCCGGGCAGGCGCCGCCGGAATCGCTCGACCAGTTGAGGCGTGAGGGCGATCTCGGGCACCAGCACCAGCACGCTGTCGCCGCGCGCCAGCGTGCGTGCAGCGCACTGCAGATAGACCTCGCTCTTGCCGCTGCCGGTAGCGCCCTGCAGCACGAAGGCCGCAAACGAGCCCGCCGCCGCATCGATGCGAGCCACTGCCTCGCGCTGCGCCTCGGACAGCACCGGGGGAAGATCCGGTTCGGTGCGGGCCACAGACGGATCCTCGGCCGGAGAGTCGTCCCGCGCCTGGTACGGTTCGATCAGGCCGCGCATCGCCAGTGCCCGCGCCGCCGGCCGCCAGTTGGGCAGCAGCGATGCGATCCGGTCGACCGGGAGCCCGGCGTGGTGCGCACCGAGCAATGAGAACAGCGCGCGTTGTTGCGGCGCGCGACGCAGCCCATCCAGGGCGGTTTCGATCGCCGCCGGCGCGCTATCCCGGATGCGCCAGCATTCCTGCTGCGCCACGGCGGCCGTCCCTTCGCGCAGCGCTTTGGGTATGGCCGCCGCAATGACCTCTCCGAGCGGGTGGTGGTAGTACTGCGCCGTCCAGCGCAGCAGGCGCAGCAGCGGCTCATCGAACAGCGCCGCATCGTCGATCAGGAGCCGGATGGCCCTGAGCCGGTCAGGGCCCACCGCGGACCGGTCGCCGTACTCAACCACCACGCCGACGCTGTCGCGGGTCCCGATCGGTGCGCGCACCCGTGCGCCCAGCGGCACCTGCGCCGCGCGCAGGCCCGGCGGCGGCAGATAGTCGAACAGCGCGGCGCGCGGCATATCGATCGCCACGCGCAGCACGGCCGGTTCGGCCGCCGGGGCTTTGTCCACAATCGCTGTGGATAAGTCTGTGGACAGCTTAGGTTGCACGCGCAAAATCACCGGTGTTTTACGGCTTTCATGTCAATTTGATGAAATTATGACCAAACCGCATTTCCTTTCAGGATCAATGCTTTGAGTTCCGGCGCCAGCCACTGGGGCAAGTTGGCGCCAACCGACCGTGACAGTCTTTTGACAAGCGTTAAATAAGTGGATGATTTCCGTGGCCTTCCGCGAGCGCAAACCGCTGTCAACCAAAACCATTTATGCGCCGTTCTGCCCTGTGAGCCCTAATCCCCTATCTGCGCCGGTGCCCCGCAAATGCTCGCGTTTGCTAATCTTGGATCACAGACATCCGATCTGCTCCCGCTCGGGAAAGCTCATTTGCGTGATTCGGCCCAGGATGGTGCGCGCACTCTCGAAACCTTTCTGGCCGAGGTGGAACGGAAGGCCTTCAGGATCGCACAGATCGCGTTGCGCCATGAGGCGGATGCACTCGACGTCGTGCAGGACGCCATGATGCAGCTGGCGCACCGCTACGCGTCGCGACCGCCCGAAGAATGGCGGCCGCTTTTTTACCGCATTCTGGAAAATCGGATTCGCGACGTCCAACGCCGGCGTATCGTCCGGCAAAGAGTCATGAGCGTTCTGCCCTGGCGCGGAGAGGACGCCGAGGAAGAGATGCCCGATCCCATCGAGCAGGCACCGGCTGCGGATCCGACCCCGGCCGCGCAGATCGAATCGGATCAGATGATCCAGGCGCTGGAACTCGCCTTGGCGGAACTGCCGGGGCGGCAGCGCGAGGCCTTTCTGCTGCGCAATGTTGAAGGGCTCGACGTCGCGGAAACCGCGGCGGCCATGAAATGCTCGCAGGGGAGCGTAAAGACACACTACTTTCGGGCGCTGCAGGCGCTGCGTACCAAGCTGGGAGATTTCTCCATATGACATCCGGAGCGGACAACCGGAGTGATGGGTTCGTCGATGGACTCGATGAGGGTGCTGCCGCGTTCGAGCAGCGCGCACGGCAATTGCTGCGCGAGAGCGTCGAGGGCTTGCCTGCCCATACGCGCTCGCGGCTTACGCGCGCGCGCCACGCGGCGCTGGCCGCTCGCCCGTCCTGGTACTGGGGCGCCTTGCGACGCTGGGTACCGGCCGGTGCCGGCGCGTTGGCGGCAGCCAGCCTGGCGGTGCTGTTCCTGCTGGGACCGCGCGGCGAAAACCCGGCCGCGAATGTGTTGGCGAGCGCCGGCCCGGAAGATCTGGAGATGCTGGTGGACAGCGATGCCGTACAGCTAGGCCGTGACGAGGATGTGGATTACGATTTCTACGAATGGGCGGCCAGCGAAGCGAAAGGCGGAAGCGCGCCATCAGTCGGTACTTGAGGCGCGGCGCATCGCTGCTCGGAGCCCTGTTGATCGCAATTACGGTGACTTCAGCCCCTCGGGCTACCGAGTCGCCCGACGATGGGTTTTTGGAGTTTCTGGGCTCGGTGGATTCCGAGGACAAGGATTGGCATGACTATCTCGCGCGCACGGACATCGACAAGGTCGCGCGGCGCGCCGTTCCCGGCAATAACGCCACTGCACCGGCTACCGCTCCGGCCACCAATTCGCCGCCTGCCACCCGTCCTGCAGCCGTTGATCCGCCCGCAGACCCGCCGGCCAGTGGCGGCAGTGGTAATGCCGGCAAAACGGTAGCGCCGCCATGAATCGCCGCTTCGCACTGTTCGCCGCGCTGCTGCTGGCCAGCCTGACGGTGGCAGCAGCTGACCCGGCGCCGCCGCCGGGAGCCCCCGTGCAGTGGTCCTCGCTGTCGCAGCAGCAGCAGCAGGTGCTGGGACGATTCGAGCCGCAGTGGTCGAGTTTGCCCCCCGACCGCCAGCAGGCACTGGCCAGTGGCGCCCAACGCTGGGCGTCGATGACGCCACAACAGCGTCTGGATGCGCGCGGACGGTTCCAGACCTGGCAGCAGTTGCCGCCCGCGCAGCAGGCCATCATCCGGCAGCGCTGGCAGCGCTTTCAGCAACTCTCGCCGCAGCAGCAGCAGGCCGTGCGACAGAACTTCCATGCTTACTCCACCCTGCCGCCGGCGCAGCGTGCGCAGTTGCGTGAGCGCTGGCTCAATGCCACGCCGCGGGAACGAACGGAAATGCTGCAGCGGCAGCGGCAGCAGCGGCTCGAACACGGCGGGGGACCGCGGCCGCCGGCCGAGCATTCCCCGCGCGCGCGTTAGCGCGCACGAGTCGGGTGGGCTTCAAGCCGCCTTGACGGCGGCAATCAGCTGCGACACGGCCGCCTGGCCATCGCCATAGAGCATGCGGGTGTTGTCCAGATAGAACAGCGCATTCTCGATACCTGAGAAGCCCGCGCCCTGGCCGCGCTTGATGACGATGGTGTTTTTGGCCTTGTCGGCGTTGAGGATCGGCATGCCGTAAATCGGGCTGGATTTATCGTTGCGCGCCACCGGATTGACGACATCGTTGGCGCCGATGATGAGCGCCACATCGGCGGTCTCGAACTCGGAATTCACTTCCTCCAGATCGGCAATCAGATCGTAGGGAACACCGGCTTCCGCCAGCAGCACGTTCATATGGCCGGGCATGCGGCCGGCCACCGGGTGGATGGCAAAGCGGACCGTGACGCCCCGATCGATCAGCAGCTGGGACAACTCCCACACCTTGTGCTGCGCCTGTGCCACGGCCATGCCATAGCCCGGGACGATGATGACCTTCTGCGCAAAAGCCATCATGACTCCGACGTCGGCGGCATCGATGGATTTCATGCTGCCGGTCACCGTACCCTGCGCGACGGCACCGCCGGTATCACCAAAGCCCGAGAACAGAACGTTGCCGAGCGAGCGGTTCATCGCCCGGGCCATCAACTGTGTCAGCAGCGTGCCGGCCGAGCCGACCACCGTGCCGGCGATGATCATGGCGGCATTGCCGAGCACGAATCCCTCGAAGGCCACGGCGAGCCCGGTCAAGGCGTTGTAGAGGGAGATCACCACCGGCATGTCGGCGCCGCCGATCGGCAGCGTCATCGACAGGCCAAGCAACAGCGCCAGCGCGAACAGGCCGGTGATGACCGCCGGTGAGCCATTGATGCCCGAGGCGATCAACGCCGCGCAGACGATGGCGCCGGCGAGCAGCAGCAGATTCAGCAGCTGCTGGCCGCCGAAACGCACCGCCTTGCGGATCAGTCCCTGAAGCTTGGCGAAGGCGATCAGGCTGCCGCTGAACGAGACCGCGCCGATAATGGCGCCGACCACCGCGAGGGTCGCTTCCGTGTGCGACATCTCGCCGCCGCGATACAGTTCCACCGCGGCGATGGCAGCAGCCGCGCCGCCGCCCATGCCGTTGTAGAGCGCGATCATCTGCGGCATGTCGGTCATGGCGACGCGACGGCCGCTGATCCACGCGATCGTCCCGCCGATGGCGACGGCGATGATGATCAGCGGGTAGTTGCTCATGCCCGGATAGAAGAAAGTCGCCAGCGTCGCGACCAGCATGCCGGCGCCGGCCCAGAGGATGCCGCTGCGCGCCGTGACCGGCGAGCTCATCCGCTTCAGGCCCATGATGAAAAGGAATGCAGTGACCAGGTAGCTGGCCTGGATCAGTGCCGCGGCGTTGAGGTAGTCGGGCATCAGTGGCTCCCCTTGGCCCCGCCGCCTTTACGCGCACCGCTGGCCTTGAACATCTCCAGCATGCGCTCGGTGACCGCATAGCCGCCGACCGCATTGCCGGCTGCCAGCAGCACGCCGATGAAGCCGATGGTCTTCTCGAGCGGCGAGGTGGCCGCGCCCAGCGCCACCATCGCGCCCACGAGCACGATGCCGTGCACGAAATTGGAACCCGACATCAGCGGCGTGTGCAGGATGACCGGGACTTTCGCGATCACCTCGTAACCGGTGAACGCGGCCAGCATGAAGATATATAGCGCGACGATCCCGGTCATGATGCCTCCACCAGCTTAAGCGTCGGTTCGTGTTTGATGACGCCCGCGTGCGTCAGGCAGGACTGTGCGAATACCTCGTCCTGCCAATCGATCGCGAGCGAGCCATCCTTTGCGATCGCACTCTTCAGGAAGTTGTAAAGATTGCGGGCGTACATTTCGCTGGCATGAAATGCCAGCTGCGCCGCCAGGTTCACCGGACCGACGATCCGGACACCCTGATGCACCACGGTCTGACCCGCCTGCGTGAGCTCGCAGTTGCCGCCGGATTCGGCAGCGATATCGACGATGACGCTGCCGGGCTTCATGCGCTCCACTGCCGCGCGCGAGACGATCCGCGGCGCGCGGCGGCCGGGAACCGATGCGGTGGTGATGACCGCGTCGGCTACCGCGATGCGCGAATCGAGCACTTCCTGCTGCTTGCGCTTCTCCTCGTCGGTGAGCTCGCGCGCGTAGCCGCCCGAGCCCTCGGCCGATACGCCGGTCTCGACGAACTTCGCACCCAGCGACTTGACCTGTTCCTTGGTGGCACTGCGAACATCGTAGGCCTCCACCACGGCGCCGAGGCGCCTGGCGGTGGCAATCGCCTGCAACCCGGCGACACCGACGCCGACGATCAGCACCTGCGCCGGACGGATGGTGCCGGCGGCGGTTGTCAGCATGGGCAGGAAACGGTCGAGCGTGTCGGCGGCAATCAGCACGGCCTTGTAGCCCGCCACCGCAGCCTGCGAGGACAGCGCATCCATCGACTGGGCGCGCGAGATGCGCGGCACCAGTTCCATGGCGAAGCTGGTGATCTGCCGGTCACGCAGTGCGCGCACCTCGGGCACATGTGAATGCGGCTGCATGAAGCCCACCACGATGGCGCCGCTTTTCAGGCCGCCGATCTGTTCGACGGTCAGTGGCTGCACCGTCAGCAGCACATCGGCGGCGGCCAGCACCGCCTCGGCGCTGTCGGCCCATTCGACCTTTTTGTAGGCGGCATCGGGAAATTGAGCGCTCGTGCCCGCATCGTGTTCGACCAGCACGCGCACGCCGGCGGCGGCCAATTTATCGGCAATCTCCGGGACCAGGCTGACGCGCGTCTCTCCGGGCGCGCGCTCACGGAGCGCACCGATCGTGACCGGCATATCGTTCTCCTCACTTTGGCCGCCTGCGGGCGGGGCGAGTGCGCTTCGCCCTTGGCGAGCGCCCCGGCGATGTTTGTCGAGACCGTTGAGACCTTAGTCGTTGAATTCTCGCACAACCCTGCCGTATCTTACAGTTCATGAGCGTTGGCTCCATGCAACACGAATCAGAATTCGAGCTCTTGGCGGGTTCGTCGGGGCACGGTTTGTCGCAAATGGTGCTGCGTACCGACGTTGCCGGTATGCCACTCGAGTGGGTGGATTACCGCGAGGCTGCCCGGCTCTATCACCAGGACCAGGTGGCCTACACCTGCGGTTCGCTGCTCTACCGTCTCTATGGCGGGGTCAACGCGCGCAGCGGACACCGCACCGTGCTCGAAGTCAGCTCCATCGTCGCGACGCTGGGGCACACCGGTAATCCGGGCAATACGCGCCACGACTATGTGCCGCCGCTGAACAATGAAACGCTGTTCCGGCGCGATGCCTATGTGTGCATGTACTGCGCCCAGCGCTTTCCGAGCCGCGAGCTGTCGCGCGATCACGTGCGCCCCTTCAGCCAGGGGGGCCACGACGTGTGGACCAATGTCGTGGCGGCCTGCCGCCGCTGCAACAACGAGAAGGCCTGGCGCACGCCCGAGCAGGCCAAGATGCAGCTGATCGCAGTGCCGTTCACCCCGACCTACGCGGAATACATCTTTTTGAAGGGGCGGCGTGTGCTGGCCGACCAGATGGAGTACCTGCTGGCGCATTTCCCGCGCAGCAGCCCGCTGCACGCTCGTATTGCGCGCTGGCGCGCCTGAGTCCGGCGCGGTCAGTGGTCTACCTGATCGACGCTTCGGTCTACATTTTTCGCGCCTGGTATTCGCTGCCGCCCGATCTTGCCGATGCCGATGGCCAGCCGACACATGCGCTCTACGGCTTTGCGCGCTTCCTGAGCGATCTGCTCGAGCGCAAACAGCCCGACTATGTCGCGGTGGCCTTCGATGCGAGCCATGGGCGCTGCTTTCGCAACACGCTTTACCCGGCCTACAAAGCCAATCGCGACCCGGCGCCGCCCGAACTCGCGCGACAGTTCGCGCTCTGCCGCGAGTACTGCCGTCACCTCGGGATCGCGGAATTCGCCGATGAGCAGTACGAGGCCGACGATCTGATCGGAACGCTGGCCGCGCTCTGCCGCGCCGAAGGCGTGCCCGTGACCGTGGTTTCCCGCGACAAGGACCTGGCCCAGCTGATTGGTCCGGCGGATGTCTTCTGGGACTACAGCGATGCGGCCGAATATCGCTACGAGCAGATCGCGGCGCGTTTCGGCGTCATCCCCGAACGCATTGCCGACTATCTCGCCCTGCGGGGCGACAGCATCGACAATGTGCCCGGAGTACCCGGCGTGGGCGCCAAGACTGCCGCGCGGCTGATGACACATTGCGCCTCGATCGATGAGCTGTTCGAGCAGCTGGAGGCGGTGGCGCAGCTGCCGCTGCGGGGGGCGTCGAGCTTACCGGCCAGATTGCGCCTGCACCGCGATGCTGCTTACCTGGCGCGTTCGCTAACGAGAATCGTTTGCAATGTGCCCATGCAGACCAGCCACGCGGAACTGCGTCGCCGGGTGCCGGACCTGGCCCTCATCGAATCCTTCTGCGAAGCCCAGGGCTTCGGCATGCTGCTGCGCCGTCAGGCCGAACGACTCAGCCGGACGGCGAGCGGCAATCGGATCTGATCAGGCCCTCTTGACGTAGACCTGGCACCAGCCGTTGGCATTGACCTGCTTGCCGGCAAAGATGCTGCAGGGACCCCAGGCGTCGCCGGCCTTGCCCTGGAACTGCAGGCAGTTATTGCAGGCGGAGCCGGCTTTGTACTGCGGGAACGCCTTGGCATCGATGCTCTTGGCATCGCTGGTATAGCCGAGCGCCTTGGCGGTGGGATCGGTCGGATCCAGGTGCGGCAGATCAGCGGCGTGAGCCCTCTGACCAGGCCGCGCGACCGCGACCACTCCAAGCATCAACACGACCTTCTTCAGGGCATCGCGGCGTGAAACGTAATCCGACATCTTATGTCCCTCTGGTACGCACGCCCGGACGGGCGATCGGCACCGATTCTAGCGCGCAAATCGGCCCGCGGCATGTAGGCGAAAGGCGAGATTGGCGCGCGCGGTCATTGAGGTATCCTGCGGAACGAATGAGTGGCAACCGGGTGGGGCGGACGTGACAGCGCAGAAGAAAGCAGCCACGGACATCGAATCGGCGCTGCGCGAGAAGCGCAGCTTTGCCCCTGCGGCCGCGTTCACGGCCAGGGCGCGGGTCAAGCCGGCCGACCTGGCGGCCCTGCGCCGACGGGCCGACGAGGACTACACCGGCTTCTGGGCGGATCTGGCGCGCTCGCACCTGCACTGGCATCGGCCGTTCACGCAGACGCTCGATGAGAGCGAGGCGCCCAACTATCGCTGGTTTGGCGATGGCGAGCTGAATGTCTCCTACAACTGCCTGGACGCGCACCTGGCCGATCGGGGCGACAAGCGCGCCATCATTTTCGAGGGCGAGCCCGGTGACACGCGCACGCTCACTTACCGTGAACTTCACGCGCAGGTCTGCCGTTTCGCCAATGTGCTCAAGGGCCTGGGCGCGCGCCGGGGCGACCGCATCGTCATCTACATGCCGCTGGTACCCGAGACAATCGTCGCCATGCAGGCCTGCGCGCGCATTGGCGCCATTCACTCGGTCGTGTTCGCCGGCTTCTCATCCGTCTCGCTGCGCGACCGTATCGAGGATGCCGGCGCGACATTGGTCATCACGGCCGATGGCGGCTGGCGCGGCGGACAGATCGTCGGACTCAAGAGCGCGGTGGACCAGGCGCTCTCGCAGGGATGTCCCACGGTGACTTCCGTCGTGGTCCTGAAGCGCACTGGCGCGCCCGTGAACATGGATGTTCACCGTGACCGCTGGTGGCACGAACTGATCGAAACGGGCGCACCCGACTGCGAACCGGAATGGGTCGGTGCCGAGCACCCGCTGTACCTGCTCTACACCTCGGGATCCACCGGGAAGCCCAAAGGCATTCAGCACTCGAGCGGCGGCTATCTGCTCAATGCGCGGCTCACCTTCGAGTGGGTATTCGATCTGCGCGATGAGGATGTGTTCTGGTGCACGGCGGACGTCGGCTGGGTGACGGGCCACACCTATGTGGTCTACGGCCCGCTGGCTGCGGGCGCCACCATTCTGCTGTACGAAGGCGCGCCGACCTATCCGGACGGCGGGCGCTTCTGGAAGCTTTGCCAGACGCATGCCGTCAGTATTTTCTACACCGCACCCACGGCGATCCGCGCGCTCATGAAACTCGGAGACGCGGTGCCGGCCCAGTACGACCTTTCGCGCCTGCGTCTGCTCGGCAGCGTCGGCGAGCCGATCAATCCCGAGGCGTGGATGTGGTATCACCGCGTGATCGGCCACGAGCGCTGTCCGATCGTCGATACCTGGTGGCAGACCGAGACCGGCGCCATCCTGATTTCGCCGCTGCCAGGCGTTACGGTCACCAAGCCCGGCTCGTGCACGCTGCCGCTGCCGGGAATACTCGCCGACATCGTCGACGACCAGGGCGAATCGGTGACCAAAGCCGGTGCCGGCGGCTATCTCGTGGTGCGCAAGCCATGGCCTTCGCTGGCGCGAACGATATGGGGCGACAACGATCGCTACCTGAGCACTTACTGGGACAAATTCCAGGGCCGCTTCTACGTGGCGGGTGACGGCGCCAATCGCGATGCGGATGGTTACTTCTGGATCGTGGGCCGCATCGATGATGTGCTGAATGTCGCCGGCCATCGCCTCGGCACCATGGAAATTGAATCGGCGCTGGTGGCGCACCCCAAGGTGGCCGAAGCCGCAGTCGTCGGGCGACCGCACGACATCAAGGGCGAGTCCGTCTTTGCTTATGTCGTCTGCCGTGGACCGCGTCCACAGTCCGACGACACGGCGCTGATCAACGAACTGCGTCAATGGGTGGCGCAGCAGCTCAGCCCCATCGCCAAGCCGGACGACATCCGCTTCGCAGACAGCCTGCCCAAGACGCGCTCGGGCAAGATCATGCGGCGGCTGCTGCGTTCCATCGCGCGCGGCGAGGAAATCTCGCAGGACATCTCAACACTGGAGAATCCTGCCATCGTCGCACAGCTGCGAGGCGAACCGGCACCGTCGAAAAAGACAGCGCCGAAGAAGTCGCGGCAGCACAAGGCGCCGCCGGGCAAAGCCGCCCGCGGGAAAGCCGCGGCGAAGAAATCCGCGCCGCCTCAACCCAGGCGCAAGCCGGCGGGCACCCACGCGCGTGGCGCACAACCCAAAAAACGGACTGGCAACGCGGCGGTGACGCGCTCCGCCCCGAAGTCACGCGCACCGACGCGCGCAGCACCGCGCGCCAAGACCAAGGATTCCGTCCGCGGCAAGTCCGCGCGGCGGCGCGTGACGCGGCGGCCCAAGCGAACCACGCGGCCGCGCCGGCCCGTGCGTCGTTCGACTAAATGACGCTCGTGCCATCGGCTGCCGCCCGAAACCACCGGGTGGCGGGGTTACGTTGGCTGCTGCTGGCTGGCGTGCTGGCGTTCACGGCTTGCCGCACGCCCCCGCCGCCGCCCCCGCCGGCGCCCGTTGTGCCGCCCGCACCGGTGATCGTGCCCGAGCGCATCGATCACTATCGCGTCGACGATGAGGCCTCGCAGGTTTTAATCCTGGTCTACCGGGACGGCCGCATGGCCAAACTCGGACACAATCATGTGCTGCGGGTGCGTCAGCTCTCGGGCGAGGTGCTGGTGCCGAAGGACACCGTCAACACGACTTTTACGCTCGAGTTTCCGGTCGCGGCGCTGTCGATCGACGAGACGGCGCTGCGTGCCGAGCAGGGCGAGGATTTCAAGGCAACCATCGACGCTGCCAGCATCGATGGCACCCGCGGCCACATGCTCGGTGACCGGCTGCTCGATGCGGCGCACTTCCCCGTGATTCGACTGCAGTCGGGCCCCTTGACCCTCGAGGGCGATCAATGGACGGCGAGCCTGTCGATCACCGTGCGCGATCATGTCAGCACGGTGCTGGTACCGCTCTCGCTGACGATGGATTCCGACTCGCTCACCGCCAGCGGTGAATTCGATCTCACCCACTCGCAGCTTGGGCTCACCCCTTACAGCGTGGGGCTGGGCGCCATCCGCGTGGCGGAGAACATGCACGTGCGCTTCCGCGTGCTGGCGCGGCGCGTCCAGGATTCAGGCGGCGCCGATCATCCATAGCAGCGTGCCCTCCGGCGCTTCGAGCAGGCCGCAGCGTGAGCGGTCCTGGCCGCGTGGCAGCTCCTGCGACAGCGCAATCCCGGCGTCATCCAGGCGCGCGCGCTGCTGCATCCAGTCGCCGCATTCAAATACCAGCAGCGGCGTGTCGAACAGTCGCGGCTTGTGAAAGGCAAGATCCAGCCGGTCACTGGTCAGGGGCATGTGCAGGTAGGGTTCGTCGACTTCCTCGAGCGCGACGAATCCGCCCCGCTCCCAGAATTCCCGCGCCACCGCAAAGTCGCTCTCGGGCATGCTTAAGTGGGAGAAGTAGCCGCAGAACGATTCGCCGCGCGGCGGCGGCGCTGCCGGGGAGTAAGTGCGTGCCTCGAGCAGCAGGATGGCGATGCCTGCCGGATCGCGCAGCCGCAGCTGATGCAGTTCATCCTCGCCCAGGCGCGCGAGTTCCGGTTCGAAGTGCTCGGCCGTGAGCCGCGCGCGTGCCTGCACGAGTTCCGGCAGCACGAAGCAGATCGATGGCGATGGCATCTCGCGTTCGTGCAGGCCGATATGGATTCGGCCATCGGTGAGCACGCCGTAGCGGTGCGACCAGGCATCATTGGTTGGCACCTGCGCGAAGCCGAGCCGCTCGTAGAACTGCACCGAAGCGGCAATGTCCGCGGTCGCAATGGCGAGCTCGAGAAAGCGGCCGAACATCGTGTACCTTGTGGCTTAAGTCCAGTCGCTGGTGGCGCGCAGCAGGACCTGCGCCAGCGCCAGCGCGTGGTCGCTGCGGGCATTCAATGCAGCGATATAGTCGAAGCGCTCCCCGCCCTCGGCCATGAATGACTCGCGCCCGCGTAGCGCGATTTCCTCGAGCGTCTCCAGACAATCGACCGCGAAGCCCGGACACATCAAGGTCGTCGCGCGTATCCCACGCCGCGGCAACTCGGCCAGCGTCGAGTCAGTGGCGGGCGTCAGCCAGCGATTGGCGCCGAAGCGCGATTGAAAGCTCAAGGACCAGTCCTGCGGGGCAAGGTCCAGCGCGGCGGCCAGCAGCGCCGCGCTGGCGTGACACTCCTCGGCATACCGATCGCCGCGCGTGACGTACGATAGCGGGATGCCGTGAAAGGACATCAGCAGATGCGACTCGCGCTCGTGCGTGCGCCAATGATCGCGCAGACTG
>Ga0181534_10000523_pt1 | contig 26785 bp, 27 predicted proteins | sample PEATcosm2014_Bin_37_FD_119758 | JGI IMG/M metagenome (GOLD analysis project Ga0181534, IMG submission 119758) | Peatland microbial communities from MTU Mesocosm Facility, Houghton, MI, USA - PEATcosm2014_Bin17_10_metaG | ecosystem: Environmental > Terrestrial > Soil > Wetlands > Peat | place...
ATTGAATCGGCAATCGCGTTGATGGTAGCATCTTCTTTTTGCTTCTGTTCATTGGGCGAAAGCTGCGGAACTGAAAGCTTCACATTATACCCGCGTCTTTTTTTCGCGGTGGCAGGCGTCGGTGTAGCAGGGGCCAGTCCTTTCAATTGCGCGATAAAAGCGTCTGGTTGGAAGTAATCCACCCTCGCGGCCAATTCCACGCCAAGACTGCCGGAAACGGCGCTGCTGATCTTCCGCAAGCGTTCCTCGTCCAGACAAATCACGGCCACTTTCGGAACACCAGCTTTCAAGCACTTGGCGACATTGCCAACTTCATGGTCAATCGTGGTTGAAATGGAAATTTCACAGGCAATGGTCTCTCCGGTGCGTTCAAGCCACAAATCCACGCTGCCTTGTCCGTCCAGCACTGGCTTTTCAATGACGCTGCGGAAACCTAGTTCCTCCGCTGCCTGCTTGATGCGGTGCTGAATCGCCTTGTGCTGCTCACCGCCCCGGCCTAAATCGCGTGGCGGTTCACGTTTGATGACTGGCGACTGTTCCTTCGGCTTCGGAATTTCCGCAACCACTGGCGGCGTGATTTCCGCGATTGCCGGCGATTCGGCTGCCTTCGGGACTTCCGAAATGTTCGGGGGTCTGGCAACCGGCTTGGCTGGCGGGGAAGGCGGCGGTTCAACCGTTGGCATGGTCTCACGCGACTTTGCCATCACCGCCTCCACATCAGCCCTTGTCGTGCCGTATTTTTTTCTCGAAGCCGTGATGACTTCCTGCCGTCGTGCTGCGGCTGTGTTTGCATCCAGTGAAGCGGGAAGCGGAACGCTCAAATTGAAATCAAAATCGCTGCGTTCAACCCTGCACACGGCTTGGCCGGTTTCCAAGTTTCGTAAATCCTTTGATTCAAAATATGAAAAGCCCTCGGCTAATTTCTTGGCGTCGTCGTCGCCCACACGGAACACGATTCGAGTGAACGGATGCGACATGACGGCGCTGGCCACTTCGGGACTGCGCTGCAACTGGTGCAATTCGTGATGCGCCAACGTCAAACCGATGCGATATTTCCGCGCTCCCGACAAAATCTCCGCCATGCTCGGCGTGATGAAGTTGGCGAATTCATCCGCGTAAATCCAATAGTCTCTGCGGGCGGCGATCTGCTGCGCCTGTCGGCTCATGGCGATCTGTTGGAACTTGGACACCATCAAAGTTCCGAGCAGATACGAATTCTCCCGGCCCAAAAGTCCCTCCGGCAATTTCGCCAGAAAGATTTTGCCAGTGTCCATGATATGGGCGAAGTCCAGGCGGTTCTCCGGCTGCGATACCATGTGACGGATCGGCTTTTGGGCAAGGAACGTGTCCAGCCGGGTCAATATCGAGCCGATGGACTTGTTGCCTGAAAGGTGTGGAAAGCTTTTCTGCCAGTAATACACCACTTCGGAATCCTTCACTGATTTCAGGAATTCATTCCGAAAGGCCGGTTCGATCAAAAACCGGCGCAAGTCGGCGATGGTGCCGCGCCGGTCGCTTTCCAGAAAGGCCAGAATCGCGTTTTGCAAAACGCTGTTCATCTGGTCGCCCCAGGTGGACGAAAGACGCTGAAACACGGCAATCAAATCTGACGCCAAAAGAGTTTTCTCAAGCTCGCTGTGGGCTGACAAGATGTTGAATCCGATGGAATACTCTGCATCAGATGGGTCAACCAAAACCACGTCGTCAATCCGTTCCTGGGGAATGATGCCTAGAATCTTGTCAATCAAATCGCCATGCGGATCAAGCACGGCTACGCCCTCGCCGTTTTCGATGTCCTGCCGGATGAGATTGAAAAGAAGCGTGGATTTGCCGGTGCCGCTGGCCCCGATGATATGCGTGTGCTTGGTGCGCTGTTCGGCGGACAACCTGACTTCAACCGTATCGCTCGCATGGTCGTTCGTGCCAAGCAACAAGCCTTGCTGCCGGACAATGGCCGGTGCCGCCTTGGTCTTGGTCGTTTGCCGTTGAAAAACGGGCGAGCGAACGGCACTCGACGGCAAATGCACAAAGCTGGTTAGCTCGTCGCTGTTGAGCAGCATTCCCGTTCGGCGGGTCTGCCGCCGCAGCACGTCCTCAATGTGATCTTCAAAAGGGTAGCCGTTGTTTTTGAGCGGGATGAGTTCGTTGCCGTTCGGGTGCGCGAAAACGCGGAGTGATCCCGCAAGGTCGCGGGCCAGTTGCAACAGCCGGCCTTCATTGGAGGTCCGAATCAGGATGCGGACAACGGCGGCATACAATGGCCGGGCAGTTTTGTTTTCGGCTCCGGTCGTCAATTCAGGAGAATCCACAAAGAACGGTCTGCCGTCCGCGTGAGAAACAGAATTGACGATGCTCTCCGCCCATGGACTTTGCACCAGCTGAAACAACACTTGAAATACTCCAAGCTCACCCGACTGCAATTCCGCCAACGCGCCTACGATGCCGATGAACGGGTCGAGCTTGCCGCTGGCAAGTGGCAGCATGAATTCATGTTTCAATCCAAATTCAATCGCCAATGCTTCTTCGCCCTGGCTGGCTTCCCATGCCTTCTCCAAGCCGCCTTCACGCGGGACAAACACCGCTTCAGGAAAATATGCCTGCAACTGGCGGCGGAGCAATGGGGCGTCGCTCTCGCTGGTCACAAACTGCGCCGCCACCTTTTTATGCGACCCCATGAGTTCAAAGGCGATTGGCTCACGGCACAATGACAGGTTCAAAAGGAACTGCTCGAATGCCTCTTTGGGGATGTCGAGCTTGTCCGGGAGCGATGCCTGCAATTCCACCAGGGATTCGCGGGAAAGAGGCGTCGGCTCTGATTCTTCTTCGGGTTCGGGTAGGACAGGCGGCGGCGGCGCGGCCATTTTTCGGCTGAGTTTCTGGACAAATGAACTTAAGAAGGTTGGGCGGTGTCCGTCATCTATCGCTGGCGGTTCGGGCAGATAGCTGCGGCGAAAGGGGACAAAGGGCGGTTCGGGATACACTGGTTCGTCAAACACCTGCCAGCCCCGCCCGCGCAATTCCCAGCGGCGAAATTGCTCCGAGAACTGTTCGTGAGCCGTTGGCATACAGCCCTATTTTTCCGGCTCGGTTTTGCGGGGCGGCACCCGCTTGTAAAGCTCGCCGAAAATCGGCGCAAGCTCGTATTGCTCGACAAGTTTGATGCCCTTGGCCCCGCTCATGTCCTCGGCCACATTTTTGATGATGGCCGGCACGACGTTCAAAAACGCCAGCCGCGTGTCCTGCCGGTAATACGTTTCCTTGCGAAACCAGTTTTCGTAGATGGGGCCGACGACTGGAATCTTCATCAGCGCGTTGTCGAAGTCGGCCAATCCCATGCCGACGGCGTTCCTGAACGTCTCTGCGATGGCGATGAGCAAGGTGACCATCGCGATGTTTGCAAATGTTAGCCCCAGCAGCCTGACCAGTTGGGAATATACGATGGCGAAAAACACAAATGCGACGGCGAGATGCCAGAGGCGGAGCACCGGCGGGGAATGAACGGTGCGGCAGGAAAAGAAATAGGTGTTGCCGAATGGCGAGGCACAGGTGTCGAATGCCAGCCGTTCGCGGATCATCCGCAAGTAAAGGCGTTTTCCTGAAAGCAACCCGCCTTCGGAGTGTTCCACGCGGGACACTTCCATGCTGGGAATTTTCCGGTCGGCCATTGCCTTTTCAACGGCTTCGTAAAATTCCTGCGGCGGCAGCGAGAGTCCGTCCGCAAAGGAAATCCAGTGATCCAAAACTTCGTCCGTTTTCGGCTTGAATCCAAAGATGCCCATAGCTAATAATCCTGACGCGATTATGGAATCAGGGTTTATTGACAGTCAACAAAAAATCGTTTTGTTTCGGGCGATCTTCTCGCAATAACCATGGATGCTCCCACTTCTACCGATGGACGCGGCTGGGTGCGCGGTCTGCGCCCAATTTTATATTGGCTCATTCTGGTGCTGGTGCTTTTCGGCATCCGCATGCACCAGCGTTTAATGGAAAAGACGCGGCTCGATTTCGTTGTCACCTTGCAAGGGCAGCCAACTGGCGCCACGACCACACTCGACGGAAAACCCGCAATCAGCGGACAAAACATTTCTCTTGGCAATCACACCTTCGTGGTCACGCATCCCAAAGGGGAAACGTTTTCGGCCAGTTGGTTCGGCTGGTATGGCGAACACGACCTCGGCACGATTGATTTGAAACGGACAAAAGGCACTTTGGCGGTGACTGCCGATCCGCCTGCGCCAATCCTATTCATTAGCGGGCCGGAATGGTCGGTGACGCTGACCAACAGTTCTGGCCTGACGACTTCCGTGCCAACGGATCAATACACGGTCGGATCGAGATACGCGCATTGGGAAAGTGCGGATAACGTCACGGTCAATGCGGGTTTGACCGCCACTTGGCGGATTGCTCCGCGATTGGGCGCGGTGAAGTTTTCATGCAATCAATCGGATGCAACGTTCCAACTGCTGACGCTGGATAATCGGCAAATAGAAACGGGCGAATTTCCGTCTTTGATAAGGGAACTGCCGGAAGGGAGCTACAAACTGATTTCCCAGCATCATGGCCATGAGCACAACCAAACAGTGGCCATCACGGCGGGAATGACAAATGACCATCCGGTTGAATTCCTGTATGGTGCGGCCGTCCTGGAAACCGAGCCGGCGGGCGCTGATGTTCAAGACAGCATAGGTCGTTACCATGGCGTTACCCCGCTCAATTTGCGGGAATTATCGCCGGGAACCTTGCAATTGACGCTGCACCGGGGCGGTTACGAACCCGTGCCGGTGTTACTCACAATTACCGCCAACGAGACTGCCACGTTCCGCACCAATCTGGTCAGCACCGGCTACACCGAGGCGATGAAATCCGCCCGGCAGTATTTTGGTGCGGCGGATTACAACCGGACATTGCAGGCGGTTGGCGATGCCCTCGTCGCCAAACCTGGTGATACGGAAGCCATAGCGCTGCAACGCGAGGCCACCGGACTTGGCCAACTGCAACAGGCAAAGGCACTGGCAGCAGTGGGCGATTACATCGGCGGCGGCAAGGAACTGACACTGGCGCTTCAATCGTTGCCGGACAACGGGGAAATCCCGCCATTGATCGCGGACTACAAGCAGCATGAGCCGGAACAAATCGAACGGCTGCGGGTGGAACGGCTGAACCGTCCAAAGCAGGTTTTTGATACCGCCTTGGGAACATTCAAGGATGCCAATTTGTTTGACGAACACGAACTCAAGACCGGCAAAACGGCCAAGGAAGCGGCCTCGGCCATTGCCAGTGCATTGATGTATTCGCAACCGACTTACAATCTTGTCATAAACAACTCGCCGAAACCGGAAACATACGAACTTGTCGGGATGCAGGATGTGTCCGGCGTATTCGTCAATAGCGGTCTGCGACGGTGCATCATCGTCTGCGGCCAGACGACGGATAGCGAAACGGAGATTCTCTACAAAGTTATGGAATATCAAGCCAAGCACAATGTTTCCATGCACGGTTTGTTGGATTGGCGGTCTGACACGGAATTCATCCCGATTCATCCCACAACGATTACAAATATGACGGATAAACTGAAAGCCCAGCTTCAAGCCGGGGTGTCAAATCTGACCGTGCGCATTCAGGGGGCGATTGGCCAGACTCCGTCAGATCAATCAACCGCTCCGAAATGAGGGGGGAGGGGACTTAAGAGACGAGGTTTCAGAAAATCTTTCCAGATTGATAAATTTGTCATCTTTGATACGCTGCCTTACAAATGAAAACCGAACGCTCGCTTAAAAGAATCCATCGCGGAAATTTTGTGAATTCGTTACGGAAAAAGCAGAAGCTTAAAGAATATTTTTTGACGGCACCGCTGTTAAAAGCACCTTTCCTTATAAAAGCTCGGGGTTGTGTTATCGAACTGCGCGGCCAAGATGGCTTCTCAAGCATTAAAGGACCAAATCAAATTAAAATAGATGCCGCATTAGATGACCTTGTATGTGTTATTATCGCATCAACGAGCCATTGCTTGACCGGTTTTCGCCTAGTGCTGCGGTCAAAAACGAAACCTGCAAAAGTCGTTTATAAAGAAGGGCGACAAACACCTCAAGATTGGCTGTCATGGGCATTCAGTAGGGTTCGGCTTTCAGATATTCCGACAGCTGGCATCACCCTCGATGAGTGGAAAAAAATCGCCGACACGTTGCAGTAGTGCCCCACCCGGCTAATGATTTTATCCGCAAAACATTTTATGTAAGTAACCCCTTCTCTGCTAAAGAACCACAAAACAGCTGATCAAAGAAGATGAAAATGCCCAAAACAATTTACAAAATTCGGGCAGAAATACCAGCTCGTGTTGCTGAAGAATCCGGACTTCTGTCAAAGGCCCGGGAAATCGGGTTGAATCTTAAGTTTGACGATGCAGGCAATGTCGAGGGAGAATGGGGCGCATCTCTTCTCAGCTTGGGCACGTTTCTCAAGATGCTGCAAGAGGCCGGCGTTCAAAAACCCCTAATTCAGAGACGCGTCATCGGACTGGTTATTGCCACAGAGGCATCAAAAATAAAGGCATTGATTGGAATTCTACGCGAATCCCGCGTTTTGAAAGCGGAAGATATGCTCTCAGCAAAAGATGTGCTCTCAGGCGAAGATGTTTTTCGTTGCTACGTGTCATGCGAAGATGCAGAACAATTGGTGAAAAGAATTAGAGAATCTGGTATCGGCAAACTGATTGCTACAGAAGCGTATGAACCCGTTGATTAAAACGAGGCCTGACAAGACAATGGCCGCGCGCAAAGATATACAAAATCCGCGTCTTGATACGATCAGGAAAGCGCATAGCATTGGCTGCGAGTGACAAAAAGCAAACCTCACTGCTTGGCAGTGGGGTGGCTCCACCGCGCTTGACAATTTTGCCAGGCGTTGCAAGCAACAAAGCCCTTCGTGTCCGCAAATTCCTTCAAGACGGAGGCCTTTTCAGGTGACAACAGAGCATCATTTTGTGAATCCGCCTGTCGAAAATTTATCTTGAACGGATGGCAAGCCTGTGATTACTATGAACGGCTATTTTAGCAGTTGTATGGAAAACGTTTTAACAATCGGGATCCCAAAAGGAAGCCTCCAAGAGGCGACCTTGTCGTTGTTCAATTCTGCTGGGCTTTCGTTCTTTGGTTCAGAGCGTTTGCTTTGGCTTGGATCGAATGATGTTGAGGTAAAACCAGTCTTGCTCCGACCGCAGGAAATTCCACTTTACGTTGCGAAAGGCAACTTGGATTGTGGGTTGTCTGGTTTGGATTGGATTACTGAACGTGGATGTTTGGAATCACTTCGATTACTTGCAGATTTGCAATACTCAAAGCAATCTTTCCGCCCCGTTCGATGGGTTCTTGCAGTGCCACAAGATTCGCCTTGGAAGAAAATTGAAGATTTGCAGCAGATCGAGAATCCCCCCCTGAGAGTATCTACCGAGTTGAAAGGAATCACTGAGAGCTGGTTCGCAGAACGTGGTATTGTCGCGGAAGTGGATTTTTCCTGGGGAGCCACTGAGGCCAAGGCCCCTGTTTTTGCCGATGCCATTGTTGAATGCACCGAAACCGGCTCATCTTTGAGGGCAAACCAACTGCGAATTTTAGACACAGTCTTTCAATCGACGACGCAATTCTTTGCTAACAAGGGAATTTACCAAAAAGCTGGCTGGAAACGCACAAAGCTTGACAGTATCGCTCTGCTTTTGAAAAGTTGTCTAGCTGCGGAAGCGAAGGTCAATGTCCGAATACATGCAGCCATGTCCGAAGCCGATGTGCTTGAGGCTTTGATTCCGAGCAACATCAGCTACTCGGTTTGGAACGGCAAGAAAGACGAGTTTTTGTTTGAGCTGATTGTGGATAAAAGAGCGGCTCGTGATTTAGTGCCGGTGTTTGCTAGAAATGGCGCGTCCAAAATAACGGTAACAGGGTTGGATATGCTCTGTGAATGATTTTCTGCCCGGGTAGCTCAATTGGTGGAGCATCAGATTGTGGATCTGAGGGTTACGGGTTCGAACCCCGTCCCGGGTACCAGTTTACGAGAAAGATGAAAATATGAGTGCTATAGACGACAAAAAGAAACGCTTAGTGGTTCCGCAAACCCTTAAGGGGTTCCGCGACCTTATGCCGGAAGACATGATCGCTCGAAACGCGGTCGTTGAGAAGATTCGCTCCGTATACGAGAAATACGGTTTTGTCCCTCTTGATACTCCGGTATTGGAATATCTGACGACTCTTGTCGGCACAGGTGGGGAGGAGACAAATAAACAATTGTTTCGTTTGGAAAGTCCTGAGCGTGAGCCAGTCGCTATGCGCTTTGACTTGACTGTTCCCTTCGCAAGGCTGCTGGCACAGTATCCCGAACAACTAAAGTTGCCTTTTCGTCGTTATCATATTGGGCCAGTATTTCGGGCGGATAAACCTGGACCTGGGCGTTTTCGTCAGTTTGTTCAGTTTGACATTGATGCTGCCGGTTCAGAATCGGTCGCAGTAGATGCCGAGGTTGTAGCAGCAATGGCTGAGGTAATGCGAGCTTTGGGACTTGGACAGGGAGAGTTCCAAATTCGTATCAACAATCGAAAGCTCGTAGATGCTTTGCTGATTGGCTGGGGCATCATTAACCGAGAAGTCCAAAGGCAGGTCCTCCGCGTTATTGATAAACTTTTGAAGGTTGGCCCCGATAATATTCAAAAAGAGTTGGGAGAAGGCCGCATTGATGAATCGGGCGACCCTATCAAAGGTGTGGGGTTGCCTCCCGGTGTGATTGAAAAGATCCTTGAGTTCATTTCGGTCAAAGGTGCATCGCGAACGAAGATTCTCAATACTCTGACCAGACTGCTTCCGGAAACGCCATTCAGCATCGCTGCAATCCAAGAAATGACAGAACTAAATCAGGCATTGTCCAGTCTACGCGTCGAAGAGAATGAGGCTGTCTTTGACCCAAGCCTGATGAGAGGTTTGGATTACTACACAGGACCCGTATTCGAGGCGTATTTGCCTGCTGCACCGCAATTCGGCTCCGTGATGGGCGGTGGTCGTTTTGACCAACTTGTAGCTCGTTTTTTGGATCAAGGAATTCCTGCAACAGGCGCTTCCATCGGGTTAGACCGTTTAATGGATGCTTTGACACATGTTGGAAAGGTTAAAACAGTCCAAACCTTGACCAAAGTGTTGGTTGTTTCCATGCGAGGGGTGCCAACTACCGAATTGCTCGCTATTGCTAGCGACCTGCGCGCAGAAGGAATTCCAACAGAAGTTTTCTTTGGTGATACCAAGGTCGGATTCCGAGACCAGTTGTCAGCCGCAAACGCAAAGCAGGTGCCCATTGCTGTTATTATCGGTGAAGATGAATTGAAGGCCGGCAATGTTTCGGTGAAAGACCTTCGTGTTGGAGCGCAAGCGCGTGTGGGCATCCAAGATCGAGCTGAATATAGGAAGTCCGGCAAAGCCGGCCAAGTGATGGTGTCTCGCGCTGATCTAGTCAAAACGGTGAAGCAGATGCTTTAGCACGACTGGCCCATGAAAAAATTGAAACTCGTCATTGACGCAAACATTCTTGTTTCGGCTTACTCAACAAACGGCCGAATTCACGAGCAGTGGAGAAGTGGCTTGGGACCTCACCAATTGATGATTTCGCCTGAGATTTTTGCAGAAGTCGAGCGAACGCTTCGACATACTGAATTCCATTTGACGTCCAATCAGATCAATCAATGCTTAAAGGACATTTTGGTGCGTTGCACTTTAATTCGACCAAAAGCCAGATTTTTGGGCGAGATTCCAGACGAAAATGACAGACACCTAGCAAATCTGGCTTTGGAAATCCAGGCCGACAAGATTATCACCGGTGAGTCTAGCCTTCGCACAGCAAATAATATTGCCGGAATACCGATCTTGAAATTCCATGAATTGGTTGGATAAGTGTGGATTGATTCAACTTTTACTTTATAATTGGATCGAACACAGTGGTTTCCCAAAGCACTTTCGGAGATGCGCTCCAAGACTTGGCGCAGGTAATGCAACGATTCCAATTCTGAACTTGCAAGAGAATTACGCTATCATGGATACACGACTTGATTAAGATTTTGCTACGACGATAAGTGCATCACCTCTATCACGGTCAAATTCCCACTCTTTCAGTTTTAACTCAAACTGTTCGGTTCCTCGAACGCTAACTTCATAGTTGCCAAGTCGTCCTTCGGAATATTGTCCCTGGCAAATACCGGTTAGCGGGTCAATTTGTTTTGCGTTACTAACGTCAGTAATGTGAGATTTCAGAAAGAGCATCAGATCACGTCCCTCATCGGAAGTATAAGTGATATCGAAAGGAAAAAGTTTCCCGAACTCAGAATACCGTCTAAAAACAAGAGGGTTTTGGGTTCGGCCGCCAATGAAACCAAATCGAAGATTGGGAAAATGCCCGATAGCATTTGTTATTGCAGTGTTTGCCAATCCCTTTCCACGAATGTGCATATTCTTCACCAGACAAATGGCTTCCTCCCAAAGCAAGGCTTTCCCATTTAACAGATTGTCGGGGACATGATAGATGGCGTAGCCGAATGTAGCAGTGTTCGAATCTGCCTCATCAATCAAGAAACCAAGTAATGAAGAATGATCAAGCTTCCTGCGGATACTCTCAACTGGCCATTCCTTCCTCCGTTCGAACCCATTGCAGAAAATCCGTTGAATGTCCCCAACCCATGTCTCAAGAACAAATTGAGGAACGGAACTTAGCCCTTTTAGCTCACAATATCTCCATACATATTTAACCATAAATATCTCAACTAAAAATGCGCTCATTCTTTCTACGGAGCTTTAACTCGTTACCAAATGTCCATTTCTCGATTGTCTCTAAATAGTCAATCAATGGCATATTCAGAATGTCCTCTGTAGGTTTCGGAGGACCAGGGAAACGCGGCAGTTGGCGAACCTTTAGTGTGATCTTATTCAGTTTTTCAATTTCCTGCCACAAATGTATAGAGTAGCTAGTTAAGCGCGCACTGAATTCTTTTTGCCCGATCGAAATACTGGCCCCTTCAGTCATTGGTCCCCACGGCTTAACATATGGAAAACCCACAATGGGTGCCGTGGAAGGAATAGGAGTAACCTTATCAAGGTCATAAGTTCCCACCGTCCTTCCACTTCGCGGGACACCTACGAAAAAATCTCGTTCGCAAACCCAGTCAAAAATGGAGTCTTTAGTAGCAGACAAGCCCACCTCAAATATAATTCTTCGGCCAGCCCTTTTAATAGCCTTTGCGATGTTGACCTGTCCCTCAAATGTTGCAAAAGCCATGCGCAATTCCGTTACATTGATACCGACTTCCCGCAATTTATTCAAAATTTCAATGACCGTATCACCGGTGAATGTGCCGTCGTCTGCGAGAACGACAGAGGGGGGAGAGCCAGCTTTTTGATAAGTCTTGCGACAATTGTCAATCTGGATTTTTAGGTTGTCAGGGTTTGTCTCTGGTCGCACTCCTCGTCCCAATTCGCGTTCTCCGTAATTGTCGTAAATCCGGGTCAACTCAATTCTAAAGTCCGCTTTCGGAATATAAACGTCGTCCAAAGCAATCCAAAATCCATGGTCATTTTCACGTTTCCTTAAAGTCGGGAACTTGTTCCGAGACTCAAATTTCACCTCTAGGGGCCTGCCGGTTACTTCAGCCGTTTTGGCGGTAACTTGCTCTAAATCCTTTCGGAATAAGCTGCGGAGATTCTCAAATCCCTTCTGGCTCGGCGACTTGAACTGATTGCTACGACACCAATGTGTCACTACAAAATCAAGATCACCGGTTAAGACGTAGAATTTATTGAATGATTTGTTGTCCATACATTGGCCTAGCATTTTTCGTGTCATTAAGAAAATACCAAATCGCTTCACAATTAACAAGCATTTGTAGTTTGTTTCTGATCACCACCTGATTCAATATAATTATTGTTGGCTTTGCATGTGATTGAATATAAACATATTGTTAATGGCTGACGATGTGGCATTTTTCACTTTTATTCCAAATAAAAAGCCTGCACATATTATTGTGCAGGCTAGGAGACACATTTCGCACGCTACGGGGCGAGGCGGGGGTCTGTAAGGCGTAGCTTGGTAATTTCGTCATCAGTCAACCATCCGAACCCTGGATAGCATATAACTTTGACAAGCTTAATCGGGTTCAGGCCGATTATTCTGTATGCAGATGCACCAGGGTCAGGCTCTCCCAAATAGGATGTCAAGAATTTAGGATCAGTAATGATTTGACCGAGCATGTAACCACCCTTTTCACAGTCATACGACATATTGATATTGCCTTTCCTTTTGTTGTTGGTTAATATACAAAGAACAAGCGGGATCCCATTCGAGAGCCCGCTCTTGGCCACATAAACGGATGCAGATGTAAAGCCAGCGGCTTTAACGGCATAAATGTATATGATCAAACGTTGGCTATTGAAGTGGAGTAATTCACTGGTGATACGGGTTCAAGACGCTTTTCAACGAACGGTCAGGTCAAAGGGGGCTCTGACTATATCATCCTAAATGTTTGTGTCAAGCCTGGCCGATACCAGACCACGGCCAATCTACTAAGTCAAATTTCGAGCACTAATTGGCGAATTGAAAATCAAAAGGGACAACACCTCAAAGAGTGAGGAGTTGTCCCATATTCTTGTCATTATCCAGAGCTATAGAAATACCCAGCCTCTCGCAAAGACGAACGTCCGGGATTCCCGATGACGATGTGATCCAACACTTCGATTTTCAGGAGTTGCCCCGCACGAATCAAATCACGCGTCACCTTGATGTCCGCCTCGCTCGGCGTCGAGTCTCCGGAAGGGTGGTTGTGCATGAGCACTATGGCCGCAGCGCAGCCGACCACCGCGACCCGGAACACCTCGCGCGGATGCACCAGCATCGTGTCCATCGTGCCGATGGTCACAAGCTGATGCCCCTTCACCCGGCGGCGGGTGTTCAGCAGGATGACCGCCAAACACTCGCGTTCCGGGTCGAAATACGGATGCGTCGCAATGTGCAACCGCCAGTAATCGGCGGCAGTTTCCGGCGTATCGCAAATCAGCATGGACTCCGGCACTGGACATTCCCTCAGGGCTATGACCTTGAATTCCTTGGGATTCAAGTCAGTCATGGGCAGCCTCGCTTTCCGCAAACGTCCGGCCCAGAATAAAGTCCGCCGCCTTTTGCGCCTGCGCCGCCGCCGAGACGATGAGCGTCCGGTCGTTCTGGAACTGCTTCAACCAGCCTTCAAGGTAAGCGGCCGAGTTGTCAATCGTCCTGTCAACGATGTCGGCGTAACCGCACAGAAACGCGCTGCCGAGTTCGGCTATCAATTCTTCTTTGCAGTAGGGATCGGAACCAAACCCGTTGCGTTCGGTCAGACTGGCGCGATTGAGCCTTTTTTCACTGCCACTGGCATGAACAAGTTCGTGAAAAATCGTGGCAAAATAGCTGGCCTCGCTGTCGAACCGCTCCCGCTCCGGCATTCCGACGCAATCCTCTCGCGGTGAATAGAATGCCTGGGCCATGCCGTGCTTCACGACGGGCGGCTGTGGCATACCTGCCACAATCTCCGCCGGTTTGGTTACGGGCATCTGAATTTCTCCCGGCGCGTCTTTCAAGCCTTCGCATTGCGCGACATTGAAGACATGATACAGGCGGAGAAGCGGAGCTTTCTTCGGCTCGTCTGATTCCTCGCCATCATTCTTCATTCGTTTCCAGAAGACGACGGGACAGGACTTCTCACCCTTCTTCACGTTGCCGCCAAGCTGGATGGCCTGGCGGAATGTGAGCCAATGGGGCGATTCGTAGCTCATGGCCATGAGCAGGAATACATTGATGCCGCGATACGGCTTTTTGCTGATGAGATTTCGGGGCAGGCCAGTTTTGACCGTCCATGGTTTGTGCCATGGAACCGTGCCTTGCTCCAACAAGGACACGATCCGTTCGGTGATACGCTCATACGATTGAATATACATACGATTTCTCCTGTGGTTATTGGTTTGAAAAAGAACCCTGTGAACCCACTGTGAAGCGTATGTCGCTGCACGAATTCGCCATAGACGGGCTGACTTGCCAGATGCGGCAAGTGAGAAAAAGGGCGACCCGTAACGGATCGCCCTTGTGTTTAGTAGTCTTCCGGCAAGACTTGTTCATCCACGCCACCCCAATCACCCGCCTGATGGCGTTTGTTGCCTTCGAGGCTGTCTGGGCTGGTTGCCAATCCACTCGAAAGCCCGGGCGGCGATCAGGCTGACAACTAAAAGGTTGTTGCGGCCGAAGCTTGTGGAATTCTTCCAGGCGTCGCCGTCCTTGTAGGCCCGCTGGAAGGTGACGTTGAACATTTGCCCTTTATCCGTCTCTTGGCACCAGATGCTGGCGCTGACGGCGCCGTGGCGGATTTTATGGACGGGTTGACTGTTTGATGCACTAACCGGTGTTTCATTTTTCATATAATACTCCTGTGGTTGTTTGTTGATTTGAAAAGACCCTTGTGAACCCAGGGTCAAGCGTATGACGCCATGCGAATTCGCAATAGACGGGACGACTTGCCAAATGCGGCAAATGAAAAACCGGTCACACTGGTTGGGTGTGACCGGCTGATATGCTCCTTACTCCGCCTTGTATTTGAGTTGCGACACCAGGCATTCGCCGGGTTCAACGTCATCGCGCTCTCCGAGATATACCGGCTGATACAGGGCAAAGCTGTCGCGGAAAGCGTAGAGAAACCGCACCTCCACGACCGCGCCAACCGGCGGAATTTGATGGTTGGCCGGGATGGTGACGTTGCCGCACGAAATCAAATTCCTGCCTTTGAACAGGCTGATCTCCACGCTGCGCTGGATGTTCACCTTGGCCACTATCGCCGACAGCGTGGCGCAAAACTTGAATTTCAACTGCGGTCCGCCGCTGTTGGGCTTGCCCGGTGTGTAGGGCGCGTCCAGCCGCTTGAACACGATGCCCTCGCGTTGTTCCTCCCGCAACTGTTCCCACAGTCGGGTCTTCTGCTGGGACGTGAAGGCGGTTTCGACCAGCCGGACATGGGGGTGTTGTGAGTTTGACAGCAACAGATCCACCAGACACGCCAGCCGGACGCTATACGGCAAGGATCGCAGATTTTTGCCCCCACATTCGAGGAGATCAAAAGTGTGATAATCATCGCCGACGGATTCGCCGTCGGGGATGAAGCTGCCGGATATGCAGCGAAGGTCGTTTGCCACGGTCTGCGGCAAACCAACGATCAATCCCTTTTTGTTTATCCCCTCAATCCGTTCGTCCTCCTTGCGGATCAATAGATGGCGCCCGTCGAATTTTTCCTGCGCGCAATAACCATCGTCGCGCAACAGGGCTTCGACTTCGGCTTCCTCGACCGGATTCGGCAGTTGGGGCAGGATGCCCGATACCTGCTTGTCGGTGTGCTCATACGGCGTGCCGTCCGGGCCCTCGGTGTAACCCTTGGCTTTCTTTTCGCCGACGAGCTTGGCGTGGATTTTCCTGGCCGTGTCATAATCCACCGGCGAAGACGTCTTCGTCCCGGTCGTCAGAGTCGCGCCGCGCCGTCCGTATGCGAAGTTGACGACGAAATGGCCGCCGGCCGGTTCAATCGCGGCCTGATAGACCTTGTCTGACGATCCGGCCCGGTAATATAACGTCACACGATCTGGTGTAGTGCTCACTGCATTCATGTTGTTCCTTTCTTTTGGTTGTAGTTTGTGAAGAACCCCGTGTTCCCATGATGAAGACTAGGGCCAGACGGCGTTGGAATGGAGACGGCAGGACTTGCCAAATGCGGCAAGTGAGAAAAAAGGCGACCCTGACGGATCGCCCTTGTGCTGGTCACCTCTTCCTGCGGTTTAGGATGTGGAGGTCGGATTGCGGCGAGATGTGGATCAGCTTGGGCGGCTGCTGAAACCGCACTGGCTTGTCGAAGCGAGTTTTGAAGGCCCGCACGCGCTGGTTCATGATAATGACCGCCGAGCATTCGCTGACGCGGATGACGCGGCAGAGTCGTTCGTGAAGCCGGATGACATCCCCGGCCCGCAGCTTGAACGGATACTCCGGCAGCCGCCAGATGATGCCGAACTCGGACTGGTCCGGGTCGCGGCCGTTCCGCTTCCCGCCAGTCGGTTTGGTTTTCATACGCCGCAATCCTCCATCGCATCAACGATGGCATCCTCGTCGTCTCCCAACAGTTCTACGATGCCGGCCTTGAGCGCGGCCTTGTCGGGGTCTGGCTTGGCGTCCTTGGGACACGCCGGGCAGCGCATGACGTTTAGAACCGAGCCGCCGAATTCAAAGCCAATGGCCTTGAACTTCTCGCGGTAGCGGTCCAGCAACTTCACGTTCGGCGACAACTGCGTCCATGCCTTCGCCTCGGCATGGGACAGGTCGGTTTCAAAGATGGCGTCATACCGCAGGTGATACGCATCCCACGGCTCGCCACAGGTGGTGCAATGAACATCCATGATGAATCTCCTTTCTGTGTGTGGTTGAAATGAACTCTGTGAACCCGGAATGAAGCGTATGGCACCAAGCGAATGCGCCATAGACGGGATGACTTGCCAGAAGTGGCAAGCATGAAAAAGGGCGATTCGCGATGAATCGCCCTTGTGTTTAGTAGTCTTCTGGCAAGAGAACTGTGGTGTGACGCCGGCTGGCCTCGGTGATGAGCCAGAATTTGACGCCATTGCCGGCGTGATACACAGACCAAAGGCGCGTGCCTTCGACAAGCGCACGCTCGTTGGCTGTGCGGTCGTGTTCGTCCACGTCACCCCAATCGCCGGCCTGATGTCGTTGAATACCAAGCAGGATGTCGTCCTGCGTCAATCTGTCGAGCGCGTTTGGGGTGGACACGATCTTGCCAAGCCGAAACTTGGCAATGGGCAGAGTCGTTGTTGTCATGCCGCGACTCCTTCCGTCTCATAATTACGGATGTTTTGGAGTATCTGGTCAATGACCTGATCGGTCAGCGTCCAGCTTCTTTTACGTGGCAGTTGGACAATCACCGCCCACTTGAACCGCTGATACACGTCCAACGCCTGCCGGTCATCGGCCAGGTGGTCGGCGAGAATGGCCAGTGCCAATTGCGCCGGGCCGCTGCCGCAATATCCCCATTCAAACCCCGTCGGACTGTGGTTATACAAATCCAGCCGGGGATTGAGCGGGCGGCCGTTCACGGTGACGATGACGGCGTAACCCTGCCGCCTTCCTTCGTATGTTTTCATGTAATCCTCCTTTCGGGTTGATTGATTGTCAGAGTTCAAGGCAATGATCCTCGACGGAGTCACCTGCCACCTTGGTTATGCCCTTGAACCCCACGCCCATTTCCTCGTAATCGAGGAGGAAGATGAGAGTGGGCCATTCGGGGGCGAGTTTTGACAGGAACGGAATGGGCGGAGACCAGGCGGTCTCGAAGGCATATTCGAGGTGCCCCTCCCATTCATCCACCAGTGCGGCGGAACAGGCACCCCATTTACAACCCCAGTTCCTCAGTTCCCATTCGTAGCCGGACTGCTCATAGTCTGCGGAGAGGATCTCCGGCGGAATGGGCACGAGGCTGTGGAAGTTGAGGACGCTCTTTTCTCCTTCATCCGCGGGCCACGGTGAATGGCCGGTGGCTTTTTCCTTGAACCGTTTTATGTCCTCGTCCGGGCCATGGACAACGAGCTTGTTGTTGCACCAATTAGGCATAATTCTCCTTTCAGGCGAACAATGTCGCCACGTCCTCGACGGACAATTGATCCGGCTGCATATCGGGCTGGTCAAAGACATGCGTTTTGACGAAACAGATTTTCGCCAGACGAACGGCAATGTCCTCCCGCCCCGCTTTGCCCGCCTCGTCCTCGTCCAACATGACGATGATCTGGCTGTTGCGGTCGGTGTGCCTCTTGATCAATTCCTCCTGCGCGACTGACATGGTGCTGCCCATGAGGGCTACCACCTTGCGATAGCCGGACTGGTGGAGCTTCATGCAATCGAAGAATCCCTCGACGATGACAAGCGGCTTGTCCGCCGGTTCCTTGATGGCCCGGTCAATGTTGAACAACTCCTGCGATTTGCGGAATCCCTGGGGTAGCTTGTATTTGGGCGTGCCCTCGGCCGGTTCGCCAGGGAAGCGGCCAGCGTAGGCGACGACCTTGCCTTCCGGGTTTTGGATCGGAATGGCAATCCGCTCCGCCATCATGCCTTTGGCGCAGTATCCCGCGCCGAAATCCACGATGGTTTCAAGCGTCAGTCCGCGCTCCTTGATGAGATACGGATGTTCCCGTTGCAACTTGTCCAAGCGAAACTGCAACGGCTTGTTGGGCGTGCCGTTTTCCTGAACCGGTGGCGTCTTTGCGGCTGGCTTCGTGGCCGGCTTTGGTCGTGGCGCGTCACTGGTCTTGGGCGCTTCGCTTGTCTCTCCGGCTTCCTCCTCGGAACCGGCTGACATTGCTTCGGGGTCAAGGCTGAACCATTCAATGGCTTTCAACGCCGCCGCATGAATGCTCACGTCTTCCATCCGGGCGATGAAGTCGAGGACATTGCCGCCGCGCTTGCACTCGCTGAAACAATTCCAGATGTTCTTGCTGATGCTCACCCGGAACTGCGTCGGGTTGCTGCCCTTGTGGATCGGACACGGCCCGCTCAAGCTGTCGGGGCCCCGCTTGAACTTGTCCAGGATCCCGTAGACGTCAAGCACTTGCTCCATGGTGATGGCCGCTTTGACGGCTTTGAAATCAACGAACTTTGATTTTGGCATAATACTCCTCTCGGTTATTTGGTTGTGATGAACTGGTGCGGCTCAGGAATTGAGCTGCATCTAAAGGCAAGCCTAGCCGCCCCAGAGAAAATCTAGGAGACGGGACCACTTGCCAATTCTGGCAAGTCCAGAATGCCCGCCGTCTCGCTGGATTTCCCGCGCCGCCAGACTGCGGAGAACGGGTCTTTTTCCAAAACCGTCCGGTCGGCAAACAGAAACAGGCCGTGGCCGCGTTTCAATTGGGAGCAGGCATCAAGGAGCGATTTCACCCGCGCGGCAACCGTGGTGACGGCGAGGACGCGGAAACGATGGATGCCAAGACGCCGCTGATGAATCTTCTGCGTCCATGTCGCCTCGTATGCGATGAGTTTCCGATAAAAGGATGTCTGCGTCAGTCCGCTTCGTATAACCGGCATGGTGCCCCGGTCGGCTTCGAGGAAAAAATGCACCCGCTCCGGCTGGTGGTGCTCGTCCATGTATTCCAAAGCAAATACCCGGTCGGGTATGACGCCCAGCCTTACCCCGCCCTGAGTTTTTACGCGCCATTGAAACGGCTGTCGTTCCGAGCGAAGCGCAAGCTGGTCTTCATATAGAAGCCTGATTCCGTCATGTTTTCGGCAGGCGAGTTCAAGAGAAACCATCACGTCGGAAACCAAAAGCGCGTGTTCAAGGAAAATCCGGCCAACTCCACGGTTCTTCTCGCCCCAGGACACTTCACGAAAATCCACGTTAAGTTCCTGCTTCAAAAATGCCAAACTTTTATTTCCTAACCCGTAAATGATGTGGCGCGAGCCGGGGCGGTAGTATGAATCAATCTGGCAGCGCGGCCGTTCCAAATATCCGTGGTGATAAAGCGATTTCAATCTCCGCAAAAGTTGCTGCGGGCTGCCGCCCAAAAGCGCCACGATCTGCGGGGAACGGAGAAAACGATGCCGGTGAACGAGCCGGATGATTCGGCGGTCGCGCTCCGTCAGCCGCATGGGAGCAACCGTGGGGGCGCGTTTGAAGCGGGGAAGGCGGGATGCCATGCTGCCACATTGCAGGAGGCGGAAGAATCAACGAAGACGTGACAACTTGCGATTTGGGGCAAGCGCGAATGCTCGGACAACAACACGAAGAGGCGGAGGTCGGAATAGAGCGCCTTACCGGTCTGACGGAGCAGGCGTAAAATGTGTCTCCGCCGAGCGGTTTCAACCGGAATTTAATTGTTGCCGGCGGCATTTCAAATGAGCAACGACCATTTACAGCAAGTCCTTCTGGACCGGCGCGGGACGGATGAGTTCCGGCCCTTCGTTCCGCACATTGTTCAAGGCACGGTTCACCGGACAATAATGCATCTCGTCCCGGCAAGGATTGTTCAAGACCGATTCAAAAAGGCCGGTTTCATTCAGCCACCAATCATAATGTCGCGGCTGCACAATCAACGGCATCCGGTTGTTGACGCGGCCCACGGATTCGTTCGGCGTCGTGGTGAGGATGATGCAGCGATATTCCTTCGAGTCCACATCCAGCTCATGTTTCGTTTCCTCCTGCCACAAGCCGGCAAAGCAAAACGGCTCGTCCTGCGGCATCGTGAACCGGATGGGCGTCTTGTCCGCCGTCCACTCGTAAAACCCATCCGCCGGAATCAGGCAGCGCTGAGGCAGATACTGCCTGAACATCGTGCTGGAAACCGTCTCGGCCTTGGCGTTGATGAGCGGTTGCTTGCTCCAGGCCGATTTGAACCCCCATTGCATGTCCACCTTTTCAATTCCCCTGGCGCTGCGCCATATGGCCGGAACGATTTGCGTGGGGGCGATGTTGTAACGCGCGCCGATGGCGATGATGATTTCAATCTCACCAATGATCATGGTGATCTGTTCCTTGGTGAGGCTGTAACGGGCGCACATTTGCGGCCCAATATCATGTTGCACCGCGGCCCGCGTCAAGCGGGCATGCGGTTTGTTTTGGGCGTAGTAAAATCCATCCCCGCGCCGGCCATACAGATATGAATTGTGCCACATCCCGCAAAACTAACAGCGGGGGATGGACAAAAGCTGTCCAACACATGCAACCGGAATTTAATTCGATGTCAGCCGGATTTCAAAAAAGGAGTGACCCCTTTTAGGACTGACCCCTTTCAAGGATGATTTTGAACGCCGAATGCCAATTCCATTTGATTTCGTCTGGAAGGAAATATCTGAATGGGAAGCATAGTGCTACTATTCAGGCCATGTTTTAAACCCCTATATACCTCCAAGAGTTCATTTCCGCTGATCTGAATTCTTCCATAATGCCGATGCTGGGCCTCTTGCAGTTTTAAGATCGGTGTTTTGTTAAATGTTTCCCAAAGATATATCGCTAACCGTTGAGAGACCCTAAAGCCAAACCGTCTTGATATTTGAAGGGTCCGAGCAAAGCATATTTCAGGATGAGGGTTCTCGACCATGTTTATATCCAATACATTTTGAATCCAGCCGTCATAAAAGCCCGACTCATAAATGCGCCGTGGCTTTTTATCACGTGGATTTACTTCAACAATTATTCCATCAATATTTAGAAAGGTGGTTTTAGGGAGCGACTTAAAAGAAACATCTTTTATTATTTTTGTTCGAAATGCCCAAGTTGAACTCAAAGGCCAGGCGTCTATGGCCAGGCCGTTAAAGATGAGCTTGAGCCCACCGTAGCTGTTCCGCCTCCGGATCATCGGAGCAAAAGCTTTTTCAAAATGCAAAAAATCCTTATCGTCAAAAACCAAATCGAGATCACGCGGATTATACTTTGCGCCTGTATCCAAGACCCCGCGTGGTATGCCGCCGAACGAAAATGCGACCCACTCTCTGGCTTTTAACATGTTTAATGCATCCCATAGTGGAGTCATGGGGCTTCCCTGTGACCTCAGAAATGCTCTAAAATTCCCCCGCAATTCCGCCTCAATGGTTTTTCGTGATTCAGCCATGTTGAAGCTCGCGCCGTAAGTTCAACGCAAATGAGTCAGTCATTCCGCAAATATAATCCGTAACCAACAAAGCCTTACGGTATTCGACAGGAAGCCCAACTTCATCGCCAACTGGGTTTTCAAAAACGGTTCGGTAGTTCTTTGAGAGGAGGTGGTAAATCTTTTCGGGGAAGGACTTGCTTTTTCCAGACTGTTTTGACTCCCAAAATGTTTGCATCAGAAACTGAATCACGTTGCGCCCCAACACTTCCAAGCGAAGGTTTTCCTTTGCATTGTAAATGTGCTTGAAACCAATTTCGTCTTTCAAAACCCTGTAAAGGCTCGAAACCTCCGAGTCGTATAGAAGCTCATTTTCGTAGGAACCATCCATGATTTGCTTATAATTCTTGAAAAATGCCTTTCTGACTGCATCATGCCCCTTTACAATCACTAAAGTGCGGAAGTATTGGCTCACAGCTTCCTGCCAATTGCGCCCTGATATCGGGAATGGAGCCTCATTTATTCGCTTTTCCGCTTTCAACACGCATTCATCATATAATGATTCGCTAATTACGCTCTTCTTTCTCTCAAGAATATCACGCACCTCTGTCCATGAAATTACCCCTTTCTTGATTCCGTCTTCGATATCCACAACTGAATAAACCATGTCGTCGCTGGCTTCTACTAAAAACGTGATTGGATTTCGAGCGTCACCAGTTCCAGTTGCATTTTGAACCTTTTTCACCAATGATTCCTCAGAAGTGAAATATCCAAGTTTCTTTTTAGATTGACGCCCATTTAAACCAATTTCGCTAGAATTCGATGTATATTTAATAGCCGCCGAAAGTGTAGCGAACGTTAGATTGAGTCCAGTTCGGTCTGATAAAATCTGCAACGTGCCGAGCAATCTAATTGTTTGAGCGTTCCCCTCATAATTTTCCATGTCGTTTTTATACCTTCTGGTGCTAGTAGTATCAAAACTCCAGAACTCATCGGGTTGCTTCCTAAACCACTCTTGGATTGCCATTTCTCCGGCATGCCCAAATGGCGGATTCCCTAAATCATGAACCAGCCCACATGTGGCGGCAACCGTTTCAATGTCATAGGCTTGTTCTAAATTAATCTCTCCTTTTCCTAGCAATTCTTTTGCAACTACATTCGCTAGCCCACGGGATACAGAGGAAACCTCGAGTGAATGTGTTAGCCGCGTTCGAACGGCATCAATGGTTTCGAGTGGAAACACTTGCGCTTTATCTTGTAAACGACGCACAGGAGATGAAAAAACAACCCTGCCATAATCGCGATGGATTTCACCACGACGTTCTTCTGGCTGTTTGGTTGTCGGACGTATGCGATCTTCGCAAAGGAGTTGATCCCATTTCATAGTGCAGAAAGTGTGCGCCGAAAAGCCGGCAGCGTCAAAATCATTTTGAGAGATTTGATTATCATGTGGCATGAGAATCAGCAGTGCCCGCTCCAGACAACAATTTCACAAATTCTCACGAATCGGAGTGGAACATGCTCTTCCAGCGACCGGTATTCTCTTGTGACATTGTATGGCGGAATGGCTCAGTTTAAGCGTCTATTTGGCACAAATGTAGATTTTCGGCGACCTGTAGCACTCACTGCTAATTGTATGAGTATAAGCACATTACCACCGCCGGTTGTGGGTTGGCATGACAAACGCTAATGGTGTCCACATGTAGTAGCAGATCCAAGCGGCTCTAAAGGCTCGGACGTAAAACCCGCACGATACGCAGGGAACCAAATAAATGTTAAATTGTTATGGGATCCGGTGAACATCGAAAAAGAAATGACGTTGTGCGTATTAATAGGCCACAAAAATCTTTAACTACAGGCAATGGTGCCGGCAGCGGTTCGGGTGGTCCAATTGATATCAATCAAATGTGCCCGCAAGCATTTGAAGTAAGAATTAGCCCAAAAAACGGATACCCTGACGGGACATCAGTAACTGTCAAAGGAAACCAGCTCCTCATAATCAATGAGCGTGTGGGCACACTTTCGGACCGCCATATAAAAACGATTACTGAATGCGGAGGTCAAGGCATTCTTTATAGAGGGCGTGTTCTCAACAAGAATAAGAATACCTATGCCCTCTTTAAGCAAAACATTGGAAGATGAAAAACAATTAACTCTTGATTCGGAAATGTGTAAAAGCGGAAATTACTTTCCGCACATCCACCCGAGCGAAGTAAGGAATGTTACGTCACGATGTTCCGGAAGGCACCTTCAAGACATTGTGACATGTCAAGATGCCGGAAGAGAGGAGTTTGTAGAAGATGTCGGCGGCCTGGACATGCTAGGTGTAAAACTCCACGAGACAGTCAAAAGCCTTCCAACATTCATCCCCATTATCCCGCGTGGTTTGTTCAAATATCAAAGTGGCGAAATCTCATCAAAGATCGTTGGAATTATCCTTAACGACATACTCACAAAAAAGCTTACGTATAACAATGGCTATCTCGCGATTCCAGAGGGAACAGATCTTAACGCTGACGTGCTGAGAAATCCTGTCTTTCAAGGCAAACGGGTGATTCTCTTTTCAACCGGACCAGACATTCTCATTGAAACACTCTGGTGGAATCGTCAACGGCAAAACTTTTTTCAAAAAATCTCTGAAATGGGCTTTACAGCTGTTACGGGGATGAATTTTTCTGTGTTCAGAGGAGAATGTCCATTTGCGCATGCTCTTAACATTAAGAAGAGCCTTTGCTACTGCATGGAACTTGAAGAATATCATGTCCGAACAATTCCGCACATATATGCCATCAATGATTTCCAACGTAAGCGCTGGGGCAAATGGTTGTCGGCAAACCCACTGGTTCGGACGGTTACGATTAACACACAACTACAGGGAAGAGAAATGCGGGGTATGGGCGCTGTATACAATACAGTTCAGTTCCTCCTTAAGAATACGGCGGTCAAAATAATCGTTCACGGGAGCATGAAAGGGCTGAATAATCTTTTACAAATGTTCCCGAATCGAATTCACCGGGCGGCTTCTGGCCCGCTTAAGAACGCAATAATACGAAAAGACAAGACGGCCGAAGAGTATATTCAAATATGCCGGCGAGAATTGGAACGCCCACGCCTTTTACGGACGGATTTCCAGAAGCGAATATCTGAGTTCATCCAAGGTTGATTGGTTTTACGCTTAGCCCTGGCTGTTCCCTTCGTTCCTTGGTTCCTCTGTTGTTCAAGGGCAGGGGTGAGGTGTAGTAGTAAAAGGTTCAGTCCCGTTTGTTGGCACAATTCTGCCATGCGGCGAGTGTGCACCGGAAATCCGCCATCGCAATTCTGCATTGCTGAAAGGGCCGCAAAGCGCGAAAATGCTTGGTATCGGATGAAAGCTTTGTTCAAAACGGTGGCCAATCTCGTCTGGCCCGACCCGAAAGAGCCGGAGCCGGTATGGAAAAAAACGACTACGTCGTGTTGTTTCTGATCGCGCTCGCCTTTACGTATCGTTCGTTCGGACTGCTGGTGTCATTCGCCCGTGGAAGATAATTGTCAACCTTTGGGTTGGCGAAACCATGTGGCGAGTGTGCGCCGGAGGTCGGGCAGCGTCAATAGGCCAGTCGGCGATGCACCAACATTGATGCTACCCCCTTGTTCAGGCATGCATCCATCGGCTCAACTTGTCCTCAATGACGGCACGCGGCGTGGCAAAGCGTTGGCGTGACAGGGCGACAAGTTTGTTCCGCCGCCCGATGCGGTTTTCAAGCGGCGGCAACATCTTCGCCCGGAATGGTTCCTGGTTGGTTCCGTCCTCAAGCAATTTCACCGCCGCCTCATACCGCTCAAGATCGGCAAGGGCGGAGGCCGTGAAAGTTTTGCCGAATTCCTTTTCCATCACCTCCGCGTCCGCATAGCCGATGCGGAAGGCAATCAAGGTTCCCACGTTGCCAAAGACAGCCTGCCGCACCGGGGGCGAAAGCTGCTCGATGTATTGATGCGAAAGCGTCAAGCACAACCGATACTTGCGGGCTTCCGCCAGAATTGACGCAAACGCATCCGTCGAAAAATTCTGGAACTCGTCAATGAACAGGTAGAAGTCGCGGCGTTCCGATTCAGGCCGGTTGGACCGGGCCATTGCGCCAAGCTGGAACTGCGTCACCAAAAGGGAACCAAGTAGGTTCGCCTTGTCGGGGCCAAGCTGTCCCTTGGACAGATTGGCGATGAACAGCCGGCCATTGTCCATGACGAAGCGGATGTTCACTTTGGCCTTCACCTGACCCAAAATGTTCCGAACCACAGGATTCAAAAGGAACTGACCGATTTTGTTCTGGATCGGCGCGATGGCTTCCCGTTGGAAACGCTCGTCGTAGTTCTCATATTCCTCCGCCCAAAATGCCCGGATGAACGGGTCCTTGATCTGCCGGATAACTTTGGCCCGGTATGCGCCGTCGGTGAGCAGTCGGTTGACGCCCAAAAGGGTGGCGTTCCGGCAGTCCAAAAGGGCTGATACGGCGTTGTAGAGGATGTATTCCAGCCTCGGCCCCCAGGAATCGCGCCAGATGCCCTTAAAAGCGCTCACAATGCCCGATGCGACAAGATGCCGGTCATCTGGTGCCACATTGCCAATCACATTCAATCCGATGGGGAATTCAAGGTCGCCCGGATTGAAATACACGAGATGGTCGGCACGGCGCGGGGGAATATGGTTCAACAATTCCTCGGCCAAGTCTCCGTGCGGGTCAATGACGCCAACGCCATGCCCAAGAGCGATGTGCTGCAAGATCAGATTGCGGAGCAAGGTCGTCTTGCCGGAGCCTGTTTTGCCGATGATGTAGAGGTGTTGGCGCTGGTCTTTGGCAGATATGCCAAAGCGCTGGGATTCACCCCAGCCATGACGTTCACCGATTGTTATTGGGGGTTCATCGTTCATGGTGCCAAAACCAGCCGCCACTCCTGCCATTCTGGAAAATCCCGGTTGTGTTGAATCTCCCGCAATGAATTGGCGTAAAGCCAAACGCCGGTAACTGCGTTTGGGGCAAACCGTCGAGATAATGGCGGCTGGTTTTGGAATCCGAACGGGCCGACATCATATCACCGGCTGCGAAAAATTGACGCGCCAATCGGCGCGGCTGTTTCATGGAAGCGCC
>Ga0181534_10000524_pt1 | contig 26750 bp, 25 predicted proteins | sample PEATcosm2014_Bin_37_FD_119758 | JGI IMG/M metagenome (GOLD analysis project Ga0181534, IMG submission 119758) | Peatland microbial communities from MTU Mesocosm Facility, Houghton, MI, USA - PEATcosm2014_Bin17_10_metaG | ecosystem: Environmental > Terrestrial > Soil > Wetlands > Peat | place...
AGCGCCAGCGCCTTCGAGCGCGCCTCCACCCGCCGCCGCGTCTTCAGCGCCAGCTTCCCCACCCTGCTCGACGACTACGTGCTGCGCGATTTCTTCGTCTACCTAGGGATGATTCTTTCGACCTTCCTGGTTCTGCTGCTGGTCTTCACCCTGTTCGAGTTGCTGGGCGACATTCTGCGCAATCAGGTTCCCTTTTTTGTGGTGGCGGAGTATCTGGTGAACGTGGCGCCCTATTTGCTTTACAGCGTAGCCCCGCTGATCATGCTGCTGGCGGTGCTGATCACCTTTGGGTTGATGAACCGCGCCAACGAGATCACCGCGATTAAGGCGACGGGCACCAGCATCTACCGCATTGTCACTCCCGTGCTGGGCGCGGCCGCGCTTCTGGCCGTGGGACTGTTTCTGGCCGATCAGTTTTATCTTCCCTGGACCAACCAGCGCCAGGAGGCGCTGCACAATCAGATCAAGGGCAAGCCCGCGCAGACCTATCTCCGCCCCGACCGCAAGTGGATCTTCGGCCAGCATAACGACATTTACTACTACCAGTTCTTCGACCCCGACCGCGATCAGTTCGCCAATGTCACCATCTTCCAGATCGATCCCGCCACCTTTACCCTTGCGCAGCGCATCCATGCCGAGCGCGCCCACTGGGAAGACAACCTGAATCGCTGGGTCTTCGAGCAAGGCTGGGAGCGCTCGCTGAACGGGGCCGCGATTCTGAACTACCACAGCTTTGACGTCTCCACGTTCGCCGGAGTCACGGAGGCGCCATCGTACTTCAAGAAGGAAGTGAAGCAATACTCCGAGATGAACTACGTGGAGTTGCGCCGCTACATTCGCGACTTGCAGCAGAGCGGCTTCGATGTAGTGCGGCTGCGGGTGCAGCTCAACAAGAAACTTTCCTTCCCCACCATCACCCTGATCATGGCCGTGCTGGCGATTCCCTTTTCGCTCTCGGCAGCCAAGAAGGGCGCCATCACCGGGGTTGCGGTGGCTGTGGGCATTGCCGTGGTCTATACCGTGGTCTCGCGCCTGTTCGAAGCCATGGGCGACCTCAGCCAGCTTCCGCCGGCGCTGGCGGCTTGGTCCCCCGACATCATCTTCGCCATCCTAGGCGCCTATCTGATCTTGCGAATTCCCACGTAACCGCATAGAGCGTCGACCGTCTGAAACCGCGCCCTTTCACATCGTCTTGTCCTTCCCGGCGTTTCCCTACTTCACCGCTACACCCCAGGGCTGGTTATCGGTCTGCACCGGAGGCTGGGGCGTCAGGCCACCGCTTGAAGGAGTGATGGCATATTCGGAGAGCTCGGCCGAATTGAAGTTGGTGACAAACAACCAGCTATCGTCGCTGCGGATGGCAATCGAGTAGGGGAACGAGTTGGTGGCGATCGTGGGCGGAGTCAAAGGCGTCAGGCTGCCGGTTGTAGTGCTCACCCGGAAGGCAGAAATCGAAGTTTGCCCGGTGTCCAGCACATACAGATAGTTTGCGTAGGCATCCATGAGCAGCGGGCCGGGAGCATTTCCTCCCGCCACGAAAGGCGAGCCGTTCACCGCCAGCAGGCTGAAGTCCGGGTTGGGGCAACTGGGTTCGGAGACCTTGCTGCAAACGGTGAAGGCGCTGATGCTGTTATCCGGCGGCCCATTGGAGACGTACACAAAACGATTGCAAGGATCAACGGTTACGCCCGCGGGCACCGTGCCGGTAGGATTGTGCGACACTGGCACGCTGAGAATTCCGCTGGAAGGCACGGCATAGTTCAGGATTTCATAGCTGGTGGAATCGGTGACGTAAAGATTTTCGGTGCTGGGAGGCACATTGGCCGAGCAAATCGCGTAGGCCGGGGGATACACCGTCGGCGTGACCGCAACCGCCGAAGCGCTGGGAATGGGGCCCCCGTTTTGCGTGGGCAAAAGAAATGGAGATCCGGCAACCTCCTTCAAAGTTCCATTGCTCACGGCCAGAATCGAGACTCCACCCGGCACGCTGCCATTGGCGGCGTCGGCCAGGAAAAGAAACTTTCCCGCCGAATCGATCACCATCGCCACCGGAACAACGGGAGCTTTTTGCGTCAGGCCGGTTCCCGGCGTGGTGTAAACCGCGGGCTGAAGGGTAAACGTGGTTCCCGCACCCAGTTTGCCATCCGATGCCACGGGGAACACCTGCACCCCAGTCTCGCTGTTATTCACGTTGCTGGCTTGGGTCACCAGCACAAAGGCGAAGGCGCCCGAGGGATCCAGAACTACGGTAGAAGGATCGCCGTTGGTCGGCGGACCGGCGGCGTTGTTGATCTGGGTGACATGGCCATTGCCCAGGTCGAGACTGAACGTATCCATCACCGCCTGGCCCCAGGTGGAGACCACCACCAGCCCGTTGCTGGAAGTTGAATACTTGGTGCTGCATGCCAGTAAAACGGCCGTCGAGAGCAGAGCCGCCAACGCAAAAATCCAGGTGAACCTTTTCCGCATGCTTCGCTTTATCTCCTGTGAATTCAACCCTTACGCCCGAACGCGGGTGGTGCGGCCAAACCGCTTGCGGCCGGAGCAAAACTTCGGATGGACGTGAATTGCCATCCATTTGTGTATCAGGAATGCTCGGGAAGAGCAAGAAAGGCAGCTCTCAGCCAGCGGCTCTCAGCTTTCAGCCGTCAGCCCTCAAAGGTTGGAACCGTGCGAGAGTGCGAGAGTTGCCTGAGAGGACCGAAGGATTCAACGTCCGCCAACCTGTCTCAGACTTCCTGCGTTACCGCCGAAAGCTCAGAAGCTTTCTCTGGAGCATCGCCCGCCATCAGCGGGAGGTGAATTTCGACCAGTAGCCCGCCTTCGGCGCGGTTGAAGGCCGCGACCCGGCCGCCGTGGAAGCGCACGGCTCGTTCCGTGATCGCCAACCCCAGGCCGACTCCGCCGGTGAGTCTTCCACGATCGTCGTCCAGGCGATAGAAGGGCTGGAATAGTTTTTCCAGCGCGTCAGGTGGAACGCCCGATCCGCAATCCGCAACTCCCACCACGGCTTGCGCGCCGGAGGCAGACTCTTCCCTCTCCAGAAGAATCTCCACCGTCGAGCCTTCGCGGGTGTAGCGGATGGCATTGCGCACCACATTCTCAATCGCGCTGTGCAGCAGGGAAGCCTCGCCGCGCACCGCCCAGTTCCCCGGCCGGATGGCGCTGCGCACATGGCAGTGGCGCGCCTGGGCTTCGAACTCGGCGTCTTCGGCCACATTCAAAACAATTTCGTCGAGCGGAACCGGGATTGCTGGGACGCGCTGCTCACCATCCTCTAGGCGGGCCAGGGTAAGCAGCCGGCCGATGAGTTCGTTCAGGCGACTGGCCTCCAGCTCGATGCGTTCGAGCATGCTGGCGCTCTCCGGATTGCAGCGCTGACGAGCCAGGCCCAGCGCCACGTTCAGGCGGGCGAGGGGAGAACGCAGCTCGTGCGAGATGTCATTCAGCAAACGGGACTGCGCCTTGACCAGGGTTTCCAGGCGGCCGGCCATGGTGTCAAAGTCGCGAATCAATCCCGCGATTTCGTCGCGGCCGCGGTGGCGCGGATTGCCGGCGCGGGCGGTTAGGTCGCCGGCGGCGAGGCGCAGGGTAGCTGCGCGTAAACGGGCGATGGGCTTGGTGAGAAACCAAGCGAGAATGTAGCAGACAATGCCCGAAGAAAGGATTGCCAGGATCAAGCCGGGCACGGGCATGCCGCGCGGCCCGAAGAAGAAGCGAGGACCGGGGGGAAGTCCGATCACCAGCACGTAGCGATGCCTGCCGTCGGAAGAGGCGCGGGAGTCTCGCTGTACCGGGGGCGCGGGGAAAAGCACGCCGTCGTGGGGCGCGCGGCGTCCGCCCTGCGCCACGCGGATGGCCCAATCCGGCACCGGGCGGCCGGAGATTTCCTGGCCGCGCTCATCGAAGAGGAAGCCGCGAACGTGCTGCGACGATTCCAGGTTATCGAAAAACTGGCCCAGTTGCGTGGCCCCACCCTCCTGGTAGGCGGCGATCGAATCGTTCAAGGTAGTGCTGCGCAGGGCTTCCCAGGTGGCGTTGCGCGGACGAAAGGCGAGAGTGACCAGGACCGCCGTAATCAGAAACAGCGCGAGAGCCACCCAGAAGGAGAGAAAGATTTTGACGAAGAGGCTTCTCATGTTTCGCTTATTTTCCCAGGCACTCGTTCTCCGGTGCACTCATGTCTTGCGCGTTCGATGGGCGCGGCTCAATTTGACTCCACCCCTTAATTTTATAGCCGCCATCCCGCCGAAAGCGCGGAGAAGATGATCGAAACTTGAGCCATTATTCCCTTCTCTTTTTACGAAGATCCTATACCTGAGTAAGCTCCTATACCTTGGCCTTTTCCCGAGGGCGGGCAAAAATATAGCCGACTCCGCGTATGGTCTTGATGTGCTCATCGGTTTCGGTGTCGCCCAGCTTTTTGCGGACCTTGCTCACATGCATATCGATGCTGCGGTCGAAGGGAGAAAACTTACGGCTGAGCACGGCATTCACCAGGCGCTCGCGCGGCACCACCCTTCCGGCCTCGCGAAGTAGAACTTCCAGCAGGTTGAACTCGACCGAGGTGAGATCTACGGGCTGGCCATCGCGCCGCACCGAGCGGGTTGCGGGGTCGAGTTCGATCTCCCCGACGCGCACCATCTCGGGCGCGGGGGGTGAGGACTTATCGCAGCGGGTGCGCCGCAGAACGGCGCGGATGCGGGCCACCAGTTCGCGGGGATTGAAAGGCTTCGGAAGATAGTCGTCGGCGCCGATTTCGAGGCCAACAATGCGGTCCACATCCTCGCCGCGCGCGGTCAGCAGCAGAACGGGCAGGCGCGAGGTGGAACGAAGCCGGCGCAGCACTTCGAACCCGTTAATGCCGGGCAGCATCACATCCAGCACCACCAGCAGGTAGCCGCCCGCGCTGGCCCGCTGCAGGCCGCTTTCGCCATCGTGCGCCGCCTCCACAAGGAAACCCTCGGCCTGCAGGTATTCGCCGACCAGCGTGCACAATTCGACATCGTCGTCAATGACCAGAATGCGTTCCATTGCGATTTTCATTGTTGCACCAATGAATGCGGCCGGTGGTAAAGAATTGTCAAACCACAAGATCGACCTGGAAGAACTGTGGCCGCGGGGCGATTTCCCGAGTGACAAAACTTTACCCGGTTTTACTCTCTTTTTACTACTTCCCCCGGGAAATTGTGTTTCTATCAATGTACCCAAAGGCCAAGGTTCCGGAAGGTTTGGGAACCGGTCTTAAAGGAAGGATTCTATGAAATCGATTCGTTTTCGTATCTTAGTAGCGGCATTGGCGGTCACGCTGGGCGGCGCGCTGGCCAAATCGCAAACCGCGGACGCGGCTGCGCCACCACCCCACGCCGGCCATGGCCCAGGGTGGGGCGGGCATGAACTGGAGTTTTATTCTAAGGTTGTGGGCGTGAGCGATGAGCAGAAGACGCAGATGAAAGCGGTTCTGCAAAAAGAACATGCCAGCATGAAGCCGCTGATGCAGCAGATGCGCCAACTCGACCAGCAACTCAAGCAATACGAGGAAGGAACGTACGACGCCGCCAAAGTGCAGGCCCTGGTGGCGCAGCAGTCGCAAACCCTCGTGCAATTGAAGGTCAACGAAGCGCGGGTTCACAGCGAACTCTATCAGATGCTTACTTCTGACCAGCAGAGTAAACTGAAGGAGTTTGAGGCCAACCGCGAGGCCCGGATGCAACAACGTGGTGGTCAGATTGAGGCCCCTCCAGAGCCGGATGGACCTCAAGACTAGACGACCCGCAATCGAATCAGGCAACCGGAAAAGCGAACAAAGTAACAAAACAGTAGCCGCCCCCGGTTGGTTGTAGTTCGCAGGGTGGCGTGGTATAACTTCGGCGCGGGGTTGGGGGGCCCAGCCCCGCGCTTTAGTCACACACGCTTTTAAGGAATCTCCATGGACGTGGCGGAAGGGTACATCTTCAGTGCAGGGTGGGTTTTCTTTGTAGGCTGGGGAATGATTCTCGCCGTGGTGGGAGCGGTCGCCTTCGGACGGGACATTGTTTTGCTGCTGGCACGATCCAGTCAACCTCGGCAGCCCCGCTAAGACCGACCATCGACCCAAAGCCTTCCCTGGCTAGTTTTCAACCGGCTTGAGAATTCAGCTCCCGGATTCCCGGAAACTTCACCCCTCCTCCGTAGCCGGCCCGCCTGCTGTTAAAATTTCCTTTCCATGTTCATGATCCCGGAACGGATGCGGCCGCTGCTGCCCTACCTGAAGCGCTATCGCTGGGGCTTTGTGTGGGGCGCGGTGTGCATTGTGTTCAGCAATGGGGCGCAGGCGGGATTGCCCCGGGTCATCGGCAACGCGGCCCAAAGCCTGGCCAGCGGGGTGACCCGGCACAAATTGCTGATGTTCACCCTGGAAGTGCTGGTGCTGGCGGTGGTGCGGGGGGTTTTTCTCTTCCTCACGCGCTGGGTGCTGATCGGCATCTCGCGCGATATTGAGTTTGATCTGCGCAACGATCTCTTCGCCCATCTGGAAACCCTCTCTTACTCCTACTACCAGCGCATGCGCACCGGCGACATCATGGCGCGGATGACCAACGATCTGAATGCGGTGCGCATGCTGATGGGCCCGGCCATCATGTATTCGGCGAATACCATCGTATTCACCGCGGCGGCATTGTGGTTCATGGTGCACAACAGTCCCAGGCTGACCCTTTATGCGTTTCTGCCGCTGCCCATCGTCAGCGTCACCATCCAATACTTCGGGCGGCGCATTCACCAGCGCTTCGAAAGAATTCAGGCGATGTTCTCCGACATCTCGGCGCGGGCGCAGGAGAATTTCTCCGGGGCGCGGGTGATTCGCGCCTATGTGCAGGAAGAGGCGGAGATTGTGTCCTTCGAAAAGGCGAACGAGGAGTATGTGGCGCGCAGCCTGAAGCTGGTGCGGCTCATGGGCATGCTCTGGCCCACGCTGGAGCTGATGCTGGGCCTCGCTCTGGTGTTGATTCTGTGGCTGGGCGGCCGCGAGGTTCTGGCCGGACGGATGCAGATTGGCGCCTTCACCGCCTTTAACATCTACATGATGCAGCTCACCTTTCCCATCATCGCGCTGGGCTGGGTGGTGAGCATTTTTCAGCGCGGCACGGCCTCGCTGGTCCGGCTGAACCAGATTATGCAGGAGAAGCCGGAAATCCAGAACGAGCCGAACGCAAAAGATCAAGAGGTGCTGGGCGAGATTGAATTCCGCGGCCTGAATTTTGCCTATGACGGCAAGCCGGTGCTGAAGAATCTGAACCTGCGGATCGCCGCCGGCACCAGCATGGCGATCGTCGGACCCACCGGCTCGGGGAAAAGTACGCTGATGAATCTGATTCCCCGCATTTACGACGCCGCGCCGGGCATGGTGCGGATCGACGGCCGGCCGATCCGGGAGTTTTCCCTGGCTGCGCTGCGGCAGAATATTGGATTCGTGCCGCAGGAAACTTTTCTGTTCAGTGACCGGATTCGAGAAAACATTGCGCTGGGGATGGAATCGGCCGGCGATTCGGAAATTCGCGATGCCGCGGAGTCGGCCAACATCGCCGCCGATATCGAGGGCTTTCCCGAGGGTTACCAGACCATGGTGGGGGAGCGCGGCATCACGCTTTCAGGCGGGCAGAAGCAGCGCACTGCCATTGCCCGGGCGCTCATCCGCAACCCGCGCATCCTCATTCTGGATGACGCCCTGTCCAGCGTGGACACGCACACCGAAGATAAAATTCTCAATCACCTGCGGGAAGTGATGCAGGGTCGAACGACGATTTTTATCTCGCACCGGGTGTCCACGGTGCGCAACGCGGATCGCATTGCCGTGCTGTACGATGGCCATATCGTGGAGCAGGGCACGCACGAGGAACTGCTTGCCTTGAACGGATATTACAACGATCTGTATAACAAGCAGTTGCTCGAAGAGGAATTGGAAGAAGTGTAAAAGGCTAGTGGTGAGTGGTAGTAGTCAGGAAAAAAGATCGGAGTTCGGGTTTGCTGGCTACGAATCGCTGGTCACTGACCGCTTTTATGCAGCGCGTGGATTCACCCGAGATTCTCGATTCAGATGTATGTTCCCCCGCCGAAGCCGAGGCGGTGCTGCGGATCTTAGGGCGGGTCAACCGCTGGTTCGGCGGCGTCGCCACCACGCAGCGGATGATCGAACGCGTGGCCGGGATCGCCCGAAGCACGCGTTTGTCGATGCTCGAAGTGGCCGCGGGATCCGGCGAGCTATCTGAACTTGTGCAAAGAAACGCGGCGCGGCGCGGGCTAACTCTGGATGTGACCCTTCTGGATATGGCCCCGTCGCACCTGCCCGCGAAGCATTCCAACGGAACCGGTTCCGGCAGCAGCAACCGGGGTGTGGTCGGAGACGCGCTATCTCTGCCCTTTGGCGACGATGCCTTCGATGTCGTGAGCTGCAATCTCTTCGCCCACCACCTGATCCCGGAAAAGCTGCAACTCTTTTTTCGCGAGGCGGAGCGCGTGAGCCGGCGGGCGGTGCTGATCAACGATCTGGTCCGGCACCCGCTCCACCTGGCGCTGGCCTATGCCGGCTACCCGATCATGCTCAACCGGGTCGCCTGGCTGGATGGATTGACTTCGGTGCGGCGGGCTTACCTGCCGGGTGAAATGAAGGAAATCCTCGGCTCCGCCTTCCCGACGGGCATTCGTGTGGAAATATCCCGCAACTACCTTTTTCGCATGGGCGTCATCTTCTGGAAAAACGGCGGGCCGGGGATTGACGGGAACGATTGACGCCGGGCAGTTGTAACGTCAGCATACGAGAGCTGCAACTTCTTTCACGGCGGAGGATCTTCGAGTCTGGAGCCTTCTAGCGGACCACCAGCACTTCCCGAATATTGTCGCGCGCCAGGAAGAACTTGATGGAAGCAAAATCGCGGAAGAGGGTTTCGATGTGGCGATTATTAAAGACGCGCTGCAACTGAAAGCTGTCCCCTTTTGCCGTCCCGCCCTGGGCCGCGCCGCGCATGACAATTTTCTGCATCTCGAGAGTGTCGTTGCCCACAATGTGGAAGCGGTGGCAGGGAGAGTCGGGTCCGGCGTCGCGAGTATGGAAATAGGCCAGGAGCATGCCGCCCGGCTTCAACACAGACCAGAGGCGTCCCACAACCGGCTTCACCAGGCTTTCGTCGAGATAATCCGGCAGGTTCCAGCACAGCACCACATCGAAGTGGGCGGCAGGATAGACCAGGTTGTCGGCGAGAAACTTTCGGCTGTCGAGTGCCGCGGTTCCGTACTCGTCCTTGGTGAGCAGCTCGGGATCGGTGGAGGCGGTGAGCAAATCCTCGCTGTAGATCCTGTGGCCCTGTTCCGTGAAGCGCCGAATGTTGGCGGGAGAGGTGGAACCCAAATCGAGAACGCAAAGAATTTCGGCGGAATCCCAGGAGCGCGACAGTTCCGCCAGACCGCTGGAACGGCGGGTCAACTTCTGCGTACCCTGGGCCGGGACCGCTTCCGGTGCGGATGAACCGCGGAATAGCTTCATGAAACTGTGCGAAACCGAGGACACCTTACTTTTCCTGAGTGAACAATCTCTTCTGCCATTGGAGCATGTTGGATGCTGAAAACTCTTGTCCGAGAGCACTCCAGGCAAAAATCGCTAATTCAGTTGCCGGATCGCAAACAAATGGAAAGCGCGAGCTCTCGGGCTGACCTGGCTTACTTTCCATCGGTCCGGTGAATTTCAACCTTTCCCTTCAAAAATGCGCCTTCCTCGATGGAGATGCGCTGCGCCGAGATATCGCCGTTCACGATGGCGGACTTGCGCAGCTCGACGCGATCGCTGGCCAGAATGTTACCTTCAAGTTTTCCTTGAACCACCACACCTTTGGCATCGACGCTGGCTTTGACCTGGCCGTTGGGTCCGACGGTTAAGCTGTTGCCCTTCAGTGCAATGCTGCCTTCGACCTGCCCATCCACGTAGAGATCCTCACTGCCGGAAAGCTCGCCCTTCACGAAAACTGACTTTCCAATCTGCGCCAAACCGCTGGCTGGTGTGCTCATTAGAAAACGCTCCTGACGCTCAATGTAAAAGCGAGAACCTGGCGGGCCGGAATCGAACGAGCACTCGCTCCGCATCCCGCGTTGCGCGGAGAAAGTCAAGGCTGTATCGACTATACGCAAGGCATGCGGGCTGCGGCAAGCACCCGGAACACGACTAAATACCCGGTTTGCTGTAGAGCTTTGGCGACCCGCGGATTGCTATTGTTAGACTGAAAGCGGGTGGGAGATCGTTTACTCGTCATGAGAAGCACGTCGAGAATAAATTCGGGCTTTGCCTTAGTGCTGCTGGTGGCCTTACCCTTTACGGGCCTCTGGGCGGAGCAATCGCCCACTACCGGTCCGGATCGTGTCTCCGCGGTGGATTTGGTGCGAGCCGCCGTCGCCAACGAAATTGCCGCCAATCGTAGCTCCATCAAACACATGTTCCGCTCCCGCAAACAAACCCCCCAGGGTTCCCAAACCCGCCTGTATGTCGAAACCACCCAGGCGACGGCGGCGTTGACCGTAGCTTATAACGATCGCCCCTTGTCGCCAGGGGAGTTGCGCGACGAGGAAAATCGCCTGGCCGGATTGGCTTCAAACGCCGAACAACTCAACCGCAAGCATGCCCAGGAAGCGGAGAATGCGCAACGCAGCCTCGCCATTATGAGGGCGCTGCCGGAGGCTTTTCTCTACGAGGAAGATGGCGAGATTTCCGGATCGGATGGTGTGGGCGGCGAAGCACACCGCCTGGTGCGCTTGAAGTTCCGCCCCAATCCCGCTTACCAGCCGCCTTCTCATGTCGAGCAGGTTCTGACAGGGATGGCGGGAGATCTCTTGATCGATCCGGCGGCCAAGCGCATCGCGCAGATTGACGGGACATTGTTTAAGGAAGTCGCATTCGGTTGGGGAATTCTGGGGCACCTCGACCAAGGCGGACATTTTCTTGTCGACCAGCGCGATGTGGGGAACGGCTCCTGGGAGATTTCTCACATGTCCCTGGCTTTTAGCGGGAAGATCCTGTTATTTAAGAGCTTGTCAATCAAGTCGGATGAGTGGTTTGCAGAATTCCGCCGCGTCCCCGACGGCACCACCTTCGTCCAGGGAATTGATTTGCTGAAGGCGGAAGAAATCAAGCTGGCGCAAAACTGGTCGCAGGCTTTGAACTCCCAAGGCCATTCGCACTGAGAAGGCAAAGTTATCGGTGGAAGAAAATTCCTTCAAAAACCTTCCACTAAGAAAATTACCTGCGAACCGTTTCCTTGCGAACCGTCAACTTCTCGATTAAATCTTCTTTGATGCGATATCCGGTTCCAGGCTGATCGCTGATCGCGATCATGCCCTGGGGCGAGACTTGCACCTCGGGATCAATGATGTCTTCCTTCCAGTAGCGGCGCGAGGCGGAAACGTCGCCTGGCAGGCTGAAGTTCTCCAGAGTGGAAAGCGCGATGTTGTGGCCGCGGCCGATGCCGGATTCAAGCATGCCGCCGCACCACACCGGGATTTTTTGAGCGCGGCAGATGTCGTGAATTCTTATGGCTTCGCTGAATCCGCCCACGCGTCCAACTTTGATGTTGACGATCCGGCAGGCGCCGGTTTCCAGGGCAATGGCTGCGCTGCGCGCGTTGACGATCGATTCGTCGAGGCAGATCGCGGTGCGGAGCTCTTTTTGCAGGCGGGCATGGTAAAAAATGTCGTCCTCCCAAAGCGGCTGTTCGATCATCAGCAGGTTAAATTGATCGAAACTCCGCAGATGCTCCACCTGATCGAGCGTGTACGCGGAGTTGGCGTCGCAGCTCAGGGTGATTTCGGCCCATCGGGAGCGGATTTTTTCGAGCACACTGACGTCCCAGCCCGGCTTGACCTTCACTTTGATGCGGCGATAACCGGCTGCCAGTTCGATCTGGATCTTTTCGATCAACTGCTCCACCGAGTCCTGTATGCCGATGGAGACGCCGCAGGGAATTTCGGTTCGGGTGCCGCCGAGCAACCTCCAGAGCGGCACGCCTTTCTGCCTGGCTTCGGCATCCCACAATGCGTTTTCCAGGGCACCCTTGGCCATGCGATGACCCCGGACCCTGGCGAACAGCGCCGCGCAATCCCGCGCCGATTGAACCTCACGCCCCAAAACCGCCGGGGCAAGGTAGTGAACCAGAGTCGGCCAACTGCTGTCGATCCACTCGCTCGAGTAAAAAGGATCTTCCCCACTTACGCATTCGCCCCACCCCTCAACACCTTCGCAGCGCGCGGTTAGCAGCAAGATCCGCCGTGAATAAATGCGGCCGAAACTCGTCTCAAAGAAATTCACGAGCGGCATCTGAATCTCGCGGAGCGTGATGGCTTCGATCTTCATAAACTGGGATTCAATGGCTTGAATTTTTCTCAGCGCCTCGGTGATGAATTAAGTCCGATTCCCAAGTTTCCTGCGACGACGCATACGACCAATTTTCCTCCCAACTCCCCAGCAGGAATTTTCCCTTGCCGGCGGGATCGCGCTCATATCCTAAGACAGACAAGCCGCGGTTGAAGGCATGCAAGAATTGCTCGCGATTTCTCTCCTGCACTTCTCGCGCCCGGCTGCGGGTTTCGGAGGCGGACTTCCATTCATAGATCTCCCCGGGCACTTCGATGACGCATTGCGGAGTGAATGCGGGAGGCTTGCCGTTCGCCAGCAGAGTCTCGACACGCCTGGATTTCAGCCACCACTCGCCAATCAGGCGGTCGCTGGGAAGGCCGCCCTGCAAGGGGGAAGAAGTGATCCCGTACTGATTCAGGTTATAGCGGCGGGCGATCGCGCCCAGTTTTTCGATGTTCAGATAGGCGTTCTTAATCTCCAGCGGATCGAAAGTCCACTCGATCAATTCGATGCCGCGGGCGATGGCATCCTCCCGCTGCAAAAGCTTTAATCGACGCCCCAGGCCGCTGTTGCGATGCCCGGCGCGAACCGCCAGCATGTGCGAGTGAAGATACACGTGACCCGAACGCGTGCCCGGCACGGAGAGCGCGAAGCCCACCATTTCCCCGGCGGCGAAGGCGCCCATGACTTGTCCGCCGACTTTGTCGGCGACCACGAACATGCGCAGAGGAACCAGTTCGGCGTCGGTAAAATTCCAGATTTCTTTCTGTAGCGCCACGCAGGCGCGCAACTCGTCGAGCCCCCGGCACCGGCGAATTACAATCTCGTCGTCCTTCACGCGAGCTTTTCCCGTTGCTTGGCTTCCTGCCACAAGGCTTCGCGTTCCTCCATGGACGCAGCATCCAGCGCCGCTCCTTTTTCCCGAACGCGCTGCTCCATCCACTGAAACCGCCGGCGGAACTTGCGATTGGTTTTCCGCAGCGCCGACTCCGCATCGACGGAGAGGTAACGCGCGATGTTGATCAGCACGAAGAACAGATCGCCGACCTCTTCCTCCAGCCCGGTCTGGAGCTCTGCCGGAATCTGCTGCCGTCCCGAACCGGCGACCCCGCGGCCTTGCGATCCTGGGCCGGGAGACGGAAACTCCTGCAGGCGTTCTCGCAATTCCGCGATTTCTTCATCCACCTTCAGCAATAGCGATTCGACGTTGGGCCAATCGAAACCAACTTGCGCGGCGCGCGAGCTGAGCTTGTGCGCCTCGATCAGGGCCGGCATGGAAGACGAAATGCCGGCCAGTATCGATGTCCCGGCGAGCGAGTTCGATGATTCGCCGGCGGCCCCATCGTCATCCCGGCGCTTGCTTTCAGCACGCTTTTTCCGCTCATCGGCTTTCAGCGCTTCCCAGTTTCGCTTGACCTGATCGGAAGTGTCCGCCTCGGCCTCGCCGAAAACATGGGGATGCCGGTTCACCAGCTTTTCGCTCAGCCGGTTCAGCACGTCGTCGATGGAAAATGTCCCCTGCTCTTTGGCCATCTCGGCATAAAACAGAACTTGCAACAACAGGTCGCCGAGTTCGCCGGGAAGTTCCTCCCAGTCGCGGAGGTCGATCGCTTCCAGCACTTCGTAGGTTTCTTCGAGGGTGTAAGGCTTGATGGAATCGAAGGTCTGTTCACGGTCCCAAGGGCACCCGCCCGGAGCCCGCAGACGCGCCATGATGGCGACTGCTCGTTCGAAACGTTCCCCGGTTGTGGACATTGCATCCACTGTAAACGAGCTCCCGCGCTGCGGGCAACGCTGATCGAGTTGCCATCATTGGCTTTGTGATCGCGGAATTGCCATCAACCGCCCTTCGCTCTCCGGCATCTTAAAGCCAGGAAGCAATTCAATATTTGGAGAAAATCATGTCGAACGACCTTAAGGGAAAGACCATCGCAATTCTGGCCACCGATGGCGTGGAGCAAGTGGAACTTATTCAGCCGAAAAAGGCGCTGCAGGATGCGGGAGCCAAAACTGAGGTAGTCTCGCCCGCCGGCAAGAAGCTCAAAGGTTGGAACAGCAAAGAATGGGGCGAGGACATTGTGGTTGACGTTCCGTTGGACTCTGCCGATCCCTCGGATTACGACGCCCTGCTGCTTCCCGGCGGCGTGATGAATCCCGACAAGTTGAGGATGGATCCGCAGGCGGTGGAGTTTGTGAAACACTTCTTCGACGAGAATAAGCCAGTGGCGGCCATTTGCCATGGACCCTGGATGCTGGTGGAGACCGGCGCGGTGCAAGGTCGCACCGTCACTTCCTGGCCCTCGTTGAAAACCGATATCCAAAACGCGGGCGGCACCTGGGTGGATCAAACTGTGGTGGTGAGCAACGGAGTCGTAACCAGCCGGAATCCCGATGACATTCCGGCGTTCAACCGAGAAATGATCCAGCTGTTTGCGAAATCCTCCGGCTCACAAGGAGCGAATCAGCCGAAGGCGGCATAACTAAGGGAGCGTTCCAGCTCCTGACTCGAAAATCTAAACCTTGCAGCAAACCGGCCCGGCTGTTTCCACGGTGGGCCGGTTGTTGGTTCAAGCGGCTTCGCAATCTCCGCTTCTTCTTTTCTGTTGTTAGCCTGCATAACCTCGGTCACACTAAAGTGACTGGTTCCGGCAGCGTTTTTGCGCCAAACTTAAATATCGGCGGATGAAATGGATGTTTTCCCCTATTCATGCCACAAGTGATTCGATCGGCGACACAATCATGGCAGTGGAAGGTCAACGCGCCCGCCTCGACGGCCGGCATTTTCATGTCCTGGTAATCGGCGGAGGAATCAATGGGGTGGCCATCGCGCGGGAGTGCGCCCGAGCCGGAAAGCACGTCCTGCTGGTGGAGCAGAATGATTTTGCTTCCGGGGTTACCAGCCGCTCCACCCGCATCATTCACGGCGGTCTGCGATACCTCGAGCACGCCGAGCTCGGGCTGGTAAGGGAATCTCTGCGCGAGCGCGGGCGGCTGCTGCGGGAAAAATCTCATCTGGTGCATCCCCTGCATTTTCTGCTGCTGCTGAACGAAGGCAGCCAACGCAGCGCCCTTAAGATTCGGGTGGGATTATGGCTCTACCGGCGCCTGGCGGGAAAGCGCGCCCGGCGCGGGGGCGGCGAAGTCGATCTGGCTCGCCTGGAGCGGGCCCTCGATGCCGGCCACCGCTGGTCGTTCTTTCCCTATGAAGATGCGCAATGCGAGTATCCCGAGCGCCTGGTAGCGGAGTGGTTCATGGAAGCGGCGGCTGCCGGAGCGGTCATCCGCAACTATACGGAAGCGCTGGCGGTGGATGTTTCGCAGGGACGGGTGAGGGGGGTTCTGTTGCGCGACCGCCTCAGCGGCCACGAGGAGCGCGTGAATGCGACCTGGGTAATCAACTGCACCGGCCCCTGGGCCGACCGGATTTGCCAGCGTTCGACGATTCGCACGCACCAGCCCATGGTGGGTGGAGTGCGCGGATCGCATATTATCCTGCCGCGCTTTCCCGGCTCGCCCAGTGCCGCCATCTATACCGAAGCGGCGGATCGGCGCCCGATTTTTGTGCTGCCCTGGGCTGAGCAAGTGATGGTGGGAACCACCGAGGTGGCCGATACCGGCGACCCCGGCAAAGCTGTGCCTTCGGCCGAGGAGATCGGCTATCTGTTGAGTTCCGCGGCGCGCATCTTTCCCCAGGCCAACATCTCCGCCCAGACCATTCGTTACGCCTTCGCCGGAGTTCGCCCGCTTCCTTATTGTGACAGCAAGAATCTTGCGGCGGTCACCCGCCGCCACCTTTTGCACGATCATTCCGAGGATGGAGCCAGCCGCATGCTTTCCGTAATTGGCGGCAAGCTGACGACGGCCGCGGCGCTGGCCCGCGAGTGCGCCCGCAAGATGGGGCTGAGTGCGAATCAGCCGCAGGTCATCGCCATGGCCAATGGGTCAGCGCTTGACCCGGTGCTGGACGAAGCCGTGTTGCAAATCGCCGGAGTCGGCGGGATCAGCGAGGACTCGGCGCGCGGGATGGTCGAATGGCATGGACAACGAGCGTTCGAAATCGCCCGCGCCGCGCGGGAGAGCGCTGATTTGCGGGCCCCCATTTGTCCTCACACCTCGCACCTGGTGGCGGAGGCTGCCGAAGCCTATCGCCGCGAGTTTGCCGTGACTCTGGGAGATGTGCTCCTGCGGAGGGTCCCCGTGGCGCTGGGCCCGTGCTGGTCGGCGGCATGCAGCCGCGAAGCGGCGCTCCGCATTGCCTCCGTGCTCGGCTGGAACGATAAGACCATGGGCCGCAACCTGGAGGCCTTCGAGATGGAGCGCTCCATGTTTCTGCGTCCCGCAATCCAAGCCGAACCTGCTGTCGAGGATGCGGCGATCTGGGGAAACCGCTCCTGACTCACAAGTGTCTTCGCCGACTCACCATATCCATTTCGAGCGGAGCGGAGTCGAGAAACCTGCTTGGTGTGCGTGTGGAGTTCATCGGAATTTCCTTGAGCCGTTTTCCTCGGAGCGACGTTTCGTCGCGCGTTGTTTCTTCGCGTCATGCAAAGCAAAATGAAATCCGCCTTGCCTCAAACCAAGAATGCTGAGACAAGGCGGGCATTCGCAGGGAAACGTCAAGCTTAATTCATCTGCATCAGGGTGCTGCTGCCGTCGGTCACCGAACTGAAGTAAAGGAAGAAGTTCGAGGGCGTTGAGATGGCCGTTCCCGCATTCTCGGCCGCCAATAACTTGTCATACGAAGTGATGCCTTTGGTACCAGCTTGGTTGGGCCAATCGCTCTCGCTGACTACCAGCACAGGAATCACCTGCCACCAGATCGCGGGGAGATTGATGTCCTGATGGATCAGCACATGGCTGTGATTGGGCGTGGGCAGGAAAATATTCGCCGACGCCGGACCCGTATAGCCGAGCGCTGCCAGGGTTTTCGAAAGATCCAGCCGCGAGGCATGCATCGTGCAGGTTCCAGGCGCGCCGCCGGGTTCCGGGCACTGGGTATACACCGAAGGCTTCGCCTTGAACGCCTCCGGCACGGCGCCGAACAGGCTGATCAAGGTCTTACCCAAAGCCGGCCCGCACAGGGTTCCCGCGACGACGTTCGCGCAGGAGATGGCATCATCGGGCTTCTGGTCGTCATTCACCGAGAACATCGGGACCAGCACATAAATGGGTTCCGTAGTGTTGATGGGACTGCCCTTCTGCCCCGGGGGATTGATGGAGGGATTGAAGCTGGTTTGGCAGATGGGGACTTGCAACTCCCCGGGATCCTTGGCGGCCTCCATTCCGTTGTAGTTGAGATCGTCGAAGGCCTGCTCGACGCAGTCAAAATTTTGCGTGTAGGTGAAGGTAAGCAGTTGATCGGCGCCATAGCCGAGGGTTTGGTTGGGTTTCAGGGTTTGCGCCGACGCAGTCCCCGCGATTAGGGCCACGGCCGCAAACAGCAGTGCAGGCCGGATTTCCGATAATTTCATGTCATCCTCCAGGGCGGCCTTACAAAACCGCTCGGAGGGAGTACGGTAAACCACCGAAATCGGATGGGATTCCGTGGCGAATTCGTCTTGCCCTCATTTCTCGAATACCCCTGCCAGGCGCCCCGGATAGTCGGAAATGATCCCGTCGACCCCCCACTCGGCGAATCGCCGCATCTCCTTGGGTGCGTTCACCGTCCAGACGAACACCTTCGATCCTTCGTCGCGAGCCTGGGAAAGTACTTCTGGATTCATGAGATTGCGGTGCAGGACCGCACAGCCGAGCTTCAACTTCGGCCAGACCCGGAACTGAGCTTTGGTTTCGCAGATGAGTCCGAGCGGAAGCGGCGAGGCTGAATTCCTCAAGGCCATCAAGACCTCCGGCAGAAAAGATGAAATCATGCCGCCTCGAGCCAGCGGGAATCTCCGCAGCAACTCGAGGACTTGACCCTCCATACCTTCGACTTTGAGCTCGATATCCAGATAGGCGGATTTGCAATAGCGCCGCAAAACCTCAGATAGAAGCGGCAAGGACAGCTGTTGAGCGGAGCATCGATCAACCTCGCGGCCCTGGAACACAGCATCGTGGCAGATCACCGGCTGTCCGTCGCCGGAAAGCCGCACATCCAATTCGAAACCGTCGCAACCCCCGGCCAGCGCCAGGTCGAACGAGGCCGGGGAGTTTTCCGCAACCGATCGATCCCCGCGGGCCCCGCGGTGGCCCAGCAGCAGAGGGCGATTGGGCATGAGATTCCGTCGGCTATCAGTCGAGATCGAAGTCGCGAATCGGCTTGCCCGTGTCTGGCGATTCTTTCGCTTTCTTGACCGCTTCCTGAAACTTCTTTTCCAAAAGCTCGGAGGCATGTTTTTGCGCCTCCACCGACTGCCGGAAGATCGATTCGCGGCGCGTATCCTGCTCTTTCATGGCGCGCGCCGCATCCTCCATATCGCTGAACATTCGCGGCTTGACCGCCGCGGTGTGCGCGATCACGCTTTGGGTCTCCGTGTCGATTTTGAGCAGCGCGCTACAGCACGGACAGGTCACTTCGAAACTGGAAGGACGGTTGTTGGGAGAGGTCTTCGCCATTGTGCGAATCATACCGCGTGCCGCCTAGCGGTGCAATTTGATGGGGAAGATGCGAAACACGTTGAGCAGTTCCCATCCCAGCAGAAAGATGGAAAGTAGAACGATAAGCACCGCCATCAGCTCTCCAAAGCTGAGGCCTCGCCGGTTGGGTTCAAATCGGCGGGCGGCTAAAGTCAGGATGTTCAAGGTGGCAAATCCAAAAACTACGGCCCACAGAATGTTGTAAACATCGTCGCGGCCTCCGGCGCTGCGGCTGAGCATGACCAGCGCAGCCAGTAACGCAAACCCGCCGTGCGTCAGGCTGTAACCAATCACCTTGGCCCGCGTGCACATCGCGACAATCGTAGTAGTGGAACGCAAAGTCATACAGGGAACCCGGCCGATCTCTTGGATGTTACCCTGTTTCTCGAACAGGGGTCACGGACGGAGGCAGATCGGGCATCTTTTTCATCAAACCGATTTCATCAACTGATCTGCGTTGACTCATCCTTGACGCATCAGCCCGCGGCTACAACTGGAGGATCTGATGGTCAAGGCACTCAGTGCGCATCGCTTCGAGAAGATTTTTCAGTAGCTCGCTGCCGTAGCGAGCCACAAAATACGCACCGGCAATCCCCCGCTCCTGGAGAGTGTCGTCCGGATAAAGTGCCTGGCCGATGGCATCCGCGTGACGGCTCACCGTTTCACTCCGCCGCAACTCGGCAGCCATGGCCTTTTCCCGCAGGCGCTCCAACTGATACCGGACTTTCGAACTGCCTGTCTTGCTGGCCTCGATCAGAGTGGGATCGAGCTGGGCCAGAGCCTGGTGCAGGCCGGAAAAGGATTCCTCCACCGATTGCGCCGCCCGCTCAAAGGCCGCCTGCAAATCCGGCGGCAGAGCATGGGCCGCCAGCTTGCGGCGCAACCCTTCGTTTCCCTGCAATGCATCGCTGACGGTAATCTCGTATTGCCGCAGCCAGCGTTGCACCTTGGGCTCGACCAGCGTGGCGGAGAAGCGTGGCACAATCGGGGTGACGCGCCCTGTGATTTTTTCGTACACCGCTCCGGCCTGGGAAAAATAAGCTGCCTCCGCCGCTCCCCCCGCATAGGCCAGCGTGGGCAGCAGGAAATCCTGCACTACGGGCCGCAGCAGGACGTTCGCGCTGAACTTTTCCGGCGCACCCGAGATGCGATCCAGCAGCTGGGAAGATGACAGTTTTTCCGGCGCAGGCTCGCCCCCAATCAGGAAAACTTCTTCGCCATTGGCTCGCCGCTGGATGGGAGTGCGGACGCCATCCTTTAAGGTGAATAAAAGAACCGACGACGAAGTCACTTTCACCTGCTGATGATAGTGAGCCGCTTCCAGATCCCGTCCCCGCGCCAGCAGCGCTTCCGCGATCTCCGGTGCCTTCTCCACCGCCGCCCGGTAGATGGGCTCGGCGACCCGGTGCAGCTCGGGATCGGAGGCATCGAGAACAATCACTCCGTAGGCGGCGAACAGGCGCGCATAAAAGCGCGCGAAGGCCGTGCCCAGGCTCTCGCCCGGCCGATAGCTCTCGCGCAGGAATTGCGTGACTTCGGAGTCGCCCAGTAATGCAGCCGCCTCCTCCACCACGGGCACAATCTCTTCTCCCAGCCGCACTTCGCTCACTGGAGCGCCGGCAATACCGTGGCTGGAGGTGGTCAGCCTCCGCAAACCGCCGTCTGCTCCGGGCAAAGAAACGTGGTTAACCTCGGCAAGGTCGTGATCGTAGGTCGCAAGCCAGAAGACAGGAACCGCGTCGATGCCCGCCGCCGTGGCCTCCTCCGCCAGCTTCACGGCGCTCAGAGCTTTATAGATGGCGAACATGGGGCCTCCCAAAAGCCCCACTTGCTGCCCCGTGACAATGGCCGCGGCGCCCTGGCGCAAGCGGCTCAGGTTCGCTAGAGTTTGCGGGGAGGCTTCCCAGAATCGGTTCTGGCGTTCGAGAATCCCAGCCACGCTTTCGCGCCGCGCCGGATCATACTTCAACTGCCCGGCCCGCTCTTGAAACCATTCCGCGAAATAGGGCGAGTGCGGATAAAAAGGCCGCACCGAGGGCGAGTATGCGAGGAAGTCGAGGAAAAGCCGCGTCGTGTGCGGGACCTGAGCAAACGGCAGGCACTGTGCCTTCACCGGCAACACCCACGGCATAGGGCACAAGCACGGGTTGGTTGGGGAAGGCTCATCTTCGCAGTCGCGCCGAATGCCGTCGTTTGCCCTAATAGAGATGCCGCGAACCACCGCAAGATGCAAGTCTAAATCGTGAAAGATGGTAGCGGATTTCCCCACCCTCCCGCGGTTTTTCGGAGGGTGGGGACCTTGACTTGCTTACTTCAGCGACGCCATATCGATGACAAACCGGTATTTCACGTCACTCTTCGCCAGGCGTCCATATGCTTGGTTGATCTGCTGGATCTTAATCACCTCGATGTCCGAGACAATCCCATGCTCGGCGCAAAAATCCAGCATCTCCTGAGTCTCGCGAATGCCGCCGATGATCGACCCGGCCAGCGACCGCCGACGGAACAGCAATCCGCCAACCCCCACCGGCAAAGGCGTTGGAGAGGCTCCCACCATCACCATCGTTCCATCCAGTTTGATCAGATCGAGATAAGCATTCACGTTATGCTCGGCCGAAACCGTGTCGAGAATGAAATCAAAGCTCCCGGCATGCCTGGCCATCTCGGTTTCGTCCTTCGAGACCACCACTTCATCGGCCCCAAGCCGCAGCGCGTCCTCGCGCTTGTTCGCAGACGTGGTAAAAAGCACAACCTGCGCCCCAAAGGCATGCGCAAATTTCAAACCCATATGGCCCAGACCGCCCAAGCCGACAATCCCAACCTTTTGCCCCTTGCCCACGTTCCAGTGCCGCAGCGGCGAGTAGGTGGTAATGCCGGCGCAGAGCAAAGGCGCGGTCCCGGCCAGATCCAGGTTTTTCGGAACACGTAAGACGAAAGCCTCATCCACCACAACGCTGTCGGAATATCCGCCATACGTCATGCCACCCAGGTGTTTATCCTCCGCGTTGTAGGTGAAAGTCGGCAGGCTGTCGCAGAATTGCTCATTGCCCGCGCGGCAATTGGGGCAGTTACGATCGGAATCCACCATGCAACCCACGCCCGCCAGATCGCCCTCTTTAAAATTCTTCACCGAGCGGCCGACTTTGGTGACGCGGCCCACAATCTCATGCCCAGGGACGCAGGGATACACCGTCGGCATCATGTTCTCCCACTCGTTGCGCACCTGATGCAGATCGGAATGGCAGACCCCGCAGAATAAAATCTCGATCTGCACGTCGGTCGGTCCCGGTTCGCGACGCTTAATCGAAGACGGCGCTAATCCGGAAGCCGCACTTTTCGCCGCATACGCCTTCGCCGGATAGGATCTTGTAGCCGATGTTTTCTCTTCAGCAATAATCGTGGACGTCATTTCACTCATATAGGGCAGTGCTCCTTCGCTGTTACGGATGGAATCAAGCAATACAGATGGGAGTTTTACCGGATTGGTTCCAAAATAAACGAGAACCCGCTCAGCTTTGTGTCGGTTGTGATCTCCGATGGAGCTGAAGTTCGGGGATAAAAACAGGTTGTTCAATTACTTAAAGAGGAGCAAGTACCGCCCCTAAACTCGTCAGCCTGCCGCGCCCTGCGAAACGGCCTTGACAGCATTCCTGAGTGTGGGAGAGGAGCCTTGACCCGCAGTCGCTTTGCCTGCCCAGATTGTTTCCACCGGCTCCGGCCTCCCGATCGCATATCCCTGGGCAAAATCCACCTGCAATTCCTTGATCGCTTGGAAAATCGAATCGTCTTCCACAAACTCCGCGATGGTCTGCGCCTCGATTTCGTGGGCGATGTTGTTGATGGCGCGCACGATGGAACGGTCCACCTTGTTGTTCACAATATTTCGCACGAAACGGCCCTCGATCTTGATGAAGTCCACCTTGAATTCGCGCAAATAGCTGAACGAGCACAAACCCACTCCAAAGTCGTCCAGCGCCACGGTGCACCCCGCCGCACGAACCCTCTCGATGAAACGGCTGGCCGGTATCAGATTGTTGATGAGAGCTGTTTCCGTAACCTCCAGGGTCAGAGCCGTCGCGGGGATGACCGACCCTTGCAGTCGTTCCAGGAAGAATGCAAGGAAGGCCGGATCCTTCAGGGAATGAGCCGAAAGGTTGACGCTCAAATGCACATCGGGTACGGCGTGTAATTCGTCGGCGTGATGCCGCAGCAGCCGGTCGAGAACCCACCGGTCCAACTCTGCCATGCGCTCATAGCGCTCCGCGCCGGGAATGAATTGCGCGGGCAGCAGAATCGCGCCATCGTGACCCCGCATACGAAGAAGAACTTCGTACCATCTCTTCCGCGCTTTGTCGGTGGCAACTATTTTCTGCGCGACCAGAGATAAGCGGCCCTGCGCGGCGGCCTCTTTCACATCGGCGTCAACCCCAGGCTGCTGGTGGCCCTCCTGGCCTTCGCCCTCGTTCGGACGGTAGACGCTGATCCGGTTTCGGCCGGCATTCTTGGAGGCATAGCACGCCAGGTCCGCCTGTTTCAGCAGGCTGGCAAGATCCGACTCCGGCGTGATGGCCGCCACCCCGATGCTGACGGAAGTCTGGAAAACCCTTTCTTCCCAAAGAAAGTTGTACGAGGCAACCCCGTCCAGGATTCTGGTCAGCTTGGCGAGAGCATGTTTCACGTTACAGCCGTGAAGGATGATGCCAAATTCATCGCCTCCGAGTCTGGCCAGCAAATCCGATCCGCGAAGGTGCCTGCCCAGCAGATCGCCCACGGTGCGCAGCAGCGCATCTCCCGCCGCATGCCCCGCGGTGTCATTAATCACCTTGAGCCGATCCAGATCCAGAAGGCACAGCGTGTGCTCCATGCGCGATGCCTTGGCGCTCTGTAACGCATCCTTCAGACGATCGAGAAAGAGCTTCCGGTTGGGAAGTTGTGTAAGGGAATCGTGGTTGGCATTGAATTCGATGGCGCGTTGCACCTTGCGCGGCCCGGTCACGTCTTGAAAAACCAGAATCGCGCCCATCAACTCGCCCGCCGGAGTTCGGATGGGAGCGACAGACTCCTGGATATCGCGCTTCACTCCATCCCGCGCCAGCAGCGCCGCTCCTTCGGGACGCTGCCTGACTTGCTGATGCGTAAGGCAAGGCAAAACCAGATTTTCCAGAGGTACGCCCCGGACTGCATCCACAAGGTAAAATACATCTTTCACCGATCGGCCTAGCGCCTGGGCAAGAGTCCATCCGGTCATCGCCTCGGCTGCCGCATTCATCATGGTGACCAAGCCGCGGCGGTCAGTCGAAATCACTCCGTCCGCAATCGAATAAAGCGTCACCTGAAGCCGGTCTTTCTCGGTTTGCAGGGCTAACTCGCTGGCGCGCAGAGCTTCTTCCTGACGTTTGCGTTCGGTGAGGTCGCGCGTCACCTTCGCATACCCGATCAGTTGTCCGTCCTCGTCTTTAATCGCATTCACCACCACCGACGCCCAAAATTGTGATTTATCTTTGCGGACCCGCCAACCCTCGCCCTCAAAGTGTCCGGTGGCCGAGGCTTGGGCCAGGATGGCCTCCGGAATACCCGCCGCAACGTCTTCTGCGAGAAAAAACTGGCTGAAGGATTTGCCCACGATTTCGGCGCCGGTGTAGCCCTTGTTCCGTTCCGCGCCCACGTTCCAGGTGACGATTTGACCGCGAGTGTCCAGCAGATAAATGGCGTAGTCTCGCACCGCTTCGACGAGAAGTCGAAATCTCAGGTCGCCAGGCTCGACCCCATGGACTTTTCTCTTTGCCATACGGACTCGAACCCGAACTTTTCGATGTGAGTTCTCCCTTGTTATGGCACTTCGATCTCCAACCTTAACGAATCGCTCCCTGCGGGCGCATCCCATTTATCAGCCTGAAGTTATCGCTCTCGAAGGTCCGGCCTCGGCAAGCCGCAGTGTCTTATTCTAGGAAGTCGCGGGCAAAGTGTCTGGAACTTGGACGGTGCGCAGGCGCAATGTCAGAATGAGTCTGGCAGTCATCGACTTTTCTGGCGATGCAACCGAGTCTTGTTTTTCGAGAGGATGACCGCGAAGCAGGTCAAAGAATGTTCGTATCCAATCCCGCGATGAACTGAATTCCGGGAATGACCCTGCCGATAAGATTTTTATCGCTGGTCAGAAACAAGTCGGTGCTTGCGCTCGCGGCACAAGCCAGGTGAATCGCATCTGCGGACGGTATTTTTAGGGCTTTGATGCGTCCATAGACATCGGCAATCGCTTCGCTAAACGGGATCACCTCCGAGGCTGTAACCTCCATTGCCGTTCGTACTTCAGCGATTTTCAACTGGCTTGCCCCTGTCAGATATGCTCCCGCCAACACTTCGCCAAAGGCCAAAGCTCCCGTAATGAGCTCGTCATTGCGCTCTTGCATTCGCCTCCAGATCGCATCTACCCGTTCGCCAAACTGCGGATTCCCCTCCAGTCGGTAGACGAACAGCATCGTATCCCAATAAATGCGGCTCACCGATCCTTCCCCGGACCGTAAAAGTTGGCGCGTTCGTTGCGAAGATAGTTCTCGCCCCCGCCCAATTCAGCGAAGACATCCTTCAGCGCTCCCCGCAGCCGATTCCAGGCCTCTTGCCGACTCAATCGGGCCCCATCCTGGTCCTTGGCGGCGAGCTCATAGGTATACGTCACCGTGGTGCTTTGCCCGGAAGCCGGCCCAGTCTTCGAGACGATGCGCAGCCCGTGCTCCCTCAAAAACTTCTTCGATCCCAGCGCCGCGCACACCAGCGGAATCCGATTGCTCAGTCCCAGCGACCGGTGAACCTTACCCGCATTGATCGAAACGGTTGCATCGCCCCGCCGTCGGGCCTCCGAAAGATAAGTCTCAGCGGCGTGACGGCGGATGCTCTCGGACTTCACCAAGACCTCGTTTTCCCTATCAATAGCCATGCATGCTATTCTTGCACGATGCATTAATATCGTGTCAAGACATCGCTTTGTCCAAAATGATGTCATGGCCAAATTCCTTGACTTCACCCCCCCGCTCGGCATCTAATGTGTATGGAAGCTCAGAGGTTTAGAAACTCAATAAGATCCCTAAGTCCAGCAATTGCAATATTTTGCCGTAATCGCCGCTGATTCTAAAGCACTTAGTCAGCCTTCTGGCTTCTAAGTCCTTTGGCGGCAATATTTTACGTATAGGTTTTTTGGAATCAAGGTTTTGCGAGCTTTAAAAATCGCAACTCATTGATTCCAGGAATTTTGCAACACCGGGATCTGAAAAAAATCAACCCAGATCGGCCTTTTTCGCCGGCCTGGACTCGCTCTTTGAATAACGGCCATACCCACCAGTGGGGGCGTCACGGCTTCGACGGAGATGCTTGCGGCCAAGAGGCATGCCGGGGGGCACACACCCGTAATCGTGAGCAAAATGATAATTGCCAATCAACAAATGGCATACGCAGCCTAATTAATTAGGCAGCCGTTCTCCACCGCTTCGCCCTTGGGCGGTGAGCGAACGTCACACAGAGGGCTGCTCTTCCCCGTTACGTCTGGGCAGGGAGGTTAAGATCACAGGCTAGCGGTTCCGGTTTCTTGTCCGTTCTGAGCCGGCGCCGCGAACGTCTTGGGGGAAGCGCCAGCAATGGTGCCCAACGCCCGGGGCATGAACGCGAATAAGCATGTAGTCTCTTGACCAGTAACCTTTTCGGACGCGGGTTCGACTCCCGCCGCCTCCACCAAGTCTTTTATTATCAATAATTTAAATAGAAATTGACTCTTCAAAAAGCTGGATAATTATCAGTCCAGCGTGAGTTTTCG
>Ga0181534_10000525_pt1 | contig 26707 bp, 24 predicted proteins | sample PEATcosm2014_Bin_37_FD_119758 | JGI IMG/M metagenome (GOLD analysis project Ga0181534, IMG submission 119758) | Peatland microbial communities from MTU Mesocosm Facility, Houghton, MI, USA - PEATcosm2014_Bin17_10_metaG | ecosystem: Environmental > Terrestrial > Soil > Wetlands > Peat | place...
AGATTCTGAACCCTGATCCGAAGGCTCCTGAGAGGACGATCTATTTCGACCCCGACGACGGCCGCGCATTATCTTGTCCTCGGTTCTGCAGGCATCAAGTGACTCATACTTCCCCGGTTCGACTACCAGGTCAAGCATTTGGATGAAATTGTTCCACGTGAAACCACCGCGCGACGGCCTGCCACCATCAAGCCGACGTAAGAATACCCTGGTGGATCTAGTCGCGTCGCTCCCATCCACCGGTGGATATCCGAGCGATGCCGCAAAAGGCTCGGACCCGGAAAGCTGAATATCGGAGCACCGGCAGTCCATGCCGCAAAAATCAGTGCAAGGTGGGCGAGGCCATAGTAGGACGGTTGAGGGAGATGGGGGAGTGGCGATCCAGCTGCAATCCCGGAGTTTCCGGGGTTACCCGATCGCTAGAGTTTCCCGCCCAAGGGATGGGGGGGAGACCAGGATTGTTTCACGTGGAACAATCCGGACCGGGAAAGTCTCGACCAGGACATCGTTACGAGGTCTCCGGACCCGGACGCTCACCCCGGTAGGACCGAGACCGGTTGAGCTCGGCCCTTTCGACCCGGGGAACCTTGGACGATGGGTTCAGAAGAGGGGGCGCTTGGCCGGCACCCCTACGCGCCGTGGATAGCGGTCGGGGGTCTCGCCTGACTTGAGGAGAATCTGATAGCCGAACCGGTCGGCGAAGCGGGTCCGCGAACGGCGGGTCAGGCCCACCTCAGCCAATCCCTCCTCTGGCCAGCGACTCTCGACCTCTTCCCGAGGGGGCTCGGACACCACCATCACGCCGGCCGGTCCGAGGAACGGCGCCCCACACTCCACTGTCACGGCAGGCCGGCCGAAGGAGCGAGCGGTGGCAAGTTCGAAGGCGCCCCGGTACCGGTCATCCCGGGCCAGCTCCTCGGCCCGACCCCGAACCACGACGACCTCCGATCCATCCTCCCAACCTGCCACCTCGGCGGCAAGGAAGTCGGTTCGTCGCTCATTGCCATCGATCAGCACCAGGTGGCAGGCCGGCCAGCACGAGTGGAGCACCAGTCCGGGGACACCCCCACCGGTTCCGAGGTCCACGGCTGTCGTCGGGGTCCGACCCAGCCCGGCAACAGCTGCAACCACGAAGCCCAGGGCGTGATCGATCTGATCATCCACCGGCATGCTGCCCAGAAATCCCTGACCGGCCGAGCGGTGCAGCGTGTCCACCACCTCGGCGCCCACCCGGGCGCGCAACACTGATGTGGGCTCATCAGAGACCATGGATGCCTCGACTCCAACTCGAGGGATCCGGCCCAAACCATCTACCCATGGCCAGCCCCCAGCGACCGGACATCTCCGGGTGTCCGTGCCGCCACGTCAACGCAAAACGGCACCGGGCGGAGCCCGGTGCCGTTCCTTGCCACGTTAGGTCGTCCCCCATGGCGTTCAACTCGAGGGTTGGATCACCACGTACCTCGACGGCTCAGTACCATCAGAGCGGGTCTCGACCCCGTCGATCTCGTTGACGGTGTCGTGCACCACTTTGCGGTCGGCGGGCGACATCGGCTCGAGGGCGCGCTCCTCGCCCGAGCTCTTGACCTCGCCGACGATTCCCTCGGTGAACCGCCGCAGGGCCGCGGCGCGCTTCTCGCGGTAGCCACCGACATCAACCAGGATGCGGTCCGTCCTCACTTCGGACTGCCGCTGGACGAAGGTGCGGGTCAGGTCCTGCACCGCCGAGAGCGTGGCGCCGCGAGGACCGACGAGCAGCCCGAGGTCGTCGCCGGTGGCGGCCACCTGCACGGTGTCCTCGTCCAACTCGACAAAGCCGACCTCGGCATCCAACCCGAACTCCCGTACCAGCCCGGCTACGAACTCCGTCGCCGCCTCACCCTGTTGCTCGAGGGTCAGTGACTCTTCCATACCGTCCTCACTATCTCCGGTGCTCTGACCGGATCCTTGCTTCGACTGCGCTTTCGCCTGTCCACCGTTGGATCCGGCTCCGCGTGATCCGCGGCTGCGCCGACTACCCGATCCCGACGTCGACCGGCCCGCTCCATTGGTGGAAGCCGCTCTCTCGATATCGCCGGCTGCAGAGTCTGACCGTGCGGCATCAGACTCCGGTAACCCTCGACCACCGGCATCCCCCGACGAGTCCGACCCACCGGCGGTGACCCCGCTGCGAGGTCGGTCACCCCGACTCCCGCCCTTGCCGCCCGACGAAGAACCTCCACGGGACCGGTCGTCTCCGCGGTTGCGATCGGGTCGTTGCCGGCGGCCCCGTTTGGGCGGAGGGGCGACCGGTCGTACCCGGGCCTGGACGCGGGCTTCGCCGCGCACCCGTCCGAACAGCCCTGACTTGGGCTCACTCAGGATGACGAACTCGGCATCATCCTCCGCCACCCCGAGGAGGTCGAGCACGATCTCCTTGGCTTCGGGCAGCGACTTACCACCGGCTTCGACCCACTCCACGCTCTATCGCGCCTTTCGCTCGCGCTTGGCCTTCGAGCGCGGGTGCTCCTTCGGAGCGCTGGATCCACTCGAGGCGCTCGTCGATCCTCTCGACCCGTTGGTGCCGTTGGTGCCGTTGCCCGACGGCTTGGCTGGTGCCCGACGGGAGCCGCTGACGTTCGGCGGGGTCCGCCTGCCGTTGGACCCGTTGGTCGAGCCAGCGCGCTTGACCGTGGCCGTCGCATCCACCTCGGCGTCGGCCGCCGAAGCGGGGCGGCGGCCCCTGCCGTTGCTGGTCCCGTTGGCTCCGGCCGGGCCCCCGGACCTCGCCGGCGTCGGCCTCTTTTTGGCCGCCGAGGCCCCGGTGCCGGTAGCGGGCTTGGCCTTGGGCAAGGCCCGCTCGGTCCGGTCGGCCACCGCTCCCTTGGGCCTCTTCTTCTCCGTGGCGGTGACGTCGACGGTCGAGGGTGGTGGTGGCACGCCCACCATCCCCTTCCGGAACAGGATCTCCTGCGTGGCGATGCGTATAGCGCTGGAAATGATGAAATAGACATTGAGAATTGCCGCCACATTTATATAAATAAACCCGAATATAAGCGGCATGTATTTCTGTAGCATGGCGGCCTGGGGATTGGCCTGCGCCGCGCCACCGTTCCGCTTGTTGAGCCGCGACATCTGCAGATACTGGAGTCCCACCGATCCGACGACCAGCAACAAGAAGGGGATGGCCACGAAGATCGAGCTGTGGTGCGACAGCAGCTTCTGCGAGAAGTCCATACCGAAGGAGACCAGTTGTCCCTGTGTATGGACGATCTGGTGGTACATCTTCGTCGTCTGCTTGACATACCGGGGATCGGCGCAGGCCTTCTGGAGGCAGGTGCTGGCTTTGTTGGGGATGAGGACGCCGTTATTCAGGGTGTACGGGATGGTGACGCCCTTGGAGACCGTGTTGGTCATCCCCCGGATCACGCTGTAGAGGATGAAGAATGCCGGCATCTGCAATAGCATCGGGAGACAGCCGGAAGCCGGGTTTACTTTGTGCTCTTTGTAGAGCTTCATCATCTCTTCATTGAGCTGGGCCCGGTTATCGGCGCCCTTGTACTTCTGCTGGAGCTTCTTCATCTCCGGGCCCAGCGCCTGCATCGCCGCCATGTTCTTGGTGCTCTTCACCGTCAGGGGGGTGAGCAGGGCCATGATCACGATGGTCAGGAGGGCCACGTCGATGGGGTAGTTGGGGATGACCGAGTAGAAGTAGGCCAGGACGGCCCCGACCGCGTCCAGCAGGGGCTGGAAGATCTTGCCGATCGGCGAGGTTATGGATGCGTACATGCAGTCCTCCGGTCGGGGACGGGGTCGACACCGTGTCCGCCCCACGGGGTGCACCGGGCCAGCCGCCGGGCGGCCAGGGCGCCGCCCCGGAGGGCGCCGTGCCGCTCGATGGCCTCTACGGCGTACTCGGAGCAGCTCGGGAGGTAGCGACAACCGGTGGGCCGTCCGGTCCGGGCCAGTTGATAGCCGCGGATCGCCCTCGTCATGGCCCTGACCATACGGCCGGGGGGCTCGGACGGCGAGGGATCGACCGCCGAGGACAGCGAATTCTCCTCGACCAGGGCGTTCATGAGCGGGCTCCGGCGACCCGGTTCGGCTCGTCGGCCCGTCGTACGACCTGGTCCAGCGCTTGGCTCATGGCCACCTTCAGTTCGTCGAACGCCAACTGGGGAGCCCCGGGGCCCGTGCGGACGAGATAGGCGCCCGCCGGGAGCGGGGGTGTGTGTCCGGCGAGGATCGACCGTAGTCGCCGCCGCAGTCTGTTCCTCGTCACCGCATTTCCCAGTTTTCTGTTGATGACATAGGCCACTTCACACTGTGACCAGGTACGTTGTGGCACAAATGTCACAGCGATGGGCCCGGACCGCCCCCGCACACGAGACCGCCTCAGGTCCTCGAAGGTGCGCCGGGAACGGATCGGTCCCGGAGCTCTCCGGGGACCCCCTCCGGTGGTCAGACCGACAGGCGATGGCGTCCCTTGGCCCGGCGCGACCGGATCACCGCCCGGCCGGCCTTCGTCGACATCCGCTTGCGGAAGCCGTGTGTCTTCGCCCGCTTGCGTACGTTCGGCTGATAAGTGCGTTTCATCCATCCACATCCTTCCTCTCCCTGAACCGGGGACATCGGTGTCGCCGTCGGCAGGGGGCCTGGTCACAGGGATCAGGGCATTCCCCTACATGCTAGGCGCGAATCGGCGGAGGCTCTAGTCGAACCTCGGGAGGCACGCTGAGTGGTCACGGTGTACCGTTCCGAGCACAGCAAGCGACGCCGTCGGTCGGCAGGAACGCCGTCGGTGACAACGCTTGGCCCGGAGAACGACGCAGGATAACAAGACGGTAACGGCGCTCCACACCCGATCCTGACGGAGCGCCCACCCCTCGGTACTCGTCCACAGCTGTGGATATCTTTGTGGACCGAGTGACCCGTCCAAGGGCGGAGGCCCACGTGAACGACACTGATGAGTTGTGGATATTGTGCTCGGAGGCCTTGCGTGAACAGGTCTCCGACTCCATCTGGCAGGCCTATCTGTCCGGAATCACCCCCCTGTCCATCGAGGGCGGCGAGATCGTGCTCGGCGTCCCCAACACCCTGATCCGTGATCGTGTGGAGTCGCGGTTCCTCGGTCTCATCCAGGACACGGTCACCGGGACGGTGGGCCGCAACCTGGTCGTGCAGCTCGAGGTGGTCGCCCCGGGCCCGGAGCCGGCCGAGGAGCCGTTGCCCGCCGGCGGACGGCCCGACCCCGTCTCGCCGTTGCCCGGCCGGCCGGCAACGCCCTGGAGGGACATGACTCCGGGCCCCCCCTCCAACGGCCGGGCCGGCGCGTTCGAGTCGCCGGTGCTCGATCCCCGCTACACCTTCGACACCTTCGTCATCGCCTCGTCCAACCGGTTCGCCCATGCTGCCGCGCAGTCGGTGGCCGAGTCGCCGGCCCAGTCCTACAACCCGCTGTTCATCTACGGGGACGCCGGGCTGGGCAAGACCCACCTCCTCCACGCCATAGGCAACTACGTGCTCGACAACTTCAGCGGGCGCCACGTCCGGTACCTGACCACCGAGACGTACATGAACGAGTTCGTCGATGCCATCCGGACCAACGCCACCACGGCATTCAAGCGCCGCTACCGGGAATGCGATGTGCTCCTCATCGACGACGTCCAGTTCATGGAGCGCAAGGAGTCCCTGCAAGAGGAGTTCTTCCACACCTTCAACTCGTTGTACGGAGCCTCCAAGCAGATCGTCCTCACCTCGGACCGGCCGCCCAAGTCGATCGCCACGTTGGAGGACCGCCTGCGGAGCCGGTTCCTCTCCGGGCTGATCACCATCGTGCAGCCCCCCGATCTGGAGACCCGTCTGGCCATCCTCCAGGCCAAGGCCGAGCACGAACAGGTCGATGTGCCCGATGACGTGCTCGACTTCATCGCCACCCACGTGAAGGACAACATCCGGGAGCTCGAGGGGGCCCTCATCCGGGTCACCGCCTTCGCCAGCCTCTACCGGCAGCCGATGAGCAGGGAGTTGGCCGAGCAGGTCCTCTCCGACATCGTCTCGGCCCACCAGCCCCGCCGCATCACCCCCCAGGTGATCCTCGATGCCACCTCCGAGACCTTCGGCTTCTCGGTCGAGGAGCTCTGCGGTCCCAATCGACGTCGCCCCCTGGTCACCGCCCGGCAGGTCAGCATGTACGTGTTCCGGGAGCTCACCGACTTCAGCTATCCCGCCATCGGCCGCGAGTTCGGCGGCCGCGACCACTCCACCGTGATGCATGCCGTGGACAAGATCGGCGGACTGATGAAGGAGCGTCACCAGATCTACAATCAGGTCACTGATCTCATCGTCCGGATCAAGAGCGGTGCGTGATCGAACGATCGAGGCTCATCCTTGGGATTCCACCTCGCCCCACCCTCGTCACCTTCTGCCGGCCGGGGCCGACGAGCAGCCCGACGGTTCTTTCCGGAGGTTGTGCACTATCTGTGGAAATCTCCGGTCCGATCTGGGGTAATGCTGTGAACCCAGGTGAACTTGTCCATAACCCGTCACCTCCCCCACGCCCCCCAGGGCGCAAGGACAGGAAACAGTGGACGAAGCGGGTATGACCAAAGCCCCCGTGAGCTGGGATGTTCGGGGTTCATCCCCAATCCACAGGGCTTATTACCATCACTACCTAATTAGATCTATAAAGCAAAAGCGAGAAAGGACACACTGGTGAAGTTTCGATGCGAGCGTGACTCCCTGGTGGAAGTAGTCACCACTGCAGGCCGTGCCGTCAGTGCCCGCACCACGGCCATGGCGTTGGGTGGAGTCAGGATCGAGGCGTCGGGAAATCACCTCGCCGTGGTGGGAACCGATCTGGACCTGACGGTGCACGCCTCCACCGAGGCCATCGGGATCAGCGACGGCGTGTGTGTGGTCCCGGCGCGGCTGCTCGCCGACATCGTCCGGTCGCTCGAACCCGGGGCGGTGACCATCGAGTCGGAGGGGGAGAAGGTGGAGATCGGCGCGGCCCGCTCCCGTTTCAGTCTCCGCACGTTCCCGGTGGATGACTTCCCCACACTGCCCGAGCCTCCCCAACCGGCGACCTTCCTGGCTGCCGACAGCCTGGCCAGCGCCCTGCGCCAGGTGGTCCGGGCCGCATCCGGTGACGATGCCCGACCCCTGCTCACCGGTGTGCTCATTGCCGCCGAAGGGAGTGGGGTACGACTCGTGGCCACCGACTCCTACCGGTTGGCCATGCGGGACATCGACGGGAGCGACGCCCTGGTCGACAGCGCGCAGATCCTCGTGCCGGCCCGGGCCCTGGTGGAGCTGCAGCGACTGTCGGTGCTCGGTGCGGCGGGCAAGGAGGCGAACGCGCCGGGGGACGGGGACCAGGGGGACGGGCCCGTCGGTCCCACGGTGGGGCTCTCGGTCGGCGAGCACGATGTGACCTTCACCGCCGGGGGGGTGAAGGTGAGCACCCGGCTGCTCGACGGGAGCTACCCCGATTACCGGCAGCTGATCCCGGCGGACTACCCCAACCGGCTGCATGTGGGCAAGGACTCGTTGCTCGACGCCTTGCGGCGGGTGAGGCTGCTGGTCCGCGACAACACCACCCCGGTCCGGCTCTCGATGCGGTCGGGAGGTGTGGACCTGACGGTGGTGTCCCAGGAGGTGGGCGATGCCAGTGAGACGGTGGATGCCGATTTCGACGGCACCGAGCTGACCATCGCCTTCAACCCCACCTATCTGATCGACGGGGTGGAGGCGGTCACCGGGGACGAGGTGCTGTTGGAGACAGTGGACGCCACCAAGCCGGCCACGGTCCGGGCGGCCGAGGAGACCAACTTCCGGTATCTGTTGATGCCCGTGCGGGTGTCCTGAACCGCCGCCCGGCCGGAGCGGCGCCGTGATCCTCGTGTCCCTGGCCATCACCGACTTCCGCAACATCGTCGAGCTGTCCATCGAACCCGACCCCTCGGGCACCACCGTGATCACCGGCCGCAACGGGGCCGGCAAGACCAGCGTGCTCGAGGCCATCAGCTACCTGTCGACCCTCCAGTCCTTCCGCGGTTCCCCCCGCGAGGCCATGGTCCGGCGGGGAGCGGCGCATGCCATCCTCCGGGCCGAGACCCTGGTGGAGGGCAGGGCGGTGACCATCGAGGCCGAGATCTCGGCCACAGGGCGGGGACGGACCATGGTCAACCGACAGAGCGTCCGGCGCCGTGGCGACCTGCACCAGGCCCTCCGGACCACGGTCTTCTCTCCCGAGGACATCGGGGTGGTCCGCTCCGGGCCCTCCGAGCGACGCCGATTCCTCGACGAGACCCTGGCCGTGGTGGATCCGAAGGCGGCCCGGGCCGCCGAGGACGTGGACAAGATCCTGCGGCAGCGGACCGCGCTCCTGCGCACGTCGGGCCGCCGGCTCACCGCCGAGGTGGCTGACACCCTGGATGTGTGGGACGCACGCCTCGATGTGGCCGGCACCTCCCTGGTCGAGGCCAGGGAGCACCTGGTGGCCGAGCTGGCCCCGCTCGCCGCCACCCACTACTCCCGACTGGCCGGCACGGAGACCGAGCTCGGGCTGACGTATGTCCGATCGTGGTCCGGCCGGCTGTCCGACGCCCTGGCCGAGTCACGGGGCAAGGATGTCGAGCGGGGGATCTCGTCCATCGGCCCCCACCGGGACGAGCTCGAGTTGGCGGTGGCGGGACTGCCCAGCCGGACCCACGCCTCCCAAGGGGAGCAGCGGTCCCTGGCTCTGGCCCTGCAGCTGGCCGCCCACCAGCTGGCCACCGCACGATTGGGGTCAGCCCCGGTCCTCCTGCTCGACGACGTGTTCTCCGAGCTGGACCCCTTCCGCTCCCAGGCGCTCCTGGCCGGGCTGCCCGGGGGCCAGACCCTCTTGACCACCGCCCTCCCGGCCCCGGCCGAGGTCGAACCGGCCCGGGTCTACGGGGTGGAAAGGGGGGGCCGGACCGACGTGGTGGGACCACCGGTCTCCGCCGAGGTGGAGCCGGAGTAGTGCCGCCACCGTCCGATCGGGGCGATACCGGGCCACGGCCGCTCGACGCCTCGCTCGACGCCGTGTCGAGGAAGCTGGGCATGAGGGACTCCCGGGGCCTGGGGCGCCTCTTCGCCCACTGGTCCGAGATCGTCGGCCCGGGGATGGCCGAGCACGTCCGACCGGTCCGACTCGACACAGAGTCGCTGGTGGTGAGCGTGGACCACCCGGCCTGGGCCACGCAGGTGCGCCGGATGGGGGACCAACTCCTCGACCGGGTGGCCGAGGAGACCGGGGCCGACCGGCCGGCGCGGGTGGAGGTCCGGGTCCAGCGCTGAGCTCACGCGTCCACCACCGACCATCGGACAGGTAGGTCGCACCCGAGGGCTACACTGGGGACTTGGAATCGGGGACCTGCACCGTCTCCGGAACGCCGTGAGCGCACCGCCGCCGAGCTCGGCCCGCCGGTTCCCGATCAGTCACCCGATGTTGGAAAGGGCGCGCCTGTGGCGCTGAAACGAGACGACGACGGCACCGGGTCGGAGCCGACCTACAACGCCGACGACATCACCGTCCTGGAGGGCCTGGAGCCGGTCCGGAAGCGGCCGGGGATGTACATCGGATCGACCGGGCCCACCGGTCTCCACCACCTGGTCTGGGAGGTGGTCGACAACTCGGTGGACGAGGCCATGGCCGGATTCTGCACCCAGATCGATGTCACGCTCCTGGCCGACGGGGGAGTGCGGGTGGTCGACAACGGTCGCGGCATCCCCACCGGACCCATGGCGGGGCAGAAGGGCAAGTCCGCCGCCGAGGTGGTCCTGACCGTGCTCCACGCCGGGGGCAAGTTCGGCGAGGGCGGCGGCTACAAGGTCTCCGGGGGACTGCACGGCGTGGGCATCTCGGTGGTCAACGCACTGTCCACCCGGTTGCTCCTCGAGATCGACAGCGACGGCGACCACCACACACTCGAGTTCAAGGACGGCGGCAAGCCCATCGGCAAGCTCGAGGTCACGGGCAAGGCGCCCCGGGGCCGAACCGGCACCACCATCACGTTCTGGCCCGACGCGTCCATCTTCGAAGAGGTGGAGTTCCGCGCCCAGACGGTGATGGAGCGGCTGCAGGTGATGGCGTTCCTCAACAAGGGCCTCGAGATCCGCTTCGTGGACGAGCGCCCTGACGGAAAGGTGTCCCAGGTCTTCAAGTACAAGGACGGGATCGTCGACTTCGTCCGGCACCTGAACGCCTCCAAGGAGGCCCTCTTCCGCAAGGTCGCCTCGTTGGAGCAGAAGGAGGCGACCATGGAGGTGGAGTTGGCCCTCCAGTGGAACACCGGCTTCTACGAGAGCATCCACTCCTTCGCCAACGGCATCTCCACCATCGACGGAGGCATGCACGAGGAGGGCTTCAAGAAGTCCCTCACCAACGTGGCCAACAAGTACGCCCGGGCCAAGGGCACGCTGAAGGAGAAGGACGAGAACCTGCGGGGGGAGGACATCCGCGAGGGCCTGACCGCCATCATCTCGGTCCGGCTGGAGGATCCGCAGTTCGAGGGGCAGACCAAGGCCAAGCTGGGCAATGTGCCGGTCCGCTCACTGGTGGAGCGGGCCACCAACGAGAAACTGGCCGAGTGGTTCGAGGAGAACCCCCGCGAGGCCGGCCAGATCATCCAGAAGAGCATGTCGGCCGCCCGCGCCAGGGTGGCGGCCCAGTCGGCCCGGGACCTGACCCGACGCAAGTCGTCGCTGGACGGAGCGGGACTGCCGGGCAAGCTGGTCGACTGCTCGTCCCGCGACCCCCGCGAGAGCGAACTGTTCATCGTGGAGGGGAACTCGGCCGGCGGGTCGGCCAAGGACGCCCGCAACCCGCGTACCCAGGCCATCCTGCCCATCCGGGGGAAGATCCTGAACGTCGAGCGGGCGCGCATCGACAAGATGCTGAAGAACACCGAGATCCAGGCCCTCATCGCCGCCATCGGCGCCGGACTGGCCGAGGACTTCGACGTGACCAAGGCCCGCTACCACAAGATCATCATCCTGGCCGACGCCGACGTGGACGGATCGCACATCCGCACGTTGTTGCTGACGTTCTTCTTCCGCCAGATGAAGCCGCTGGTCGAGGGGGGCTTCGTCTACGTGGCCCAGCCGCCGCTCTACTCCACGCTGGTGGGCAAGGAGAAGATCTACCTCAAGGACGATGCGGCCAAGGCGGCGTTCCTCGCCGAGAACCCCAACCACAAGGCCGATTTCCAGCGCCTCAAAGGACTCGGCGAGATGGACTTCGGGGAGCTGCGCGACACCACCATGGACCCGGGGCGGCGGTCCCTCCTGCAGGTGGCCGTGGAGCAGGCCGCCGTGGCCGACGAGGTCTGTTCGGTGCTGATGGGGGAGGACGTCGAGCTCCGGCGCCACTTCATCCAGACCAACGCCAAGGACGTGCGCTTCCTCGACATCTGAGGAGGCCGCCCGTTGGCCGGCGCCACGCCGCTGACGGGACGAAACGAGTGAGACGGAGAAGGACGACGCATGCCAGGACGTGACAGCGACGGTCGGGGGATGGACACCGACGAGGATGTCTCGGGCTTCATCGAGCCCATCGAGATCCAAGAGGAGATGGAGCGCTCCTTCCTCGAGTACTCGATGTCGGTCATCGTGTCGCGGGCCCTGCCCGACGTGCGGGACGGCCTGAAGCCGGTCCACCGCCGGATCCTCTACTCCATGTACGACCAGCGCCTGCTGCCCGATCGACCCCACACCAAGTGCGCCAAGGTGGTCGGGGACGTCATGGGCTCGTACCACCCCCACGGCGACTCGTCGATCTACGAGGCCCTGGCCCGCATGGTCCAGGAGTTCTCCATGCGCCATCCCCTGGTGGACGGCCACGGCAACTTCGGTGGCACCGGTCCCGACGAAGGCCCGGCGGCCATGCGCTACACGGAGTGCCGGCTGGGCTCTCTGGCCCTCGAGCTGATGGCCGGCATCGACCAGGAGACGGTCGACTTCACCCCCAACTACGACGCCACGTCCGAGGAGCCGACGGTTCTGCCCTCGCGCTTCCCGAACATCCTGGTCAACGGCTCGCAAGGGATCGCCGTGGGCATGGCGACCAACATCCCTCCCCACAACCTCGGCGAGGTCATCGACGCCACCGTCCACCTGCTCGAACACCCCGAGGCCACGCCGGACGACCTCATGACGTTCGTGAAGGGACCGGACTTCCCCACCGGGGCCCTGATCCTCGGACGTCAGGGGATCCTCGACGCCCTGCGTACGGGAAAGGGGTCGATCAAGCTCCGGGCCGTGGCCGAGATCGACGAGGGTCGGGACGGCATCACCCGCATCGTGGTGTCGCAGATGCCCTACCAGACGTCGGTGGCCACCGTGGAGAAGAAGATCTCCGAGTTGGTCCGCACGGGCGACATCGACGGGATCGCCGAGGCCCAAGACGACTCGTCCGGGGGGAAGACCCGCCTGGTCATCCGCCTCAAGCGCGACGCCAACGCCAACGTGGTCCTGAACAACCTGTTCAAGCAGACCCCCCTGCAGACCAGCTTCAGCGTGAACGCCGTGGCCCTGGTGGACGGGGTGCCCCGCACCCTCAATCTGGCCCAGATGCTCACCCACTACGTCGCCCACCAGGTCGAAGTGGTCACCCGGCGGTCGCAGTTCCTGCTGGACAAGGCCCGCGCCAGGGCCCACGTGGTCGAGGGGCTGCTCAAGGCCATCGACATGCTCGATGCGGTGATCGCCGCCATCCGGGGTTCGGAGGACCGGCCGGCGGCCATGGAGGCCCTTCGGGCAACGCCGTTCGACTTCTCCGAGGAGCAGGCCAACCACATCCTCGACATGACGCTGGCCAGGCTCACCCGCCTGGGCCGGACCAACCTCGAGGACGAGATGGCCAAGCTGCTGGAGGAGATCGCCGAGCTGGAGTCCATCCTCAACGACCCGGCCAAGCTGCGTGGCGTGATCGCCAGCGAGATGGGCGAGATCCGGGAGAAGTTCGCCGACGAACGCCGGACCACGATCACCCACGACCCCGGGGACATGAACGTGGAGGACCTGGTCGACGACGAGGAGCTGGTCGTCACCATGAGCCGCGCCGGCTACATCAAGGCGGTCTCGGCCGATGCCTTCCGCACGCAGGGTCGGGGGGGCAGGGGCATCCAGGGGGCCAAGCTGAAGGAAGAGGACCTGATCGACGACGTGGTCCACACGTCGTCCCATGCCCACCTGCTGCTGTTCTCCAACCGGGGCCGGGTGTTCCGGCTGCGGGCGCTCGAGATCCCGATGAAGGAGCGGACGGCCCGGGGCACCGCCATCGTGAACCTGCTGCCCCTGGCCCCCAACGAGAGCATCCAGGCCATCATCGGCACCCGCGACTTCTCCGCCGACAACTATCTGGTGTTCTCCACCAAGCTGGGCCAGATCAAGAAGACGGCGTTCAGCGAGTACGACAAGTCGCGACGCGAGGGTTTCATCGCCATCAACCTGCGGGAGGGTGATGAACTGGTGCGGGTGGTGGAGACCCATGGTGATGACGATGTCTTTCTGGTGACCCAGTCGGGCATGACCATCCGCTTCTCCGAGCAGGACGTGCGGGCCATGGGCCGAGACGCGGCCGGGGTGCGCGGGGTGCGGTTGAAGGCCGGGGACGAGGTGGTGTCCTGTGACATCGCCCGGGACGAGGCCGACATCCTGCTGGTGACCGACGCCGGCTACGGCAAGCGGACCAAGGTGGAGCGGTTCAACCGCCAGGCACGGGGCGGTCAGGGGGTCCGGGGCATCCGGCTGACGGCCAAGCGCGGCAAGGTGGTGGCCGCCTTTATGGCCGGACTGGAGGACGAGATCCTGCTCATCTCCACTACCGGCGTGGTCATCCGGACCGCAGTGCGGGAGATCGCCTCACAGGGCCGGGACGCCACCGGCGTGCGGGTGATGAATCTCGATGACGGTGATGCGGTGGCCGCCGTGGCCCCGGTGGCCGGCGAGGTGTCGGGGGAGGCATAGCCGGATCGGGGACCCCACCGGTCCGGCCGACGGTCCGGTCGCGGGGCGTGGTGTAGCGTCGTGCACCGGTTTGCGGGGCTATAGCTCAGTCGGTTAGAGCGCAGCACTGATAATGCTGAGGTCGCTGGTTCGATTCCAGCTAGCCCCACTCGACAGCCCAGTTGACAGCCCCCCTCGATGTTCTCCCTGGTAGACGTCCCGGCGGAGGGCGCCTTGGCTGGCCCGATTTCGGTTTATCCCGCGTCTGTCCCGCGTGACCAGTGACTTGTGCTGGTGCCGAACACCGGTGGCACATCATGGGACGGTTTCGTCCTTTGAGCTAACAGGGAGCGCTCGCCAAAACGAAGTACTGGCCATGGAACAGGGGGTCGCCGCGTATCTCGTCGGCCAGAGTCTCGGCATCGAGGTGGCGTCTGAAGATCGGGTAGCTCGATCCGTCTGGGAGCGACCTCGTTTGCCATCCTTCGCGTTCGGTCCCGGGGGGTCGACCTGAGTCGAGAATCACCATTTCGTTTGCCGCTCGCCGAACCTCAGCGAGGAGCTCGGCTGATTCATCGGGAAGGAGTAGCCCATACAGGTGCGATATGAAGGCACGACCGATCGAGTTGTCGGCAACGGGGAGGTGCATTGAATCCGCCCGCAGCCGCGGAAGCCGGGGACACCGATGTCCAAGCTGTCGCAGCGCGGCTTCACTCTGATCCAAGGCACAGCCAGTTCCGGGAAGTTGAGAGGTGAACTCGCCTGTTGGACCACAGCCGATGTCGAGGTAGGTCGTTGCGGAAAGGCCTCGAAGTAACCGACGGACCGCGTCCAACTCTTCCTCGATTTCATTGAGGTCAGCGCTCGCGCCCAGACCAAGAAAGTAGCTGAGTACGTTCTCAGCCCCAGGTTCTCGATGCGCGACCCGTCGGTCGTAGTAGTGCCACATGGCACTTCGGCGTTCCGCCGGAGGCAGCTGCATTGGCTCGAATACCTATCGGTTGTCTGGAGGGTCCCAATAGATCGCGTGGTGCTCGCTACCACCGTAGAGCAGCTTTGGTGAACAGCGCAGACCTTCCGTTGCGCACCGGGATGGTCGCCTGGCCTAGCCCGGAGGAGCCGGTCAGCCCGCCCTGATAATCGCCGACGTACCGGCGACGTGGGCATCCGTCCGCTAGAGCACAGCGACCGAACCAGCACCAACTCCGTTCCGGACGCTTCTCGCACGCAGGAGTTCTACCGAGAGGGGGTTACGCTTGATGCTCAACAAGGACGGCAACAGCTCGACTAGCGGCGGTCCGGACTCGGGGCGTCGGGTCGTCTTGCAGCTTCACCACGTCGTCGAATGCTTCACCAACGATGTGTTTGGCGACCACTCTGACGGCCATTTCACGGACCCTCCATGATTGATCGCCGAACGCCCTCATAACTGCCGAGACGGCATCGTCTGACCAGGCGTACAGGAGGCCGCGAAGTGCCCACACTCGCGGCCAATAACCAGTCAGTCCACCCTCGGCACCGGCTAAGACCGAACCAGCAGCCGGACCGGCCAGAACGTCCAGAAGATGCTCATCAATGGAACTGCCGTTCAGGATGTCGATGCACCCGGCAACCACGGCATCGTTTCCTCTACGACTGCACTCGGTCTGGATGCTCTGGCGAGGCGTTCGATCCCATGTGCGGCGCACCTCGCAACCTTGCCGCAAACGAGATCGACAGGCAATCGGCCCTACCAAGGAGGCACGGTCGTTATCCGAAGTCAATAGCTTGGGTGGCACCTGCCCGGAGACGCTTTCCCTACACGAGTCCGAGACAGCATGCGCCTTCCTCGGCGCCGAGCGACAGTGCCATAGGTCCTCTTGGGGGCGGGGGTGAGGCGGGGTGGGGTCAGGCCGTTCGCCTGGAGGCCGGCCGATCTGTGCGTGATCCGACCCGGGTCCTCTTGCGATATACCCTCAGACGGAGCTGCCCACGGAGGTGATCATGGCCAACAGGAGTTCTGAACGAGAGCTGTCGCTTCGCCTTCCGGCCCTGCTCTCGGCTCTGCTGGTGGCCTTTACCATCGAGTTCGACAATGAGTTCGAGCATCGCATGCCGCACCGGACAACTCGCCACGGGCGCACGGAGGGGGCAGGTCCTCGACCATGGTTGGTCTCCATGGCCATGTGGGTCCACGTCATGCGTCTCGTGCCGGAAGAAGGTATCAGCGCCCGGGATCTGGTTCGGCGGTCGCAGCTCACTCCTAAGAGCATGAAGGTCCTGGTCAAGCGGGTCGGGCGCTGGTGGGGATACCTGGAGCTAGGGCCGGACCCCACCGACGGACGGGTCAGTCCGCCTGCTTCGGAATGGTTGGTCCGACCCACGAAGGCGGGTCGCGAGGCACAGAGGATCTGGGCTCGCCTCGCCGACGAAATCGAGGCGCGGTGGACTGATCGCTTTGGTGAAAAAGCGGTGGGCGATCTGCGGGCAGCGCTGGTGGATGTGGTGGGGCGATTGGACGTGGACCCCCCGGACTACCCCCTCGGCGAACCGCGTCTACCACCGCGACAGCGGACCGAGGGTGACGCCCGGTTGCCGCTGACCGCCCTGCTCTCGAAGGTACTGCTGGCGCTGGCGCTCGATTTCGACGACCACTCGGATCTGTCCCTCGAAATCTACACCGCAGGGGTGGGGTCCCGGCTGCCGATCTGCGCCAATGTCTTGCGCCTGATCGATGACAACGGGGTCGCCGTGGCGAGGATCCCCGAACTGAGCGGCGTGGACAAGATGGCCATCGACAACTGGGTCCGCATTCTGGACAAATGTGGCTACATCGAGGTCGCGACAGACCCCGGCCGCCGGCGACGACTGGCCCGGCTGACTCCCAAAGGGGTGCGGGCCCGCGATGCCTACTTCCAGTGGACGGAGTCCCTCGAGGGTCGCTGGCCCGACGGCCGGTCGTCGGGGGCGGTCCGGCGTCTGCGGCGGGCGGCCGAGCAGATCGTCGGGGATCCCGGTCCGGGTTCGCCTCTCTGGAAAGGCATGGAGCCCTACCCGGACGGATGGCGGAGCGAGGCGCCGCCGCGACACGTCCTGCCGCACTTTCCGGCGGTGACCGCCAAGGGTGGATTCCCCGACGGAAGCTGAGGCTGGAGCAAGGCGGCTCCGGAGGTGCTGGGTATCAACGGGGAGGTGCCCGTGACTCACAAGACCGGCTCCAGCGAGCTGTCAACCTCGGTTCCGGGTGATCTGGGACGCGGGCCCGGGAGAGACATAGGTTCACGATACGGGGCACCTCGTGACCGACGACCAGAAGGCCGAGCACACGCATTACCTCGATCGGGTCGGCCTGGGAGTGTTGCAGGCAGTGTCCTGCCCCGAGCCAGCCCTCCCCTCTGCGACCCTTACCGGCCGAGCGGTGCCCGGGGGTCGCGTTCCATGAAGGCGGCGAGACGTTCCCAGTCGTCAGCCCCAGGAGGCGGCGGCACTTCTGCTGCGAAAGGGACTCCCGGCCCGACCATGTTTCGGTACTGGGGTTTGATCATTGCCCGCGCACCATGGAGTGCCGGTAGGGCGATGGAGAGGTCCAACATGTCGATCGATGCGGGAGGTGTCCGGATCCAGCTCGAACTCAGGGGCGCCACCGACGGCAGGAGCGATCAGTACGAGACCTGCCACGAGCTCGGGAGCCATAAGCGCTGCATCGAGCGCCAGCCCGCCACCCATGGAGCTGCCCACCAACCATGCTGGTTTGTCCGTGACGGCGGCAAGGAAGGCGAACAGGTCGTCGATGTGCGAGAACGGTGTGGGTGAGACGGGTGTCTGTCCAAAGCCTCGTCTGTCGTAGGTCACTGGCGACAGAGAATGGGTCAGTCGTGGAACGACCTGGCCCCAACACCGGCTGTCGGTGACCCCGGCATGGAGAAATACGGCAGCGGGTCCAGGTCCCGGCCAATGCTCTCCCACCAATGCCAGTCCATCCCGGCTCACGATCAACGAAGTGCCCTTGGCCACCCAGCCATTCTGCCTCCAGTCTGGCGACAGACAGCGGGCAGTCGAGAGCTCGAAACTGGCAGCGGAGGCCGTCTCAGCCGTGGACGGTCAGCATCCCCAGTGACACGAAGCTGTCGACACGGGCGTGGGGACTCTTTTGCTATCGCACCGGGGGGACACGAAGAGGCGTGGGCTGCTTGTAGTCGTTGAGCCGGGGTGAGACGATCACCTCGTGACCCTCCTGTCCCGGTCGATGTTGGAGCAGTTCGAGCTGGCTCTGGGTTCGTCAACCTCCGAGATAGACCTGTCCGCCGGAAGCTCGTATCCGTCCGTATTCGCCGTGAGTGATCTCGCCCAAGCATCGATAGCGTCTGCTGCAGGTGCGTTGGGTGCGCTGATCTCGGAGCATACCGGTACATCCGGCCGGATTACCGTCGATCGGGACCTGTCATCGGCGTGGTTCCTCGCATCAATCAGGCCTCAGGGTTGGACGCTCCCCTCGCCATGGGACGCGATCGCCGGGGACTACGCGACCGCTGACGGCTGGATCAAGGTTCACACGAACGCACCCCATCACCGGGCACGAGCGATCGAGGTTCTCGGAGTGAGGGAGGATCGCGATGCTGTTGCTGCTGCCGTCCTGGAGTGGCAGGGCGACGAACTGGAGACGGCCATCGTGGAAGCAGGCGGGGCTGCTGCCGCCATGAAGTCACTGGGTGCGTGGAAAGTTCATCCCCAAGCTCGTGCCGTTGCCCAGGATCCCCTCCTGTTCTTCGACGACGCTGACGCTTCACTGCTTCCGATTGATCAGTTTGGGGATGTCCAGCGACCCCTCGCCGGCATCAAGATAGTGGACCTGACCAGGGTTCTGGCTGGACCAGTGGCGACGAGGCTTCTGGCTGGCTGGGGAGCCGAGGTCCTTCGGATCGATCCACCCGACTGGGACGAGCCAGGCATTGTCCCCGAGGTGACCTTGGGCAAGCGCTGCGCCCGACTGGACCTTCGGTCGAAGATCGGCTTGGAGCAGTGTGCTCACTTGCTGAGCGAGGCCGACATCGTCGTGAGCGGCTATCGCTCAGATGCACTCGACCGACTGGGTCTTGGCGCCGAACAAAGGCAGGCGATCAGGCCCGGCCTGGTTGACGTGAGTCTGGATGCCTATGGATGGTCCGGCCCATGGGCACGACGGCGAGGCTTCGACAGCCTCGTTCAGATGAGCGCCGGCATCGCTCATGCAGGAATGGTCGCCGCGGGATCCCCGGTACCTGTCCCCTTGCCGGTACAAGCCCTCGACCATGCCACCGGATACCTTCTCGCCGCCGCCGCCATCTCCGGACTCACCCATCGGTTGAAGACGGGGAGGGGTAGTAGGTGGCGCACGTCTCTGGCCTCGATGGCCCGTGTGTTGGTCGGTGCCGGTGTCGATGACCAAGGCCTCGCCAACGACGGATCAGGCATCACCAACGTCAGCCCGCTCCGGCTAGTGGAGAAGACCGCTTGGGGTGATGCACTCCGACTCCCGCCACCGGTCGATGTCACAGGGGCACCGCTACGGTGGTCGCTGGCTGCACGACCGCTGGGTAGCGACCCCGCAGCGTGGCGTTACCCCTAGCCACAGAGATGCTGGTGGAGGTCGGAATGGTGAATCAAGGCCGAAGGCAGTGCACGAGTTCCCCGACGGGGCGGCCGTCAGCGACGTGCCCAGGCGCGACGGGGTGCCAGCCAGACCCAACCCGTGTGGGAGCGGAGGTCGATGATTCGCTGAAGGTCCCCCTGACAGTCAGGGCTTCAGAAGCCGTCAGAGCCGTCGGTCCGCACCGAGCCAGGCTCGAACGCGACCGTACGTGCTTGCAGGTCACGCAAGGCCGCTTCAGCATGGAGCGGGAACGGTTCGTGATGGTCCGACTCCATCCAGCGCTCTACGCCGATGGTGAAGGCGAGCATTCCCACCTCCGCTCCCAGCCGGGCGGTCAGAGCGTCCACGCCCCGTTCGCGCAGCGCAGCGTTGATCGACCTGGCGATCCGGGCGTGCTTGAGCAGTCCCCGCTCCTGTAGTTCGCTGTTCGTCGCGACCACCAGCACGCGCCGGGTGGCCTTGGCCCGCTGCTGCGGGGTCATCGCCACCTCAGTGGCCGCGAACGCCGCCTGCAGGCACTCGGTGAGCGTCGCATCCGGGGGGGCAGCACGGATGGCGTCGCCGAACAGCCCGGCCAGCACGTCCTCGCCGCCGAACAACACCTCCCGCTTGTCGGCGAAGTGCCGGAAGTAGGTGGCCCGGTTCAAACCGGCGCGATCCGCGATCTGCGCCACGGTCGTCTCCTCGTACCCGTGCTCCACGAACAGTTCCAGCGCAGCGGTCTCCAGGCGCTCACGCGCGTCGGGTGCCCATCTGCTCACCATCCCAGCCTATGCGAGGCGACCGGATCGCATCACCGGGGCAGATGATACGACGGAGTCGCATAAAGTGGTAGGTTTTGATGCGATCGGATCGCATCGGCGGTCCGGTCGCGGCGTGCGCCGCACTTCTTCATCCTGTGAAGCTCGACCAAGGAGAATCTCCATGCGAATATTCGTCACCGGCGCCTCCGGCTGGATCGGCTCGGCACTCGTCCCCGAACTCATCGGCGCCGGTCACCACGTCCTCGGGCTCGCCCGCTCGGACGCCTCCGCCAAGGCCGTCGCCGACATGGGCGCCGAGGTGCTGCGTGGCGACCTGAACGACATCGACGTGCTGCGCGCCGGTGCCGTCCACAGCGGCGCCGTCATCCACCTGGCCTTCGTCGTGCCCAGCGTGAGCGAGGCTGCGACACAGACCGACGCCACTGCCATCGAGGCGTTTGCCACCAGCCTCGCCGGCTCCGGCAAGCCTCTGGTGGTCTCCGGCGGAACGCTCGTCACGCCCGGACGGCTGGCGACCGAACGCGACGAACTGGTCGCCGCCGGCCCCATCGCGGCCCGCATCACCAACATGCAGGCCGCACTCGCAGCCGCAGACCGGGGCGTCCGCTCCTGCCTGGTCATGCTGCCCCGCTCCGTGCATGGAGCGGGGGACCGTCACGGCTTCATCCCCCAACTCGTCGCCCTGGCCCAGACCAAGGGCGTCTCCGGCTATATCGGCGACGGGACCAGCCGTTGGCCCGCCGTCCACGTGAAGGATGCCGCACGTCTCTACCGGCTGGCTGTCGAGGAGGCGCCCGCCGGTGCCGTGCTCAACGCTGTGGCCGACGAAGGCGTGCCCGTCCGCGAGATCGCCGAGGCCATCGGTCGGCTCCTGCACCTGCCCGCCCGGTCCGTGCCCGCCGAAGAGTTCGGCGGCATGCTCGCGCACATCCTCAGCACTGACATGCCGGCGTCGAGCACCATCACCCAGGAGCTCCTGGGCTGGAAGCCCACCCACCCCGGCCTCATCGAGGACATCGGACAGGGCCATTACCTGATCTGACCAGGTTTCACGCCCGTGCGATGAGTTTCGACCCCGCCGCCGGTATGTACTCACGAGGTCGCCGGAATACCCCGGCGAACCGATCACAAGGGAGAATCCGATGTCAGACAGCCGCACCCACGATGAGGTCGCCATCCAAGCCGTGCTCGCTGATTCCTACGAGGCGTGGGCGGCTGGCGACGCCGACGGCATGGTCGCCAACTACACCGGTGACGCCACTGCCATCATGACCGGCTCGCTCCGCGACAGCCGTGACGTGATACGTGAGAGCATGGCCCTGGGCTTCGAGGGGCCCCTCAAAGGCAGCACGACCTACAACAAGCAGCTCAGCCTCCGCTTCGTGGGCAGGGACGCCGCCATCGTCGTCAGCGAATCCGGCATCCTGTTCGCCGGCCAGACTGAGGTCCTCGAAACGGGGAAGGTGAACGCCACCTGGGTCTTGGAGAAGCGGGACGGCCGGTGGCTGATCGCCGCCTACCACAACAGCCCGGTGCTGGCGCCCGGGCAGTGAACCCCGAGAGGAGCAGAGAACGAACCGTGGGTGGGACGACAGAGGTAGACGGCTTCGACCGTCTGGTCGAACCCTTCCGGACGGAGCTGCTGGCGTACTGCTACCGGATGCTCGGCTCGGCTCGCGACGCCGAGGATCTGGTCCAGGACACGTACCTGAGGGCGTGGCGGGCGCGTGACCAGTACGACGAGACTCGCAGTTCACTGCGCACCTGGCTGTACCGGATCGCCACGAACGCCTGTCTGACCGCCTTGGAGGTCCGTGGCCGCCGACCTCTGCCGTCGGGGCTGGTAGCCGCGTCCGACCCGCTCGGGCCGCTGGTCCGGGGAGGAACTGCCTGGCTCCAGCCCTTGCCGGACTCGGTGTTGGACGCAGGCGATCCGGCTGGAGCGGTGATCGACCGCAGCAGCCTGCGCTTGGTATTCACCGCCGCCCTGCAGCAGCTGTCGGCGCGTCAGCGTGGTGCGCTGATCCTGCGCGACGTTCTCAGCTTCTCCGCTTCCGAGACAGCGCAGATCCTCGGCACGACCGTGGCATCGGTCAACAGCTCCCTGCAGCGGGCGCGTGCCCGTGTGAAGGAGGCCGGGGTCGGGCAGGAGCAGGTCAGTGAGCTGTCCGAAGCCGAGCAGCGCGCCTGGGTCGACCGCTACATGCAGGCGTTCGAGCGCGCCGACGTCGAGGGCCTCAAGCGGCTGCTCACCGAGGACGTGGTCATGGAGATGCCCCCGATGCTCAACTGGTTCGCCGGCCCCGGCAATTACGGCCTGTTCATGGAGTGGGTCTTCGAGCAGGCCGGAACGGACTGGTGTCTCGAGGCGGTGTCGGCCAACGGCCAGCCCGGGTTCACCGCCTATCGGAGCGTCGGTCGGGGATACGAGCTGCACACCCTCCAGATCTTCACCGTGACCGCTGAGGGCATCAGCCGGAATTCGGTGTTTCAGGACGCCGAGGTCTTCGCGTCCTTCGGTCTGGCGGCTCGACTCGACGCCTAGATCATCGACGACCATCACGTGGCGGCTCTGCCATCCCTGATCGGGTCCCACTCGTCATAGCGAAGAGCTGCCAGAGGCGGGGCCGGAGGGGACACTCGATCGGCCGACGCGGAGATGGCCTGCTTGACGGCCCGGACGGCTTCACTGGCCTGAGAGTGAGACGAGCGCGTGGACCAGGCGCTGATCGGCTTGACTGCGACGGCTCCGCCATGACGCTTGATCAGCACGAGCTCGAGGGGTCCCAGGCTCGGCTCGCTGCTCAGGAAGGCCACGGCCAGGTCCAACAACCACCAGACAGCCATGCCGAAGAGACCTCCCGCCAGGAAGCCGGCCCACGGGGCCCCTGACCCTGGCGACCCCTTCTCGACGAGGTCAGCGTCCTCGAGATCGACGAGCTTCACGGCAAACTTCGAGAACGTCCACCTCCAGGTCACCTGAGTGGCGCTGAGTTCGAATCGAGACGTGACGCGGCCCACACCCGAAAGGAGGATGATCAGAGCGACTACGGACAGGGCCAAACCAACGGGCAGCCCGTATCGCCTGCCTCCCCACGCACTCAGGCCGGCCCCGGTGGCCAGGAGCACCGATCCGAGGACGACGTCGACGAGGCCGGCTACAAGGACTGCCCTGGTACGGAAGACGAGGCTTCGCTCGCCAGTACCGTCCGAGACCTCCGCCATGTGCTTATGATCGACGCACTTCGCCGTGGCCTTGAGCCCGGGACCCAACCACCGATCGCCCGGTGCGGAGACGAATCGACTGAAGGGCCCGATCGAGGGCAACGGAGTCCGGTCTGCTTCGACGGGCTCCGCCTCCGCACGCCCGGGTCTGCTGTCGGGGGTCAGCGTGCCTGCAGACCGGTCATGACGCGTCAGGCACCGAGTTGACGGTGTAGCCGATGCCCGAGATGGTCCGGATCAGGGTTCCGGGCCCATCGTCGAGCTTCGCCCGCAGTCGGTGCACGTAGGCCCGCACGTACTGGGCCTCCCTGTCGTATCCCACCCCCCAGACCGCGGAGAGGATCATCTGATGGGTGCAGGTCCTACCTGCATTCCGACCCAGGAAGGACAAGAGGGCGAACTCCTTCCGGGTCAGTTCCACCGCTCTGCCGTCCAGGTGCACTTCGTGATGGAGCAGGTCGAGCTCGAGGGAGCCGACGTGGAGGGTGGTCGGTCCCTGCTCGGCCAGGTCGGTCTGCCGATGCCGGAGCGCGGTGCGGATGCGGGCCTCGAGCTCGGCCATGCCGAACGGCTTCGTCACGTAGTCGTCGGCACCGCCGTTGAGGGCGGCCACCTTGCGATCTTCCGTGCCGCTGGCCGACAGGATGATGATCGGCACCTCGCTCCACTCACGGATCCTCGTGCAGACCTCCAGGCCGTTGATGTCAGGAAGCCCCAGATCGAGGACCACCACGTCCGGGGAAGTGAGGGCGGCCTGCGATATGCCCTGTTCGCCATTCGTGGCCACGACGACTTCGTGGCCCATGGCGCGAAGACTCACACGCAGTGCCCGAATGAGCGAGGGATCATCATCGACGATGAGCACTCTGGCCACTACTCGAGCTGCCTGACTCCGTTGGCTGCGGTCGCCACCAGGGGGAGCGTGAAGAGGAACCGGGCCCCGCCTCCGGCCACATCCTCGACCCAGATGTGTTCGCCATGCGCCTCGACGAACGTCTTGGCGATGCTCAGACCGAGGCCGGACCTACCCCCCGTGTCGAAACGCATGAAGCGGTCGAAGACGGCATCCTTCTCGACCCCGGGCACGCCGGGGCCCTGGTCCGTGACCGAGACGACCATCCGCTCGTCGCCCAGCTCCCCACGTACCGTGATCACGGTACCGAGAGGTGCGTGGCGATTGGCATTGTCCAGGAGGTTAGCCAGTACCTGGCCGATGAGAACCCTGTCCACCTCGATGTGGGGCAACCAGTCCGGTGTGGCCACTTCGACGGGTCGATCCTGAAGGGCGCCCTGCAGGGAGAGCACGGTCTCGGCCACCAGATCGGCCAGGGAAACCCCCTCCTGTCGCAGCTCCAGTACTCCGGCGTCGATGCGGGTCATGTCCAACAGGTTGGTGACCAGCCGGGTAAGCCGATCGGTCTCGACGTCGAGCAGCCCGTGCAGCTCGTGCATGTCGGGAACGGAGAGTGGGATCGTGGGATCGTTCAGGATGGAAGAAGCGACCTTCATCGTCGCCAGTGGGGAGCGCAGGTCGTGGGAGACGGCGCCCATGAGCGCATGGCGAAGGCGGTCGACCTCCTCGAGCAGCTCCGCCCGCACCGCCAGGTCGCGCAGTTGAGCCCGCTCCAATGCCAGTGCGGCATGGTTGGCGAACGTGCGGAGCAGGTCCCTGTCGGCCGCCGAGGTGGCCACGCCTCTCATGGCCAGGAGCCCCACCGGGCCCCCCGAGGCCATGAGCGCCACGGTGCGGATGTGGCGGGGCGCGCCGGGCCCGGTGTCGAGGCTGACCGGCATGCCCGACAGTGGCTCGAGCCCGCGCAGCTCCTCCCGCGTCAGCGCCTCGCCGGCCGAAGCGGCGATCTCCAGCCGACCTCCGTCGGGAACGAGCAGGGTCACCCCCGGGACGTCGAATGCCGTTCGGACGGCCAGGACGATCGTCCTGAGCAGATCCTCGACAGACCGATCCTGAACCAACAGATCGGACAGGTCGAAGAGCCGGTCTGTCTCGGCCGCCCTCCTCTGTGCCTCCGAGCGCGCGGACTCCAGACTGGCCACCACCCGGGCGACCAGCAGCATGACCACCGCGTAGACGGCGAGCGTCACCCAGTTCTCGGGCCGCCCGACCGTGAGCCGGTAGTAGGGCGGAATGAACCCGAAGTCGTAGACGAAGAATCCAGCGGCCACACTCGCCACACCGGCGGTGAACCCGCCGATGATCACTCCGGCTACCACCGGCACCACCAAGACGAGGGCTGCGGTGGCGAGGTTCAGATGGGGCCGGAGCGGCACCATGGCCGCACCGAGGCCCACCGAGAGGGCGATCCCACCGATCGAGCCGGTCATAGCTCTACGCATCTGCCCATTGTGTGACCCGAGGGCACGTCCATAGGGCGCGTTAACGAATTATTAAGGCATCTGGCCGTCTGTTGAGATCCTGTGCATGCCGCCGGGCGGATACTCGATGCATGGCAGATTTCCTCTCGGTGCTGGGCATCATCGGCTTCGTGGCAGTGATGCTCGGACTCATCTGGGCGCTGGACCGGGTATGACCTGGACCCAGGGCATCCTCCTCGGTATCGCCGTCGTGATGTTCATCTACCTGGGCTTCGCCATGTTCAAGCCCGAGAAGTTCTAGATGGGCTACACCTGGACCATCGTCACCCTGGTGGTGGCCTTGGGCCTCACCTGGCGGTACCTCGGGTCGTACATGGCCGCCGTCTTCGACGGCCGCGTCCACTTTCTGGCCTGGGCCGAGCGGCCGGTGTACCGGGCCCTCGGTACCGGTCCCGACCAGGAGCAGAGCTGGAAGCGCTACGCCACGTCGATGATCATCTTCTCGGCCGTGGCCATGGGTGTCACCTACCTGATCATCAGGATCCAGGGCTCACTCCCGCTCAACCCGCAGCACTTCGGTGCCGTGCCCCAGGCGCTCAGCTTCAACACCTCGGCGTCGTTCCTGACCAACACCAACTGGCAGAACTACGGCGGCGAGACGACCATGTCGTACTTCAGCCAGATCGGCGCCCTCACCTTCCAGCAGTTCGTGAGCCCGGCCATCGGGGTGGCCGTGGCCATCGCCATGGTGCGGGGCTTCTCCCGTCGGAACTCCCCGACCATCGGGAACTTCTGGGTCGACATGACCCGTGCCCTCCTG
>Ga0181534_10000526_pt1 | contig 26672 bp, 29 predicted proteins | sample PEATcosm2014_Bin_37_FD_119758 | JGI IMG/M metagenome (GOLD analysis project Ga0181534, IMG submission 119758) | Peatland microbial communities from MTU Mesocosm Facility, Houghton, MI, USA - PEATcosm2014_Bin17_10_metaG | ecosystem: Environmental > Terrestrial > Soil > Wetlands > Peat | place...
ACCGAGAATTATCCTCAATTGAAATCCGATCAGAATTTCCGCGACCTGCAGGCGCAGCTCGAGGGCACTGAAAACCGCATCACGGTCGCGCGCAACCGCTACATTCAGGCCGTGCAGAACTACAACGTGACGGTGCGCTCCTTCCCCGGAAATTTGACGGCCATGATCTTCGGCTACAAGCCGAAACCGAATTTCGCCGTGGAGAACGAAGCGGTGATTTCCAAGCCGCCGGCGGTGGACTTTGCAGCCCCGGCCCCGGCTCCGGCTCCGAATCCCGCGCCGGCGCACTAGCCCGCGGCGCCCGGCTCGACGGAACCGTGACCGCCCTCAGCCGCATCGCCAGCACGGGCGTGGGGTTGACGCTCCTGCTCGCCGCGTGGCTGGCGCGCGCCGAGGTTGCCGTTCCGCCGCTCACCGGGCGGGTCACGGATCTCTCGGGGACCCTATCCGGCGGCGCCGTCGCGCGCATCGAGGGCAAGCTCGCGGATCTCGAGGCGAGGAAGGGGAGCCAGATCGCGGTGCTCATCGTGCCCACCACGGCACCCGAGGAGATCGAGCAGTACGGCATCCGGGTGGAGGATGCATGGAAACTCGGCCGCAAGGGGGTGGACGACGGCGCTTACTTGATCGTGGCGAAAAACGATCGGCGGGTGCGCATCGAAGTGGGCTACGGCTTGGAGGGCGCACTGCCGGATGCCGTCGCGAGCCGCATCGTCGCCGAGACCATCACCCCGCGCTTCAAAGTGGGCGACTACGACGGCGGCGTCGAAGCCGGCGTCGATCAGATGATCGCCGTGGTCAACGGCGAGCCCCTGCCGCAGCCTGATCAGACTTGGGAGCACCGCAACGGCCTGGGGCACTTGCTGCCGCTGCTGCTGGTGGTCGTGTTCGTCGCGAGCGGTGTGCTGCGCGCGATCTTCGGGAGACTGTTCGGGTCGGTGGCCACGGCAGGCCTGGCCGGCGGTCTGGCCTGGCTGTTGAGCCACCTGCTGCCCATCGGATTGGGCGCCGGCGTGGTCGCCTTTCTGTTCGCCATGCTCGCAGGGTCGAATACCCGCGGCTGGTCCGGCGGCACCGGCTGGGGCGGGGGCTTCGGTGGCGGGTTGGGCGGAGGCTTCGGCGGTGGCGGTTTCGGCGGCGGCGGCGGAGGGTTCAGCGGCGGCGGCGGCGGGGGCGGGGGCGGCGGCGCCTCGGGGAGCTGGTGATGCAGATCGGACGCCTGCTCCGCCACTGCGCGGCGACTCATTGGCGCACGCGCATGAAGTTCCCCCGCGCGGCCTTGGATGCCATCGAGCAGGCCATTGCCCGCGCCGAGCAGCGGCATGCCGGGGAGATCCGTTTTGCGGTCGAAACGGCCCTGACGCCGATGCACATCCTCAACGGCGTGGCGCCCCGCGTCCGCGCGCTCGAGGTGTTCGCGCACCTTGGCGTCTGGGACACGGAGCACAACAACGGCGTCTTGATTTATGTACAGCTGGCGGATCGAAACGTCGAAATCGTCGCCGATCGAGGCTTCGCCGGCCGGGTCAGCTCAGCCGAATGGGAGGCCGTGTGCCGCCTCATGGAAGCGCATTACCGCGCGGGACGGTTCAGGGAAGGCTCGATCGCCGGCGTCGACGCCATCGGCGATTTGCTGAGCCGGCATTTTCCGCAGAACACCGAAGCGGGCGCCCAATCGCGTAACCAATTGCCTGACCGCCCGACTTTGCTGTAGATAGTGCCCATGAAGATCATCACGTTAGCCGTTTGCATCGGCGCCCTGGGCTTGGGCGGCTGTTCCTTGTTTCGTGGAAAGCCCGCCGCCGCGCCGCCGGTGGCCGAGGCAGCGCCGCCGCCGGCGCCGCAACTGCCCAAGCCGAATGCGACCCACCGCTTCGAAGTCGAGTCCGGCAACGACATCGTCGGCTATGTGCAGAAAACCACCATCGGCAAGGAAGACACGCTGCCCGACATCGCGCGCCGCTTCGACGTGGGCTACGAGGAAATCCTGACGGCCAATCCGGGCGTGGATCCCTGGCTGCCCGGCGTGGGGCGCGAGGTGGTGGTGCCCACGCAGTTCATCTTGCCGGCGGCGCCCCACGAGGGCGTGGTGGTGAACGTCGCCGCGATGCGGATTTTTTACTATCCGCCTCACAAGAAGGGCGAACCGCAGATCGTGTACACCCACCCCATCGGCATCGGCAAGGTGGGCTGGAAGACTCCCGAAGGTACGACCAAGATCGTCAGCCGTCAAAAGGACCCGGCATGGGTGGTGCCGAAGTCGGTTCGCGACGAGCACGCCGAGGACGGCGAGAAGCTGCCCGCGCAGGTGCCCCCCGGACCCGACAACCCGCTCGGCCAGTACATGTTCCGGCTGGGGTGGCCGAGCTATCTGATTCACGGCACGAACAAGCCCTACGGCGTGGGCATGCGCTCGAGTCACGGCTGCATGCGCCTGTATCCCGAGGACATTGCGGTGTTCTTCGATTTGATTCCCATCGGCACCAAAGTGACGGTGGTCAATCAGCCATATCTGTTCGGATGGCGCGACGGCACCCTGTACCTGCAGGCCTACACCGTGATGGAAGACGATTCGCGCGATTGGAGCAAGAACCGCAAGCGCCTGCTCGCCAATCTGCTGAGTCCGAAATTACAGAAGAAGATCTCCGAGCACGATGACGAAATCGACTGGCAGCGGGTGGGTGATCTGGCGCACACTCCGCGCGCCGTACCCGTGCCCGTCACGGGTGGCCTCGGCGGAGTCGACGAGGTGGTCGGGCAGTCGTTACTGGTCGAAAACACATTGCCGGAGGGCTCCAATTGGGACGGCAAGACCGGCTTGTTGGTGGACGAAAAGACGTTCAACGAATTGCTCGGCGGGCGCGCCGACGCGCCTCCCGCAACTCAGACTCAAGCCGCCGTCCGCTGATGGCGGTCCTCGGCCGCTTCTGTCTTGCGGGCCTGGTTCTCGCCGGCAGGGCAATGAGCGCGCCGGCCGCCGACCTCACGCCGCTCGAACCGGGCCTGGACTATCATTCCTTCGCCAACGTCGATCAGTTCCGCGTCACGCACCTCGAATTGGATCTACGGGTCGACCTCGCCGGCAAGGTGATCAGCGGCGTCGCGGCCCTGGAGTTCAAGCGGCTCGATCCGCGCGCGACCCAGATCGTGCTCGACACCAAGGACCTGATGATCAGCGACGTGAGCCAGAAGGCCACGGACGTGCTGGGGGCAACGGCCAAGAATCAGACCATCTGGGTGAGCCGTCCCTTTCATCTGGAGAAGCCGGATCCCATGCTCGGCAGCGCGCTGGTCATCGAACTGCCGCCGAGCCGCAAGGCCGTCGAGTCCATCCGCATCGATTACGAGACTCTGCCCGCCGCCGCGGCATTGCAGTGGCTCTCGCCGAAGCAAACCGCCGGCCGCAAAAAGGGCTTTCTTTACACCCATTCCGAGCCGATCGGCGCGCGCACCTGGATTCCTCTGCAGGACACGCCGCAGGTGCGCGCCACCTACAAGGCCCTCATCCACACCGACTCCGGCGTGCTGGCGGTGATGGGCGCGGAGAACGACCCCAAGGTCAAGCACAAGGGCGAGTATTCGTTCCTCATGCCGCAGCCGATTCCCTCGTACTTGATTGCCCTCGCAGTCGGGGACCTTGAATTCAAGGAGACGGGGCCGCGCACCGGGGTCTACGCGGAGAAGCCGATGATCAAGGCGGCCGCCAAGGAATTCGCCGACGTGGAGCCGATGATCGCCGCCGGCGAGAAGCTGTTCGGACCCTACCGCTGGACGCGCTACGACATCCTGGTGATGCCGCCGAGCTTTCCCGTCGGGGGCATGGAGAATCCGAGGCTGTCGTTCATCACGCCCACCGTGATCGCGGGCGACAAGAGCCTGGTGTCGGTGATCGCACACGAGCTGGCGCATTCCTGGTCCGGAAACCTCGTCGGCAACGCGACCTGGCGCGACGTTTGGCTGAACGAGGGCTTCACCGAGTATCTGCAGGGACGGATCATGAGCGAGGTGTACGGCGAGCAGCGCGCGTCCATGGAAGCCGTGCTTGCGCTCAAGCGTCTGCGCGACAACCTGGCGACGCTCAAGCCCCAGGATCAGGTGTTGGCGATCGATCTGCGCGACCGCGATCCGGAACTCGCCTTCAGCGAGGTCCCCTATGAGAAAGGCCGGCTGTTCCTGACGTATCTCGATGCGAAATTCGGCCGCGACCGCTTCGACGCCTTCCTGCGAGGGTATTTCGAGCACTTCGCGTTCAAGAGCATCACCACCGAGCAGTTCAACGAGTACCTGTGGCAGAATTTGTCGGATCACTTCGCAGGCATCGTAAGCCACGAGCAGGTTCTCGACTGGGAGAACGCTCCCGGCATTCCGGCCGATGCGGTGCTGCCGGTCTCCGGCGCCTTTCAACCCGTCGACGATGCGCGCACGGCGTGGCTGGGCGGCCGGGTGCAGCCCAAGAAGTTCGGCCTGGATTGGGTCACGCCGCAGTGGCTGTACTTTTTGGACGGCATGCCCGCCTTGAGCGCCAAGCAACTCGACGGTCTGGACCAGGCCTACGGATTCACGCGCAGTCAGAATGCCGAAATCGAACACAGCTGGCTCATCCTGGTGATTCGCAACGACTACCAGCCGGGGTTCGCGCGGCTCGAGGAATACTTGAAGACCATCGGCCGCCGCAAGTTGATCGCTCCCTTGTATGCCGAGCTGATGAAGACGCCGTCCGGCACCGAATTGGCAAAGCGCGTGTACGCCAAGGCGCGCCCCGGCTATCACGCGGACACCGTGGCGGCGATCGATGCGATCGTCAATCCCGGCGGCGCCGAAGGATCGGAATGAGCAGCGAGTGGATGAAAGTGATGCTCGAGGAAATCTCCCGCAAGAAGGCCGAGGCGGAGCAGTCCCGCGCCGAACAGCAGCAACGCGACGACGAGGCGCGCGGCCGGGACGAGGCGCGGGGCCGGGACGAAGCGCGGGCCCGGAACGGGGCGATTGTGATAAAGTCGGCGGGGTGAGTAACGCAGGGATACGGGTCGAGGAAGAACGCCGCCCTGATCAAAGCATCGCGCGGCTCGGCACCGCGCGCGCCGCATTCGTCGGCCGCACGCTGCGCGGGCCGGTCAATCGTCCGGTATTGATCACGAGCTTCACGGCGTTCCAACACATATTTGGCGGTCTCTGGCAACCGAGCCTGCTGGGGTATGCCGTCGAGCAGTTCTTCGATCATGGCGGCCGCGAGGCGCTCATCGTGCGCGTGGTCAACGGGGCGCGCTGTGCGACGCTGACCTTGAAGGCGGGCGCGGCGGCGATGCGCCTGCGCGCCGTGCGGCCGGGCACCCGTGAATATCTTCGCGCCAGCGTCGACTACGACAACATCGCGGCGGAGAACGGCTCGGATTTCAATCTGACGGTGCAGCGCGTGCGCGCCCACGGCACCGCGCAGGTGGAAGACCAGGAGATTTTCCACAAGCTGTCGCTTCAGCCGTCGTCGGAGGGCTACCTGCCGCGGGCGATTGCCGATTCGGAGTTGATCCGGCTGGAAGGCGATCCGCCCGCGCAGAGACCCGATCGAACCTTGGATGCGGCCAGCGGATTGGCGAGCGGCTATGTCCATTCGAACTGCGACGGCGACGACGGTGCGCCGCTCACCGACTATGATCTGATCGGCTCGCAGGACGCGGGCTCGGGCATCTTCGCGCTGGGCCAGGCCGATTACTTCAATTTCCTGTGCATTCCTCCCCTGTCCCGCGACCGGGACGTGGGCCCGGGCGCTCTCCTGGTGGGCGCGCGCTACTGCAAGGAGCGCCGGGCCCTGTTGATCGTGGATCCGCCTTCCGCCTGGCACACGGCGGACGATGCACTGCGCGGCATGCGGGATTGGAATTTCTTCAATGAAAATTCCGTTATGTACTTCCCGCGTGTGCTGGCCCACGACAAGCTGCGCGGCCATTTCGAATCTTTCGCGCCCTGCGGCGTCGTGGCGGGCATGCTGGCGCGATGCGATGAGGCGTCTCCGGTGTGGGCCGCGGTCAAGAACGACGAGGCGGTCCTGCGCCCCGGATACCGGCCCACCTGCCTCGTCACCGAAGACCGCCGCATGCGGCTCGCCAGCCTGGGGGTCAACACCCTGCTGGCCGTACGGTCCGCCGCGAGAATCGGCGTCAGCGCGCGCACCCTGGCGGCGGGCACGGCCGCCAGCGCCGATTGGCAGTATCTGGCGGCGCGCCGCGCCGCGCTGTTCATCGTCAACAGCATCGAGCGCGGAACTCGCTGGATGGCGGAGGCACAGCCACCCGCCGCGGCCGCCGAATTGGCGGTGGCCCAGGTGCGGGCATTCCTCGAGGCGCTGCATGAGGACCAAGCCTTCGGCACGCGGCGCGTGCAGGATGCCTTTTTCGTCGTCTGCGATCAGCGCAGCGAGTATCAACTCGTGATCGGCTTCGCCGCCGCCCGCCAGCGCGAATTTCACAGCTATCGCATCGACCATTCGGCGCCGGGCGGCAAAATACTTCCCGTGAGCCTGAATCGCCTGAATGCCGCGCACTTCAGCCCCGCCGAGCTCGAGTGGGTCGAGGGCCTCGCGCGCAGGCTGACCGATTGATGTTGACGGTGGTGTTCTCGCACGGGAAGGAAAGCGGCCCGTGGGGCGCGAAGATCACGGCCATGGCGGCGGTGGCGCGCGGCTTGAACGCCTCGGTGGAGTCGGTGGATTATCGCGGCCTGGACGACCCCTCGGCCCGGGTCGGCAAACTCATCGACGCTGCGACGGGATTGAACCAACCCCTGGTGCTGGTGGGCTCCAGCATGGGAGGCCATGTTTGCGCCGCCGCGGCGAGCCGGCTGCGGGCGCGCGGCCTGTTCCTGCTGGCGCCCGCCCTCTACATGAAGGGATACGAAGAATACACGCCGCAGGACGTGGCGTGTCCGACCGCCATCGTGCACGGCTGGCATGATGCCATCGTACCCGTGGAGAACAGTATTCGCTGGGCGCGCGAGCACCAGGCGGCGCTGCACGTGCTCAATTCCGACCACCGGCTGGAGGACCAGATCGAGACGATCTGCCGGCTGCTGCGCGACTTTCTGGCCGCGCTCGGATAGCGGGCCGCGTTCGGCCGGGACGCTACGGGGTTCTTGCCGGTGCCGGTGCCGGTGCTGGCGCCGCGATGGCGGGCGGACTCGCGGTGGGTACGTCGAGCTGCGCCTGGGCCAGCTCGCGCAGGCTTTCTCCCAGCTGCTCGCCGCAGCGCCTGCCCATGGCGTCGAAGCCGGCACCCAGCGACGCGATGTAGGCGGACACGTACCGCTTGCCCGGCGCGGATTCCAGAAACGACAGGATGTGCTTGAGGTCCGCATCGCTCAAGTCGCGATAGCTGTAGGCGAGATAGCGGCGCAGCGGCTGGCGCATGTTCTGTTCGAGCGACGCGCGGCTGGCTTCGCCGGACTTGCGCGCGCTCTCCGCAACGGCCGCCGTGTCACGCCCGGAGCCGACGGCGGTGCCCACCGCCACCGCCTGACCCATGCTGAGGAAGATTTGCACCGTGGATTCGGTGGAGCGCGAGGCGAGCTCCAGCTTGTCGAACAGGGCGTCGCGCTGCGGGGTCGACGCGGCGGCGAGCTCGCCGTTCATGATCTTGTCGATCTTCGCTTCCTCGAGCGTGGCGGTGGCCACGTCCGCGTCCACCATGCGGCGGCCGCTGTCGCTCAATAGAAACGCCTCGGTCTTCTTCACCGTCGCCGCATCGAGATTGGCGGCGAGCGCGCTCAGCGCGGGAGCTTCGAATACGTCGATGCGAAAACCGCGCTTGGCGGCCGCGGTCACGAGTTGCAGCTGCTCATCGGAGAGCTGCGCTGCCGTATCGGCCGAGAACAGCTGCCGTATATGGGCCGGCATGGTTCCCAGCGAGGCGCGCACCTGCTGGCGGATGGCGGCATCCTGATAGATCTGCGCCGCAGTCTCTATGTCGACGGCCGTCGGCGCGGCATACAGGCTGGCGGACAGGAGCATCAGCAATGCAAAACGAAACATGCACGACTCCGGGTGACTGCAAGTCGGGAACGATTGTACACTTGAGGCCCAAACCGGGCTTCAGTTCCGAGGTACACATGGGCTTGGCTAAAGGTTTGACAATGTCACTGTCGATTTTGTTCACCGTGAGCTGCGCGGCTCCTGACACGCCGCCGCCCAAGAAGACCGTATTCGATCCACTCACGCAGAATCTGGACCGGGCACGCGACGTGCAAAAAACTGTCGACGCGAACACGGACGCCACGCGCAAAGCGGTGGATACTCAAGAGCGCGGCGATACATCCCCTTAATCCAGTGCGCCGGGCGTGGCATTGGAGTGTCCGCAAGATCCTGAGTCTGTGGGTACGGGTGACGATCAAGCCCGACGGCGCCGCGGCCGCGATCGCCGCCACCCTACGGCCGCTTTGCTACGTGCTCGAACGCGAGAGTCAAACGGATCTCGCGGTCTTGAGCATCGTGTGCGCCGGGCTCGGCCTGCCGCGCCCGGAGCGGCGCTTGGCTGTAGGTCCGCGGCGCACCGACAAGGCCTATCTGGAGCTGATACGGCCGGCCGGCCTGTTCTCGGGCCGCCGCGCGCCGCGCTACCTCGTGCAGCTGGCCGCCGCCGCCGCCGCCGATCCTGAATTCGACGTCGATCTGGTGCCGGTCGCCATCTTTTGGGGCCGTGCTCCGCACAAGGAGGCCAGCCTGTGGCGCCTGCTGTTCGCCGAGGATTGGGTGCTGGTCGGTCGCTTCCGCAAGGCGATCAACGTGCTCGTCAACGGCCGCAATACGCTGGTGCATTTCGGCGAGCCAATCCGGCTGCGCGATGCTCTGCTGGACGGCAAGAGCGAGCAGCGCAGCGTGCGTTGGTTGCTGCGCAACCTGCGCGCCGGCCTGCGCGCGCAGCGCGCGTCGACGATCGGACCGGATCTGTCGCACCGCCGCACCCTGGTCGCGCAGTTGCTCAAGACCGCGGATGTGCGCGCCGTCGTGCGCCGCGAGATGCAGGCGCGGGGGCTGACGCGCCGCGCCGCCTTGCTCGCCGCACGCAGGTACGCGATCGAGATCGCCGCCAACTATTCCCAGTCCTTCGTCCGGTTCATGTCCGCGGCGCTGGGATGGTTGTGGAACCGGCTGTACGACGGCGTGGACTTCGAGCATGTCGACAAAATGAGCGAGATCGGCGATGGCGCGGAGATCATCTACGTTCCCTGTCATCGCAGCCACATGGATTACCTGCTGCTCTCCTACGTGATCTACCACAAGGGCTTCGCGGTTCCGCACGTGGCCGCGGGCATCAACCTCAACCTGCCCGTGATCGGACGATTCCTGAGAAAGGGCGGCGCATTCTTCCTGCGCCGCACGTTCAAGGGCGACGCCTTGTATGCGGCGGTATTCGCCAAGTATCTCGGCTTCATGATGGCGCGCGGGCATCCGCTGGAGTATTTCATCGAGGGAGGCCGCAGCCGCACCGGCCGGCTGCTGTCGCCGCGAACCGGCATGCTGTCGATGACGGTGCGCGCATATCTGCGCGAGCCGACGCGGCCGGTGGTGTTCATGCCGGTGTATTTCGGCTACGAGCGCATCGTCGAGGGGCGCACCTACATCGGCGAGCTGTCGGGCGCGCGCAAGGAGAAGGAGAGCTTGCTCGGCCTGTGCAAGGCCGTCGTGTCGGTGCTGCGCAGCAAGCTCGGCAGGGTGCACGTCAACTTAGGGCAGCCCATCGCGCTCGACGATTTGCTCGACCGGCACGACCCGAACTGGCGGCTGGCCTCGTCTCAGGATTCCGAATCGCGGCCCGGATGGGTCAGCGGCGCGGTCGGCGACCTCGCCGCGCAGATCAATATCGGCATCAATGCGGCGGCCGCCGTGACGCCGATCAATCTGGTGGCGATGGCGATGCTGGCGACCCCGCGCCAGGCGCTTCCCGAGATCGACCTGGCCCGCCAGGTCGAGCTGTATCAACAGCTGCTGCGCGATGCGCCGTACGGGCCGCTGGTGACGGTCACGGAGGACTCAGGCGCGCAGATGATCCGCTATGCCGAATCGATGGGCCTGCTGGAGCGGCAGGGGCACCCGCTCGGCGACATCATGCGCATGAACGCCGAGAATGCGGTGCTCGCCACGTACTATCGCAACAATATCCTGCATTTGTTCGCCATGCCGTCGCTGCTCGCCTGCTGCTTCGTGAGCATCGCCAGCATGCGCACCGCCGACATCCATCGCCTGGTGTGGCGCGTCTACCCCTACATCGCAGCCGAGCTCTACCTGCGGTGGGATGAGGGGTCGGTGGGCGCGGTCGTGGATTCTCTGCTCGAGACCTTCACGCGGTTCAATTTGCTGCAAGCCAATGCCGACCGCACGGAGTGGCGGCGTCCGGCCTCGACCTCGCTCGAGGCCATCCGCCTGTCGATACTGGCGCAGGCAACCATTCAGACCGTGGAACGGTACTACCTGGCCATCGCGCTTTTGCTGCAGGCGGGCAGCGGCAGCATCACCCAGGAGGCGCTCGAAGAGCGCTGCCACTTGATGGCGCAGCGCATGTCCGTGCTCTACGGACTCAATTCTCCGGAGTTCTTCGACAAGAGCCTGTTCCGCAACTTCATCGATCTGCTGCGCCGGCGAAACGTGATTCAACTGTCCGAAGGCGGCCGGCTGTCATTCGGCGAACCGCTGCTGGGAGTGGGCGCGGATGCCCAGCTGGTGCTCTCCGAGCAGATCCGGCACAGCATTCTGCAGGTCACTCTGGGCCAATGATCCGCCCGCGCGCGAGCTTGGTCGCGCCGCGGCGTTTCTTCGATTCGATGCGCCGTTCCTTCGAACCCTTGGTGGGCCGGGTCTTGCGGCGGATCTTGGGCTCCACCAGCGCCGCGCGGATCAAGGTCTCCAGGCGCTCGAGCGCCGCGCGGCGATTCTGCTCCTGGCTGCGTTCGCTCATGGACTTGAACAGGATGCTGCCGTCGTCGATGTGCTTCTGCCCGGCGAGCCGGCGCAGGCGATTCTTCACCGCCGGCGGCAGTGTGGAATTCTGCGGCAGCAGGAACCTGAGCTGCGCGGCGCTCGACACCTTGTTGACGTTCTGACCGCCCGGGCCCGAGGAACGAATGAACTTCCATTCCAATTCCTCGTCCGGGATGACGATGCCGGGCGGGATGATCAGGGGCATGCGTTCAGCCGAAATCAGCGCCGGAGCGGTTCACGACGACCTCGCGCTGCGCCACCGGGATGGTGATCTGATGTTCCTTGAACAGCCGCCATATGGCGCGATTCACCTCGGAGCGCACGTTATTGACCCCTTCCTGCGGGTCGGAAATCCAGAACCGCAGCTCGAGTTCGATGCCGCTGTCGCTGAAGTGCATCAGGCGCGAGACGGGCGCGGGATCGCGCAGCACCCGCGCCTGACCCTCGCAGGCGGTGAGCAGCACGCCTAAGGCCAATTCCGGATCATCGCGGTAACTCACGCGGATGGGGAGCTTGAGGCGGATGCGCGGATCGGTGTAGCTCCAGTTGATCACGGCGTTGGAGATGAGCTGCTGATTCGGCACCAGCATTTCCACGCCGTCGCGGTCGCGCACCACCACGTAGCGGCCGCGCAATTCCTGCACCCAGCCGAAGTTCTCGGTGCTGGTGCCGCTTTGGCCGGACAGGCTGATGACATCCCCCGGTTTGATGGAACGGTCCATGAGCAGCACGAATCCCGAGACGAAGTTGGCGGCGATGGACTGCAGGCCGAAGCCCAACCCCAGGCCGATGGCGCCGGTCAACACCGTCAGCGCGGTCAGGTCGACGCCCGCGGCATTCAGGCCCATGAGAATGGAGAGGCCGATCAGGAATGCATTGGAGAATTTCGCGATGCCGATGCGCGTGGAGGGCGCCAGATTGCTCAAGTGCTTCAGGCGTCGCTCCACCCAGCGGCTGATCCAGGCCGCGACCAGCACGAACAACGTGAGGGTGAAGAGCAGCTTCAGCACCGACCAGAGGGTGACGCGGCTCTTGCCCGCCGCCACGCCGATGCTGTCCAAGGTGCTGATGATGGGATCGAGCCAACCCAGGTACTCGGCGGCGATGATGAGCCAGATGAACAGCGTGACGCGATGTTCCCAATGATGCATCCAGGATTTGTTGCCGAGACTCGCGGTGAACAGAAGCACCACGATGCGCACCAGCACGTAGGCACCGATCAGGCGCGCCGCAGCCTCGAGCACCGAGACGTCGAAGTGCGTGCTCCGCAGCGCGCCGCGGGCCAGGATCACGAGGCCGAGCGCCAAGATGGCGGGCGTCGCCACGATGCTGCCCTGCGAGGCGAAGTAGTTCCAGGTCAACGCCGTCGGCGTCTTGAAGCGGCGCTGCGCGGCGCGGCGGCGCAGGGCGGCGCCGACGACCCAACCCGCGAGCAGGCACAGCGCCACCGCGCCGATCTCGGTGAGCACGTTGCGCGTCGACAAAATATCGAAGAAGGCGGCGATACGCTGCACGAGTTCCGTCATGCGTTCAGATCCGGGATGAGCTGGCTCTCCAGGCGCGCGATTTGATCCTTGAGCAGCAGCTTGCGCCGCTTCAAGCGCTTCATCTGCACCTCGTCGACTTTGAAATCCATGGTGAGGCGTGAAATGATGTCATCGAGATCCCGGTGTTCGATGCGCAACTGACGCAGGCGCTCGATGTTCTTGAACAGATCGGTATTGACGTTGGTTTCTTCGTCGCTCACGGCGTCACTTGTTCTATATGGCTGCGCCACACCGGGGCGACGCAATCCGGTAGCTTAAGGGAGCGGCCGAGCGGATTCCAAGAATGTTGTGGGTGGTGGAAATCAGAGCCCACGGATCCCATGAGGCCATACTGCACGGCGAGCGCCGCAACCGCTTCCGCGTGCTGCGCACCATTCGCGCCGGTCACCACTTCGAGCGCCGAGCCGCCCGCGGCGGCGAAATCGCCCACCATCCGGCGGCGGGCTCCGGCCGACAGCGAATAGCGCGCCGGATGGGCGATCGCGGCCTCGCCTCCGGCGGCGCGGATCCAGCCCACCACGGTGTCGAGCGCGGGCCAGTCGGGCGAGATATGGGCGCCCTTGCCGGCGCCCAGATACTTGCGAAATGCCTCATCGGCGCGGCTCACGTGGCCGCCCGCCACCATGGCGTCCGCCAGATGCGCGCGCGTCGGCAAACCGGGATGCACCTGCACCGCCGCCAGAAGCTCCGTGCCCGGCAGACCCAGCTTCTCCAGGCGCGCGCAGATCCTGCGCATTCGCACCTGGCGCCGTTCGCCCTGGGCGTGCAGCGCGCTGCGAAATGCGGCCGAGGCGGGATCTACCCACAGCCCGAGCACGTGGATGGCCTGCGCACGCCAGGAGGCGGAGATTTCAACGCCGGGGACGAGGCGCAGACCGTGCGCGCGCGCGCTGCGATCCGCCTCCTCGAGGCCTGCCACCGTATCGTGGTCGGTGAGCGCCAGCACCTCCACGCCGGCGGCCGCGGCATGCGCCGTCAATGCGGCGGGAGAAAGCGAGCCGTCGGAGCAGTTCGAGTGCGTGTGCAGATCGATGCTCACGCCGCTCACGATGCGCTGCCCGCAAGCCCCACGGCTTGCAGCTCCAGGCCGGCAAGCACGATGAAACCCTGCGCGCGCTCGAAGCCGTCGCTGGTGTAGTCAAAGGTGTAGGTGCGCAGGAGCCGCCGCCCCCCGGCGCCGCGCGCCAGGCGAAAGCCCGCAAAGGCGACGGTGCCGTCGAGGAGCTGAACCACCGCGCGCGAACAGGTCTCCCTGGCGATGCGGTTCGCGGCGGCTCGCGCATCCAGCGAGATCTGCCAGAATCGATAGCCCCCCGCCAAGGCGCCGGCAGCCAGAACCAGCAGCACAAGGTCGTCAGTCATCCGCGAAGCTTACCGCAGGCAGACCCTGGATTTCCGTTCAATGCGCCCCATACTATGATCATGAACGAGGAACCACGGCTGAATCTGACGGTGCGCGTCGACCCCAACGAGATGCTGCAGTACGTGCAGAATCTGATGGCGACCCCGCACGGCGCCACCGTGCCGGAGACGACCATGGCGCTGGCACGCCTGCAATGGGGCGATACGCCGCAGGCGCGCGCCGCGCAGCTGCGCTGGAACGCACTCAACCGTGCCTTCGGCGACGCCCGCGTGAGCACTTGGACGACGCACCCGAAACGCGACCAGATTCACGTTCCGGCGGCGCTGATCGCCGCGGCCGGAGTGGCGCGCCTGACCGTGGCCGAGAAGGAAGTGGTGTTCGACATCCCTACGCTGCTCGATGCCACGCTGGAGTTGTGCGAGCCCGTCGGACACGGTTAGGGCAGCACGCTCGAATGGCTGAAGGCCAGAAAGTCGCCGTTGATCACGCTCTCCCGGCAGTTGTAGCGCAGGCGGTGGCCGTCCAGCCGGGTCACCTGGCCGCCCGCCGCTTCCAATAGCGCCTGGCCGGCGGCGGTATCCCACTCCGAGGTGGGGCCGAAGCGCGGATACAGATCCGCCTTGCCCTCGGCCACCCAGCAGAATTTCAGCGAGCTGCCGATGCCCGTCATTTCGTGCGGCCCGAGCCGGGTCAGGAAGCCCGCCGTCTCCGCGCTCAGGTGCGAACGGCTGCCGACGACCCGCAGAGGGTCGTGGGGCGCGGCCACGTGAATGGGGATCTGTGCGGCGCCGCGATGATGGCTGAACGCGCCCACCCCCGCCGCTCCCCAGTACAGCAGTCCCTGGGCCGGTGCCGCCACGACTCCCAGCACGGGGTCGTGCTCCCGCACCAGCGCGATGTTGACGGTGAACTCGCCGTTGCGCTTGACGAACTCGCGCGTGCCGTCGAGCGGATCGACCACCCACAGTTCGCGCCACGAATGCCGCTCGCTCCACGGCGCTTGTGCGGACTCCTCGGACAGTATCGGTATGTCGGGCGTCATCCGGGCCAGCCCCTCGAGGATCACCCGCTGCGACTCCAGGTCCGCAAGAGTGAGCGGTGAGTTGTCCTCCTTGCGCTGCACCGCGAAATCCAGGTCGTAGATCCGCATGATGGCCGCGCCGGCACGCGCGACGATGGGCATCAGGCTTTCGGCCAGGGCGTGAAGATCTCTCATCGAGGTATCATACGCATGGCACACGGGCGACTATGCGGCGGTGGACCGAGTCGCCGAATTGCTGTAGGGCAGCAAGACCTGGACGATCTTAGGTGCCGCCGGGCCCTGCGGCGCCGGGACTGGGTGCTCCTCCACCGGCGGGACCGCCTCCGCCGCGCCCGCGGCGCCTTCTGCGCCGGTTGGGGTCACTCTGGCCCTGCTGCGCGGGCGCTTCCGGAGTCGCTGGCGCGGTGGCGCCGGCATGCGCCGGACGAGAGCCGGAGGGTGGCCCTCGGCGAGGACCGCCGCCGCTCCTGCCGCCGCCGCCGGAACGTCCCGGTCCGCCCGGACGGCCGCCGCCGCCACGGCCGCCCGCATAGCCTCCGCTGGAGCGGCCGCCGCCCCCGCCCCGCGATTGACCGTGCCGGGGCGCCCGCTCGCGCCATTCGGCGGGCGGCGGTGCGGTCACCGCGGCCAGATCGACCGCCTCGATCGAGGCACGCGGAATCTGATGTCCGATATAGCGCTCGATATCCGGCAGCGAGATGGCGTATTCCTCACAGCCGAAGCTGATCGCGTCGCCCTCGGCGCCGGCACGCGCGGTGCGGCCGATGCGATGCACGTAATCTTCTGCGTCGTTCGGCAGGTCGAAATTGAACACGTGGCTCACGTCGGGAATATGCAGGCCGCGCGAGGCGACGTCGGTGGCGATCAGCACGGCGATGTCGCCGTTGTGAAAATCGCGCATCATTTTCAGGCGCTTGGTCTGCGGGACGTCTCCCGAAATGGCCTGCGCGACGAAGCCATTGGCGGTCAGCGTCCGCTCCAGCACTTCGGCAATGCGCTTCGTATTGACGAAGACCATGGTGCGGCGCGCGTCGATGCGGCGCAGAAGTCCCATCAAGAGCGGAATTTTCTCTTCCGTCGCGGGGAAGTAGAGCACCTGCTTGACGCTGTCCACCGTCATCTTATCCGGCTCGATGCGGATCAGTTCCGGATTGTTCATGTGCTCGTACGCGAGCTCCATCACCCGGTGCGACAGCGTGGCGGAGAACATCATGGTGAGGCGCAGCGTCGGATGCGGCAGGCGCCGCAATATGAAGCGGATATCCTTGATGAAGCCGAGATCGAACATGCGGTCGGCTTCATCCATGACCGCCACCTGGATGTGCCGCAGATCGAAGACATGCTGCTTGAAATAGTCGATGACGCGGCCGGGCGTGCCGATCAATACATCGACTCCCTCTTCGAGCACGCGCCGCTGCTTCTCATAATCCACGCCGCCGAACACGATGGCGAGCTTGAGCCCCGTGTATTTGCCGATGCCTTCGGCGTCGGAGTGGATCTGCACCGCGAGTTCGCGCGTCGGCGCGATGACGATGGCCCGGGGCGCATTCTGCGGCCGGGCGGGAGCGCCGGGATCCGTCAACAGGCGATTGAACAGCGCGATGAGGAAGGCGGCCGTCTTGCCCGTGCCGGTTTGCGCCTGACCCGCCACGTCGCGGCCGGCGAGGGCCACGGGCAGCGTTTGCGCCTGGATGGGGGTGCAACGGGTATAGCCCAGTTCGGCAATGCCCCGCTTCAAGGATTCGGCGATGTTGAGGGATTCGAACGTGAGCTGACTGAGATGGGCGTCTGACATTTTCTCTTAACGAACTGCAGAAACTTGCAAAATAATGGGGACCGGATAACAATACGGCCATTCCGGAGCAGGTCTATCCGCTCCCATCAACCGTATCATCGGTACCCTTGTAAGGTAATCAAGACCGCTAAAGCCGCTGTATTGTGCCCGAACGGCCGCGCATCGTCACTTCGCGCTTCATTCTGGCTGTATTTTCCATCAACGACCTGCCCCTAATTTCATAACGAATCCCCATACGGAGGTATTCCCTAAGTGAGTAACCCTAGTATCGTTCACACCAGCGACGCCACGTTCGACAAGGATGTCCTGAAGTCCGACAAGCCCGTATTGCTCGACTTCTGGGCCGAATGGTGCGGACCCTGCAAAATGATCGCGCCCATCCTCGATGAGATCGCGGACCAGTACAAAGACAAGATCCGCATCGCCAAGCTCAACATCGACGATAATCCCGCAACCCCGCCCAAATTCAATATTCGCGGCATCCCAACGCTGATCCTGTTCAAGAACGGCACCGTGGAGGCCCAGAAAGTGGGAGCAGTCACCAAATCGCAGCTCGCCGCCTTTCTGGACAGCAACCTGTGAGAGGCTACCTAGGGAATCAGTCGCGCGGCGGCGGTCAGGGCGGCGGGCAACAGGGCGGCGGCGGTCAAGGCGGCGGCGGACGGTCCAACCGTTCGAATCGCGGACCCCGCAACGACAATCGCAACGGCAACACCAACGGCGGCAGACCGCCGCAGGAAGACTACGGCGATTTGCCGGAGGGCGGCGACGATCTGGAGATCATTGCGCCGACCGACCTCGCGCGCAGCCGCAGCTCCATGAATCTGACGGAGCTGAAAAAGCGCCCCATCAGCGATCTGGTCAAGCTGGCCGAGACCATGGGCCTGGAGAACATGGGCCGCTCGCGCAAGCAGGACATCATCTTCGGCGTGCTCAAGGCGCATGCGCGCAAGGGCGAGGACATCTACGGCGATGGAGTCCTGGAGATTCTGCAGGACGGCTTCGGCTTCCTGCGCTCTTCGGACTCGAGCTACCTGGCGGGCCCCGACGACATTTACGTGAGCCCCAGCCAGATCCGCCGCTTCAATCTGCGCACCGGGGATTCGATCTCCGGGCTGATCCGGCCGCCGAAGGACGGCGAACGCTACTTCGCGCTCTTGAAGGTCGGCGAGATCAACTACGATTCGCCGGAGAGCTCGCGCGGCAAGGTGCTGTTCGAGAATTTGACCCCGCTGCATCCCACCGAGCGCCTGAAGCTCGAGCGCGGCAATGGATCGACGGAGGATTTGACCGCCCGCGCCATCGATCTGGTGGCGCCCATCGGCAAGGGCCAGCGCGGCCTCATCGTCTCGCCGCCGAAGGCCGGCAAGACCATGCTGCTGCAAAACATCGCCACCGCGATCACTGCCAATCACCCGGAGGTCTACCTCATCGTGCTGCTCATCGACGAGCGGCCCGAGGAAGTGACCGAGATGGCGCGCACGGTGAAGGGTGAGGTCGTCTCCTCGACCTTCGACGAGCCGGCCAGCCGCCACGTGCAGGTGGCCGAAATGGTGATCGAGAAGGCCAAGCGCCTGGTCGAGCACAAGAAGGACGTGGTCATTCTGCTCGACTCCATCACGCGCCTGGCCCGCGCCTACAACACCGTGGTGCCGAGCTCGGGCAAGGTGCTCACCGGCGGCGTGGACGCCAATGCGCTGCAGCGCCCGAAGCGATTCTTCGGCGCGGCCCGCAACATCGAGGAGGGCGGCAGCCTCACCATTCTCGCCACGGCGCTGGTGGACACGGGATCGAAGATGGACGACGTCATTTTCGAGGAGTTCAAGGGCACCGGCAATTCGGAAATCCACCTGGATCGCCGCATCGCCGAGAAGCGCACCTTCCCATCGATCAACATCAACCGCTCCGGGACCCGCAAGGAGGAGCTCATCACCGATCCCGCGGAGCTGTCCAAGATGTGGATTCTGCGCAAGCTCCTGCATCCCATGGACGAGCTGGCGGCGATCGAGTTCCTGCTCGACAAGATGAAGGACACGAAGACCAACGCGGACTTCTTCGACGCCATGAAGCGGTAGAGATATGGAGTGGTGGGCGTGGATCGCGGTCGGCGCCATACTCCTGGGTTCGGAGCTGGCCTTCGTCGATGCCCAGTTCTACCTGGTTTTCGTCGGCGCCAGCGCCTTCCTCGTGGGGATGCTGCAGCTGACCGGGTTGGCGCTTCCGGTCTGGCTGCAATGGCTGATGTTCGCGGCGCTGGCCGCGGCCTCTTTGATCACGTTTCGGCGGCGGATTTACGACCGCATGCGCCGCAAGCTGCCGCCGCTGAAGGGCGGGCCGGCGGGTGAAATCGTGACGCTGCCTGAGGACCTGCCTCCCGGCGAAAGCTGCCGCCTCGAATTCCGCGGCTGCTCATGGAGCGCCGTCAACGGCGGCAAGGTGTCGATCGCCGCCGGCGCCAAGGCGCGCATCGAACGGGTCGATGGATTGACGCTCGTCGTGCACGACTTGCAATAACAGGAGAGTTTCTTGGGCATTCCCATCAGCTACGCATTCATCGTCCTGGCCGTGGTCGTGGTGATCGTGATCGCGAAAACCGCGGTCGTGGTGCCGCAGCAGAGCGCCTACGTCATCGAGCACCTGGGCAAGTACAGCCGGACACTGCAGGCCGGCTTTCACATCCTCACGCCCTTCTTCGAGAAGGTGGCCTATAGACACAGCTTGAAGGAGATTGCGATCGACATCGCCGAGCAGATCTGCATCACCCGCGACAACGTCCAAGTGGGGGTCGATGCGGTGCTCTACATGCAGGTCATGGATCCGCATCTTGCCTCGTACGGCATCACGAATTTCGGCTTCGCCATCTCGCAGCTGGCGCAGACCACGCTGCGCAGCGAAATCGGCAAGATCGAGCTCGACCGCACCTTCGAGGCGCGCGGCACCATCAACACCAACGTGGTCAGCGAACTGGACAAGGCATCGGCTCCCTGGGGCGTCAAGGTGCTGCGCTACGAAATCAAGAACATCACGCCGCCCAAGGACGTGCTGCAGGCGATGGAGAAGCAGATGCGCGCCGAGCGCGAGAAGCGCGCCGTGGTGCTGACCTCCGAGGGAGAGCGCGACGCCAAGATCAACGCCGCCGAGGGCGACAAGCAGCGGGTGATCAAGCAGTCCGAGGCCAATAAGCAGCAGCAGATCAACGAAGCGCAGGGTCAGGCGGAGGCGATACTCGCGGTCGCGACCGCAACGGCGGAGGGGCTGCGCCAGGTCGGCATCGCGCTCTCCGACCGCGGCGGCATCGAGGCCATGCAGCTGCGCATCGGCGAGGAATACGTGAAGCAATTCGGCAAGCTCGCACAGGCGGGAACGACACTGGTGGTGCCGGCCAACCTCACCGACCTGGCATCCATCGTGACCATGGCGACCAGCATCGCAAGGAAGCATGTCGGAGAAGCGTGAGGCCGCCAACATCGGCTTCGCCGAATTCGTGGTTCTGGCGGCGGCGACCATGTCGACGCAGGCCATCGCCATCGACGCCATGCTGCCGGCGTTTCCGGTCATCGGCCGCGCGCTCAGCGTCGCGAACGAGAACCACGTGCAATGGATCGTCACCGCCTACATGACGGGCTTGGCATGCGGCCAGCTGTTTTGGGGGCTGATGTCGGACCGCTTCGGCAGGCGTCCGATCTTGATCGGCGGACTCGGCCTGTATGTCCTGGCGGCGCTGCTCTGCGGCCTTGCCGGCACCTTTCACACGCTTCTGGCCTGGCGCTTCGTCCACGGCCTCGCGGCGGCGAGCGTCATCGTGACGCGCTCGATCATTCGCGATCTGTATTCTGGCCGGCACATGGCACGGGTGATGTCCCTGACCTTCATGGTGTTCCTGACGGTGCCGATCCTCGCGCCGAGCCTGGGCGCGTTCATTCTATGGCTCGCGCCGTGGCGCTACATATTCATCGTGTGCGGCGTCTTTGCCGCCGTCGTTTGCGTCTGGGTCATGACGCGGCTGCCCGAGACGCTGCACCCGGAATACCGACTGACGTTGAACCTCTCCCATATCGCGGGCGCCGTCCGATTGGTGCTCTTCAACCGCGGCTCGCTGTGCTACACGCTGGCGATGACCGTCATGTTCGGCGGGATCCTGACATACGTGGGGATGGTGCAGCAGATATTCGGCGAGGTGTTTCATCGCGCCAATCTGATGCCGACGATGTTCGCGCTTTGCGCGACGACCATGGGCATCGCCGCGTTTCTGAACTCCAGAATCGTCGAGCGGCTGGGGATGCGGCGGATATCGCATGCGGCGCTGCTGACCTACCTCGCCATCACGGGCTTGCATACGCTGATCGCCGCCCTCGGGGCGGAGCAGCTTTGGACCTTCGTTGCCTTTCAATCCGCGACCATGGCTTGCTTCGCGCTGTCGATCTCCAATTTCGGCGCCATGGCGATGGAGCCCGTCGGCTCGGTGGCCGGAGTCGGCGCGTCCCTGCAGGGATTCGTGTCCACCCTGGGCGGCGCGCTGGTAGGCGCCCTCATCGGCCGGCAGTTCAACGGCACCGTGCTGCCGCTCGCGGCGGGATCGCTGTGCTGCGGCTTCGCGAGCCTCCTGTTCGTTCTTCTGGCCGAAAGAGGCAGACTGTTCAGAGGCCATCATTCGGGCGCCGAGGCGACCGCCGTCTACGGGCCGTGAAAGAACGCATCGAGCTCGCGGCCGGAGGCCGCATCGGCGAAGCCATCGAACCTGCCCTCGTCGATGATGAGCTTGGCGGCCCGGATGAATCCGCCCCAAGCCGAACGGGCGAGGGCTCCGCCGACGCTGACCCGGCGCACGCCCAGCGCCGCGATCTCAGGCAGGGTGAGATCTCCCGCCCAACCCATGAGTAGATTCACCGGCTTCGGCGCCAGCGCGTCGACGACGGCGCTTATGTGCTCGAGAGTGCGGATACCGGGGGCATACAGGCAGTCGGCACCCGCGCTCGCATAGGCCTTGAGCCTCTCGATGGTGTGTTCGATATCGGGCCGTCCCACGAGGAAGCATTCGGCGCGGCCGACCAGCAAGGCATCGCCGCCCGCCCGGTCGATCGCCTGGCGTGCGGCGCGAATGCGCGCGACGGCCGTGTCGAGTTCGTACAGCGGCCGGGACGCATCGCCGGTGGAATCCTCGATGGACAGTCCGGCGACGCCGGTGGCAACGGCGAGCCGGACGCTCTCCGCGACGCCGGCCGCGTCCGCTGCGAAGCCGCTTTCGAAGTCGGCGTTGACCGGCAGGTCCGTTGCTTCGACCATGCCGGTGAGATGATCGAGCACCCGGTCGCGCGACATGCCGCCGTCCGAATGGCCGTGCGACCAGGCGAACCCGGAACTGGTGGTGGCGAGCGCCTTGAAGCCCAGTCCCTGAAGAAACCGCGCGCTGCCGACATCCCAGGGATTGGGGATGACGAAGCAGCCTGTCTCGTGCAACGTGTGAAAGGCGCGGCGCTTGTCGGCAATGCTGGGGCGAACGTGGGCCATGCGGCTACTCCTGTCCCTGTATTGTGGGGTACCTTACCAGGCGCGCTTCTCGCGCTCGATGGCGCGATAGCCGATGTCGCGGCGATATTGCACCAGGTTCCAGTGAATGGCATGAACGAGGCCGTAGGCCGCGATTTGCGCGGCGGCGACGGTGTCCCCCAGGCCCACCGCGCACAGCACGCGCCCGCCGGCGGTGAGGATCTGCCCGCCTTCGCCGCGGGTGCCGGCGTGAAATACCTTTCCAGGCAGCCCCGCAGCCTCGTCGAGACCTGAGATCGGATCACCCTGGCGGTACTCGCCGGGGTAGCCGCCGGCCGCCATCACCACCCCGAGCGCCGCGCGCGGATCCCAACGCATCTCGCTTCGGTCCAGAGAGCCGGCGAGCGCCGCCTCGCACAGATCGACGAGATCGCTCCGCAGACGCATCAGAATCGGCTGTGCCTCGGGATCGCCGAAACGGCAGTTGAACTCGAGCACATGGGGCGTGCCGTCGGCGCCGATCATCAGACCCGCGTAGAGAAATCCCAGGTAGGGATTGCCGTCGGCGCGCAAGCCCCGCAAGGTCGGTTCGATGACCTCGCGCATGATGCGCGCATGCAGCGCAGGGGTGACGATGGGCGCGGGAGAGTACGCGCCCATGCCGCCGGTGTTGGGCCCCTGATCGCCGTCGTCGCGGCGCTTGTGGTCCTGCGACGTGGCGAGCGGCAGCACGCATTGATCGCTGGCGATGACGATGAAGCTGACTTCTTCGCCGCTCAAGTATTCCTCGATCACGATGGTGCGGCCGGCACCGCCGAAACTGCCGGCGAGCATGGCGCGCGCCGCGTCGATCGCCGAGTCGTGGGTCTCGCAAATGATCACCCCCTTGCCGGCCGCAAGCCCGTCGGCCTTGACGACCATGGGCAATCGCTGCGCTCTGACATAGGCCGGATCGAAGGTGTCGGCCGTGAAGGCTGCGTAGCCCGCGGTCGGTATGCGGTGGCGCTGGAGAAATTCCTTGGTGTACGCCTTTGAGCCTTCCAGGCGCGCCGCCGCTCGAGAGGGACCGAAGCACGCGCGGCCCGCGGCCGTGAAGCGATCCACGATGCCGGCTACCAGGGGACCTTCGGGACCGACGATGGTGAGGCCCACATCCTCGCGCTGCGCGAAGTCGAGCAGCGCTTCGGTATCGTCGGCCGCGACGCCTACGTTGCGCACCTTGGGCTCGAGCGCCGTGCCCGCGTTGCCCGGAGCGACGAACACCACCCCGACGCGCGGTGATTGCGCGCACTTCCAGGCCAGCGCATGTTCGCGGCCGCCGCCACCGACGATGAGTACTTTCATCAGTGGCGAAAGTGGCGCATGCCGGTGAACACCATCGCGATGCCGTGCTCGTCGGCCGCCGCAATGACGTCCGCGTCGCGCTTCGAGCCGCCGGGTTGAATGACCGACTTGACGCCGAGCCCGGCGAGCGCGTCGAGGCCATCGCGAAATGGAAAGTAGGCGTCGGACGCGGCGCTGGACGAGTGCAGATCGAGGCCCGCGTCCCTGGCCTTCGCGGCCGCGATCTTGCTGCTGTCCACACGGCTCATCTGCCCGGCACCGATGCCTAGGGTCGCCTTGTCCTTGACGCAGACGATGGCGTTCGATTTGACATATTTCGCCACCCGCCAGGCGAAGATCAAATCATCGAGCTCGGCGAGGGTGGGCACGCGCCGGGTCACCGCGCGCAGCTCCTGGGCCCGTATCACGCCGTTGTCCCGCGTCTGCACCAGCAGGCCGCCCGCCACGCTCTTGTATTCGAGCAGCTGCGTGACCGGCACGGTCAAATCGCCGACCACCAGCACCCGCACATTGGTCTTGAGCGCCAGCAGCGCCTGCGCGGCCTCCGATACGCCGGGAGCGAGGATCACTTCGACGAACTGCTGTTCCACGATCGCCTGCGCGGTGTCGGCATCCAATTCGCGATTGAAGGCGATGACCCCGCCAAAGGCGGAGGTGGGGTCGGTGCGATAGGCGCGCGCATAGGCCTCGGCGACGCTGCCGGCTCTGGCGGCGCCGCAGGGATTCGCGTGCTTGACGATGACACACCCGGCCGTGTCGAATTGCCGCACGCATTCCAGAGCGGTGTCGCTGTCCGCGATGTTGTTGTAGGAAAGTTCCTTGCCTTGGATCTGCTTCGCCTCCGTCACGGATGAGCCGATGGCGCGCGGATCGGTGTAGAACGCTGCCTGCTGATGCGGATTCTCGCCGTAGCGCAAATCCAGACGCTTGCGAAACGACAGATTCAGGTCGTCGGGAAACGTCGGTGTCCCGCCGCCGATGGCGCCGGTGAAGTAGGCGGACACCATGGCATCGTACTGGGCCGTGTGTGCGAACGCCTTGGCGGCGAGTCTCTGCCGCATGACGACGCTGGTGGCACCCTGATTGGCCGCGAGCTCATCGAGCAGCGCGCGATAATCGCCGGGGTCCACGACCACGGTCACCGAGGCATGATTCTTCGCCGCGGCGCGCACCATCGCCGGACCGCCGATATCGATGTTGTCGACGGCGTCGTCGTAGCTGCACTCGGCGCGCGCCACCGTGGCGGCAAACGGGTACAGGTTGACGGCCAACAGATCGATGGGCTCGATGTCGTGCGTTCGCATCACCGCCTCGTCGAGTCCCCGACGTCCCAGCAAACCGCCATGAATCTTCGGATGCAAGGTCTTCACGCGGCCGCCCATGATTTCGGGGAAGCCGGTGTGTTCGGCGACTTCCTTGACGGAGATGCCGTGGCTGACCAGGAGCCGTGCGGTCCCGCCCGTCGACAACAGCTCGATGCCGCGCTCGCGCAATTCGCGCGCGAATTCAACGATACCGGTCTTGTCGGAGACGCTGAGCAACGCGCGGCGGACGGACGTGAGCAAGGGCCTACTCGTTGATGCCGAACTCTTTGAGCTTCTTGCGCAACGTGCCGCGATTGATGCCGAGAATCGTCGCGGCGCGGCTCTGATTGCCCTGCACGTGGCCCATGACCACCTTGAACAAGGGTTCTTCCACTTCGCGCATCACGAGATCGTACAGATGCGCGGGCTTGTGGCCGTTGAGGGTTTCAAAATAACACTGCAACGCCTCTTCCGCCTGCGAACGCAGGGGCACGCCCTTGCCATTCACTTTCAGATCGCGGCCGTTGAAGGCCGCCGTCAAGATTCCGGTTTTCGCCAACGGCGATGTCGACTCGCCGGTCCGGGCACGCGAAATATTGCTGCACACCGGATGCGACGGCATCATGATCGGCAGAGCCGCGCAAGGTCGGCCATGGATCTTCGACGAAGTCAATTTTTTCCTCGCGACGGGCGAATCGCGCGCGCCTCTGGCGCTGGAAAAAGTACGTGATATCATGCGCGCCCACCTCGAAGACCTGTATGCCTTTTACGGCGATGAGACCGGTGTTCGTGTGGCACGCAAACACTTGAGTTGGTATTTTCAGCAGCATCCCGGCCAGGAGGCGTTACGGAATCGACTCGTGTTGATCGATACACCCCGGGAACAACTGGCGACGCTGCTGGAATATTTCGATACGGGTTTGCATCGCGCCGCCTGATCGCGCATGGTTGTGACGACGAAGATTCGGCAGGGAGTTGGGACGAAAGGTCATGGTCGTAAAGAAGAAATCGAAATCACGCAAAGAAGCCTCGCCGGCATTCAACGGCCGCGATTGAAGGTGAACGGCAAGGGCGTGCCCCTGCGTTCGCAGGCGGAAGAGGCCCTGCAGTGTTATTTCGAGACGCTCAACGGCCACAAGCCCGCGCATCTGTACGATCTCGTGATGCGCGAGGTGGAAGAGCCGCTGTTCAAGGTGGTCATGGGACACGTGCAGGGCAATCAGAGCCGTGCGGCGACGATTCTCGGCATCAATCGCGGCACCTTGCGCAAGAAACTCAAAGAGTTCGGCATCCACGAGTAGGGCCGCCATTGCTCACGCCCGTCCGCCGTGCGTTACTCAGCGTCTCCGATAAGACCGGCATCGTCGAGTTCGCACGCGAACTGCGGGAACGCGGCATCGAACTGCTGTCGACCGGCGGCACCGCCAACCTCCTGGTCAGCCACGGCATTATCGTCAAGGAAGTGGCCGACCATACCGGCTTCCCGGAGATCATGGGCGGCCGCGTCAAGACTCTGCATCCGAAGATTCACGGCGGCCTCTTGGGCAGGCGCGGGCTCGACGAAGCCGTGATGCGGGCGCACGATATCGAGCCCATCGACTTGCTCGCCGTCAACCTCTATCCCTTCGCCGCCACGGTGGCGCGGCCCGATTGCACGTACGACGACGCGGTCGACAACATCGATATAGGCGGTCCCGCGATGGTGCGCGCCGCCGCCAAGAACCATGCTTCGGTGACGGTCATCGTGGATCCGGGCGATTACCGCGCGCTGCTCGACGAGTTGGCGGCCAACCAGGGCGCCACCACGGTTCCCATGCGCCAGAAGCT